>Ga0228535_1000323_pt1 | contig 150088 bp, 142 predicted proteins | sample SJ1metagenome_FD_168457 | JGI IMG/M metagenome (GOLD analysis project Ga0228535, IMG submission 168457) | Enriched culture of PCE-dechlorinating microbial communities from Ithaca, New York, USA - SJ1 | ecosystem: Engineered > Modeled > Simulated communities (microbial... > Unclassified...
GTTGCCGTCAGAAGAACCACAATCCCTGCCACCATCATCGTTCCCAGTGTCTTTTTCATGATCCGTCTCCTCTCTGAGGGTTTTTTGTTTCGTTTGACTTACTCTATTGCGAAAGGCGTGCCAGGGGCATGGAAGTACCCGCAGATACATGCCAACATATTGAATTCATGTGTGAATAACGCGAAGGGGAGGGGGCGGTCGGAGACACGAAACGGCCCTTCCGGGAGGGATTCGGAAGATGCTTCGTTCAACCGGCTTGAACGAAACGATCAGTCACATAAAAAAACCCCCGGCGGGAGATCCGTCGGGGGACATATGATCCGCGGTTGCCGTCTCGCTGGGACGGGACTGAATTCCCTTTGTTGAACGAGTCGGTCTTCCTCGGGTGGCATCCACCAATAAGACCCTGACGCTCTTATGTGTTGGTTCAGCCATCCGGAACGATAACGAGCACCGCAGAATCTTCCAACTTTTGATTTCCCCATAGAACGAACGAATTCCCTTGTCAAGGGGGTCCGGGTGTTACCCCTATCATGCTGATATCACAAATCTATAAACGAGACCGGGCGCCCTGATCGGGTCAGCCCCACCCCACCCGTCGTCCTTGCAAGCAATCCATCCAATAAATCAATAGTTTATGCATTGGAACAGCGACAGGAGCAGGGAGCACAGGATCGATCCCGGTCTACGCAGAGATATGTCCGGGGAAACGACCGCTTTTCGCGGGGCAGGCTTTGTTTTTTTTGCACGTCGCCCCTTCCTCTGCTATGGTCTCACGATTCCAAAAGCTGAGAAGCGAATAAAGGACGTTGCCATGCGCAAGCAGAACATACGAAACATTGCCATTATCGCCCATGTCGATCATGGAAAGACAACCCTGGTTGACGCCATGCTCAAGCAGACGGGGACCTTCCGGGAACACCAGGAGGTTGTCGAGCGGGTGATGGACTCGATGGATCTCGAGAGAGAGCGGGGCATCACCATCATGGCGAAAAATACGGCAATCCAATACGAGGATGTCAAGATCAACATCGTCGACACGCCGGGCCATGCGGATTTTGGAGGAGAAGTAGAGCGAAGCCTCAACATGGTCGACGGTGCGATTCTGCTCGTCGATGCGAGCGAGGGTCCGCTTCCGCAGACGCGTTTTGTCGTCAAGAAGGCTCTCGCCAGGAAACTGCCCATTGTTGTCGTCATCAACAAGATCGATCGCGGCGACATCCGAATCGACGAGGTCATCACGGAAATTTATGACATGTTCATTGATCTCGATGCAGGAGAAGAGCAGATCGAGTTTCCCATCCTCTATACCAATGCCAAGAAGGGAATCGCCCATCGGACGCTCGGCGACGCCTCGGAAGACGTCAGGCCCCTGCTGGAAGTGATCTGCGAAGTCATCCCCGGCCCCGAAGCGGACGACGCGCGGATCCCCCAGTTTCTGGTGACAAACCTGGACTATGATCCCTACGTAGGGCAGATTGCCATCGGGCGCCTGATGCACGGAACGCTGTCGATGAACCAGCCCTATGCTCTCTGCGGGGAGGAAACGGTATCGACAGGCATCCGGTTTTCCGCCCTGTACCAGTTTCACGGCCTGAAGAAAAAACAGGTCGACACGGTCGAGGCAGGCGACATTGTGGCCATTGCCGGTGTTCCATCCATCACCATCGGGGACACCATCTCATCCCAGGACCATCCGCTGCCGCTGCCCCGGATCCGCGTCGACGAGCCCACCGTCTCCATGATCTTTTCCGTCAACAACAGCCCCCTGGCGGGAAGGGAGGGGAAATACCTGACATCCAGACACCTTCTGGAACGCCTGGAAAAGGAGAGCCTCCGGAACGTCGCGCTGCAGTTGAAGCGTCTCGAACGCAGGGATGCCTTCGAGGTCTGTGGTCGGGGGGAACTGCAGATGGCCGTGCTGATCGAAACGATGCGACGGGAAGGATATGAGTTGATGGTGTCCAAACCGAATGTCATCACGAAGAATATCGACGGCAGGATCTGCGAGCCGGTGGAGCGGGTATTCATTGATGTTCCGGACGAGTTCGTCGGCATCGTTACGGAAAAATTGTCGATCCGGAAAGGACGGATGGTTCAGCTCATCAATAAGGGAAGCGGCCGGATCAATCTGGAGTTCCTGGTTCCCTCCCGCGGCCTGATCGGATTTCGCAGTCATTTCATGACAGACACGAAAGGATCCGGCGTCATGAATACACTTTTCGAGGAATACCAGCCGTGGTTCGGTCCCATCCCGCAAAGGGCCAGCGGGGCGATCCTGGCCGACCGGAGCGGGCGTGTGACGACCTACGCCAGCCTCGCAATGGTAGACCGGGGAGAGCTGTTTGTCGAAGTCGGAACCGAGGTCTATGCCGGGATGATCGTCGGCGAAAGAAACCGCGCCGGCGACCTGACGGTAAACATTACGAAAGAAAAGAAACTGACGAATATCCGGAGCTCAACGGCGGAGGCTACCGTGACGCTGAGACCGCCTCGTCCCTTGTCGCTGGATCAGTCCATTGAATTTATCGCAGTGGACGAGCAGGTGGAAATTACTCCGCAGAGCATCCGCTTGCGCAAGTCGGAACTTGATCCCATCCGGCGGATGTCGCTCCAGCGAAAGGAGGATCGCGAGACATGAAAAACCAAGCCGATCGGACAGCGTTACGAATGCTGGACGCTGGATTCCGCAGAAATGATTTGATATGACAAGATGCGTTTCGGGAGGCGGAGACCGGACGAAAATGTCCGGAAACGGCAACCTGTTTTGTTCCAGAAAAGGAGGGTCTGCAATGTTGAACCGATTCCGGCGGCGTAAAGGAGATGCAGGATTCACCCTCATCGAATTGATGATCGTCATTGCCATCATCGGCATCCTGGCGGCCATCGCCATCCCGCAGTTCACAGCCTACCGCACGAGGGGATACGAAGCCGCGGCAAAGTCCGACGTGAAAAATGCCTTTACGGCATCCCAGACGTTTTTCACCGACTCGCCGACAGCTACGGTGGATCTTGCAATCCTGTCCACAAGCGGCTTCAAGTCGACGGCCGGAGTGACGACCACGGTTGTGAACGGAACCATGTCCGGCCTGTCCATCACGTCCGTCCACACAAGCGGAGGCAAAACCTACTCGGTGAACAACACCGGCGCCATTTCGCCCTGACGGTGGGTGGATTGTCCAGTGAAGGAGAGTGTGCTGCATGGAGAACGAAAGCAGCAGTGTTGAAATGTGTCCGGGGGTTGCCCTGGAATTGCCCATGCAACTGACTGTTGAAGGAATCGGTACGTTCAAGAGCCTTCTGATCGGGGCGGAGCACGGTCGATACCTGCTCGTGAAAATGCCGCATGTTCCGGACCTGGCCTCGAAGCTCTATCAGAAGAATCACGTCATCGTCCGCTATCTTCATTCCGGGAAGGTCTTCGGATTCCGGTCAACCCTCATCGGCGCCATCAAAGAACCTGTTCGTCTTTATCTCCTTTCCTACCCTGAATCCATTGAAAGCCATAACACGAGAAAGAACGAGCGTTTCGATTGTCTGATCCCCGCGTCCATCCACCTGGAGGGGATCCCCGATGAGATGGAATGCAAAGGCTTCATCAACGACATGAGCATGGGGGGATGCAGGTTCCGGGCGAAGGCAAGCGCTTGCACAGATCTCGATAAACTGAACGTGGGCGATACGCTCAATCTCTCATTCCGGTTTCTCGGTGAGGAAACCATGCAGACGCTGGTCGTGGAACTTCGTTCCATGGTGGTGGACAAACAGCAGGTGACGATTGGTTTTTCGATCAAAGACGGGATCGAAACGGAGCTTCAGACGAAAGCATTGACGTTCATCCGGGAAATCATTACCAGCCTGCAGGAGTAAGTAACCTCTGCCGTATCGAAACGTGAAGGAATGAATTCCTGGGAAAGGGAACGGGTCGTCCCTTTCCCAGGTTTCCCGACCGATCATTTCCCGGCCGGCGGTAACCCGAGCATTTCCCTGGCTTGGGCCACGGTCGCAATCTCACGGTTCATCTCAAGGGCGATGCGCTTGATTCTGGCTACCAGTTGCGCGTTGCTCTTCAATTTCTCCCCCTTTCGATAATACATGTTGTCTTCCATGCCGACCCGAACATGCCCTCCCAGCAGGATTCCCATTGTGTTCATGGCCAACTGGAAAGGCCCGACGCCGATGACGGCGAACATGGATTGGGGAGGAAGCTCGTTGATCAGTCCCAAGAGGTTGGCCGGGGTTGGAAACGAAGAGGTCTGAAAACCCATGACAAACTGCACCATGTAGGGGGCATCCAGGTTCCCTTCCCGGATCAGATCCTGCAGGACCCAGTACTGACCAGGATGATACAGTTCGATCTCGGGCTTGATCCCTTTCTCTTTCATGGTTTTCGCATAGAGATTGACATCGGCATAACTGGCTGGGATGCACTGATCGAAGAGAAAACCGGGACGCGGATTGGGCAGAGGCTCCTTGCGATCCTTGAGGGGCATCTTGAGCATGAAAGGCCCCAGGTTCAGGCTTGCCATGTCCGGAGGCGGATCGGCAAAAAGGCAGCACATTCGCTGCTCCGTGGTCAGCCATGGCCCTCCACCGGTGGTGTTGTTGATGATGATGTCCGGGCAGCGTTCCCGGATGAGGCGGTTGATCTTTGAGTAATCCGCCGGATCGGACGTCGTGAGGGACTGGTTGCCCGGAACGCGGGCATGGAGGTGAACGGAGACGGCCCCCGCTTTGTAAGCCTCGTAAACCGCATCGGCCTGCTCTTCCGCCGTCTCCGGCAGGTTCTCATTCATTTCCTTGCCCTGCACCCCGCCGGTAACGGCACACGTGATGATCATCGGCGGGAATTTCGCCTGCACTGTCCGACCCATCCATTCATAAGGATTCCTGTAGTCCCAGATATACTCATCTCTGTTCATCGTGCCCTCCTTATGCAAATGTTGGTTGGTTTGGGAAATCCGACGATCCGCGGCCTTGAGGATCTATTGATAAACAAATTCCCACGCCGTGTAAAGGACGGATATCCGATGGATATTATGGAAGCGACAACAGGCCGTGAAGGTCTCGCGGACTGCTTCAGAGAGACCGAACCTGCCACCATGGAGCCTTGAATGCCTCCTTCCTTGCTCCCTACGCTGCATTCTTTGTACAGACGATGTTTCATCTTGGAAATCACCACCCGGGAGCAATGACGCTTGACAGGGTTGACCTTTTCCATTATGCTCGCACGCAAGTAAATTGCAGGCAAGCATTATGGAGGTTCGCTTTTGAAATTAGAAGATTGCATTTTTTTCCAGCTCGCCAAAGCAAGCCAGACGGCAAACCGTTTCCTGAACCACAAGGTCTCGGAACTGAACATCACGCCAGTTCAGGCCATGATCCTGGGGGCCCTCCACGTGGAAGACCGGATCACCTCCAGTGAGCTGGGCCGGAAAACGGAGCTGGACAGCGCCACCCTGACGGGAATCATCGACCGCCTCGAAGCGGCTCAACTGATCGAACGAAAGGGCAATCCTGCAGATCGCCGGTCCATCCAGATCCATTTGACGGATCAGGGACGGGCCATGGGGACCGAGGCTGTCCGGGTGATCGCCGAGGCGAACGTGGAATTTCTGGCAAATATCTCGGCAAGCGAGAACAGCGAGCTGCGGCGCCTTATCGCAAAACTGCGGGCTTCCGCGGCAAAATCATGATGAATCGGGATTGAGTTCTTCAGCAAAGGAGGAAGATCATGGCTGCGACATTTCATACCGGCTGTGTGCTGTGCGCCCAGAACTGCGGACTGGTGGTCGAAGTGGAAGACAACCGCATCGTCAGGGTGAGGGGCGACAAATCGAACGCCCGCAGTGAGGGATATGTCTGCCGAAAAGGAATGAATATCGCCAACCATCAGCATAACGCCGACCGCCTGAAACACCCCCTGAAGCGGGTGGGAGACCGGTTCGAGCGGATCTCCTGGGAACAGGCCATCGACGAGATCGGCGGCAGGCTGAAGGACATCATCGGGCAATACGGACCCCGTTCCTTCGCCTATATGGGCGGCGGCGGCCAGGGGTGCCATTTCGAGGCCGCCTTCGGCGTCCGGCTCATGCGGGGCCTGGGATCCCGCTACCACTACAGCGCCCTCACCCAGGAATTCTCCGGCCTGTTCTGGACCGGCGGGCGGATGTACGGACGCCAGAACATCCATATCGAAATCGACCCCGAGGAAACGGATTTCCTCCTGGTGTTCGGCTGGAACGGCATGCAAAGCCACCAGATCCCCCAGTCGCCCAGACACCTGCAGCGGATTGCCAAAGATCCGGAGAAGATGCTCGTCGTGATCGACCCCCGCCTCTCCGAAACGGCAAAGATCGCCGACATCCACCTTCCCATCCGCCCCGGAACGGACGCACTGCTCATGCGGGCCATGATTGCCATCATCCTCCGGGAGGGCTGGGAAAACAGGGAATACATCGCAAAGCACACCTCCGGCCTGGAAGAGATCCGGTCCCTCTTTGCGGACTTCGACACCCGTGAGGCCGTCCGCACCTGCGAACTGGACTACGACCGCGTCCATGAAATCTGCCGCCTCTTCGCCACTCGGAAATCCTGTCTCCGCTACGACCTGGGTATCATGATGAACCGCCACAGCGCCGTCTCATCCTGGCTGGCGGCGACCCTGCTGGCGATCTGCGGACGGATCGGCGTCCGCGGCGGCAACGTTTTCCGCGGCCACATGATGCCCATCGGGGCCCACTCCGACGAACGGGACCCGAAGTCCTGGCGGACGACGGCCACGAATTTCCCCCCGATCACGGGCTGCTATCCGCCCAACGCCATGCCCGAGGAGATCCTCTCGGACCATCCGGAGAGGCTCCGGGCGGTCCTGGTCTCCGGTTCGAACCCCCTGCGCTCCTACGCCGACACCACCGCCTACGAAGAGGCCTTCAAGAGGCTTGATCTCCTCGTCACGGCGGAACTGGCCATGACGGAAACGGCCGTCCTGTCGCATTACGTTCTTCCCTCCCGCTCCGCCTACGAATCCTGGGACGGGACCTTTTTCGCGATGACCTATCCAGGGATCTTCTTCCAGATGAGGCGTCCCATCATCCAGCCCGAAGGGGAGCCCCTGGAACTCGGCGAGATCCACCTCCGCCTGGCGGACCGGCTGGGACTGATTCCTCCCATCCCGGACAGCCTGTACAAAGCGGCGGAGGAGGGACGCGCCGCGTTTGGGATGGCCCTGATGGACTACATCGGGAAAGAGCCGGCGGCGATGAAGACCATCCCGTTCATTCTTGGGAAGACCCTTGGCAAGGCCATGGGGTCCGTTCACCTGGCCGCCCTCTGGGGGATGCTCCAGACCCTTCCCAAGTCCTTCCGCAGGGACGCAGCCCGGGCGGGCTTCACACCGGGACTGGGTATGGGGGAGGAAATCTTCCAGAAGATCATGGACCACCCGGAAGGGATCTGGATCGGTCAGGTGGACCCGGAAACCAACCTGGAATCCGTCCGGACGGAAGACGGGAAGATCAACCTCGTCATTCCGGAAATCCGGGCGGAACTGGAAAGCATCACTGCGGAAAACGAGAGGAAAGCCCTGGAACCGGACCCGGTGTTCCCGCTCATTCTCATGGCCGGTCGGCACTTCAGCATGAACGCCACCACCCTCATGAGAAACCCCGCCTGGAACGAAGGGAAACGAGACTGCACCCTGCTGATCCATCCCGCCGACGCCGAGGCGCTGCACATCGCCGACGGGCAGACCGTCCGGGTCACGACGGAGGCAGGCTCCGTGGAGATTGAGGCGGAGGTGACGGAGACGGCGCGGCAAGGACACGTGGTCATTCCCCACGGCTTCGGCCTGGTTTACGATGGAAAAATGCACGGGGTGAACGTGAACCGCCTGACCAAGAACACCCACCGGGATTGGCTGGGAACACCCATGCACCGCTATGTTCCCTGCCGGGTGGAGGCTACCGGTCAAGGAGGTTGACTGTTGCAGCGAGCGGATTTCAAGTCCGCACTTCTTCCTTTATATTCCTTTCATACCAAGCCGGATCACCTTTCCTGTTGTACGGAGCATATCGGCACGGGGGCTGCCACGGGGGTTCCCGCTGTCGCGAAAACGTTTCCGCTCTTCGCCTTCTGAAACCGAAGAGCCTGGGGTCCGGAAACGTTTTCCAATTGCTCCTCTGGGAACCCCCGGTCGCGCCCCCGCGAACGTCCGTCGGGGAGGAGGGGCTTCCCGGAGCGCGAATAGCGGCTTTTTCGGGGCACCCTGCCGTCGCAGCGCAGCGCCCGCAAAGTCATCTGTCTGAGCGCCCCTGGGCGCGAGTTATGACTTTGCAGCGGAGCGAGACGTTGCAGGGTCGAAAAAACGCTTCTGAGCGCGAGGGAAGCCCCTCTCCTGCGAGTTGGACGCCAGCCCGCGGATGCCCTTTTCTAGAAAAAAAGAATGAGGAAGAGGTGCGGACTTGAAATCCGTTCATCGCAGTTTTCCCGGAACCGGATGATTTTCGTCCGCAGCCCTGGTCCGGTTTCAGCCACACCATATTATTCTCCCATATCAATATGTTCCTTGCGAAAGATATCCTGCAGGCGGCTGCGGATACCCTGTTTGATCAGGATTCATCCATAATCGGCGGTTGGAATGCATCCTCCCCGAGGGGACAAACCACCGGCCACATATCCCCATCAAATTGAAATAACTAAAGAATGTAAAGAGGTAATCCATACAAACGGGAAGGTGCCGCCGTTGGCATATTTCCGGCTAAAAGAATGAGGATTTTAGCTCACCGCTCCGCTGAGCTTCACGGAGTAGCGGAACGGAACAAAACTCCATTCCAGGCAGTGAAAGCCTCCTGAGATCCATAAAGGGGCGTTTCGCCTGCCGGATACCGGCCTGAAACCGATGCCGGAACGGGAATGCGCATGGACAAGAAATTCGATGCCGTGGTCGTCGGAGCCGGGCTCGGGGGAATGTCGGCCGCCACCTTCCTGGCTCGCTGCGGGAAAAAGGTCCTGCTCCTGGAGCGGCACCATGTCCCAGGGGGATACGCCAGTTCATTCCGCCGCGGTCGGTTTGAGTTTGACGCCTCCCTCCACGTGCTCTCGGGGATCGGGATCCCCGGGAAGAGGGGCAGGCTCTTCGAGTATCTGGACTTCCTGGGCGTCGCCTCCAGGATCGAATTTATCCCCCTGAAGGAGCTCTACCGGGTCATGGACGACCGGATCGACGTGACCATCCCCCCCGACTGGGAGGAAGCGATCGCCGCCCTGGCGGACCGGTTCCCCCGGGAAGCCGACAGGATCCGGGACTTTTTCGCTCTGATGAAAGAGCTCGCCCGCGATCTCTCAGGTGTCTTCATGGCGGCGAAGAAGCGGGCTGCAGACCTGGCCCCGGATAGCTTTCCCGCCTTCTCGCGCTGGGGGATGAAAACCTACGGCGAGGTGAGGGATCACTTCTTCCGGGACGAAGACCTCAAGAGCGCCGTCTCCCCCTTCTGGTCCTATCTGGGCCTGCCGCCCTCCAAGGTTCCTTTCCACATGATGGCTTCCTGCTGGGACGCTCTCTTGAAGCAGCATCCCATGCACATCCGGGGTCGCAACCAGGCCCTGTCCAACGCCTTCCTGGAGACCTTTGCGGAAGGCGGCGGGACAGTCCGGCTCGGGTGTGGCGTCCGACGGATCGTCCTGAAAGACGGAGCCGTCCGGGCTGTGATCACGGACGAAGGTGACGAAGTGGAGACGAAGGTGATCGTCTCCAACGCCAGCATCCCCTCGACCCTGAGCGACCTGGTCGGGATCGAGCAGGTCCCGGAGGCATACCGCCGCCAGGTGAACAGCCGCCAGATCGGGTTCTCCACCGTGAACGTCTATGCCGGCCTCGACTGTTCTCCCGAGGCCGTCGGGGCAACCACCCACGAGAACTTCATCCATTTCGGGAATCGGATCGAGGAGGCCTGGCAGACGGCCTTCACCCTGGAACCGCCCAGGGGGATGCTCTTCACAAGCTACACCGCCTCCGATCCCGGATTCTCCCCGCCCGGAACGGCGGCCATCGTCATGACGGCGGCCAGCTATGCCAGGCCGTGGTACCTGGTGCCGCCGGAGCGGTACGTCGAGGAAAAGAACGCTTTCGCCGCCTCCATGTTCGATCAGGCGGAGCGGTATTTCCCGGGGCTTCGCGATCATCTCGAGGTCGTAGAGGTGGCGACGCCCCTCACAAACATGCGCTACACCGGCAACCCCGGGGGGAGCATCTACGGCTTCGACCAGTACCTCTCGGATTCCGGCCTTCTCCGGCTGGGCAACCGCTCGCCCCTGGAGGGCCTCTATTTCGCCTCCGCCTGGACCCTCCCCGGCGGCGGATACCAGACCTGCATGACCTCCGGATTCCTGGCGGGCTCCATGGCCCTGAAGAAACTTGCATAGGGGATCGGCATTGAACATTGAAGAATACCTGAACCAGGTGGAAGGCTATGCGGAAGCGGAACGGGAGCGCCAGGTCCTGGAACGGGCCTGCGGCGATCTGGCGCTGCCCCGGGATTTCGCCGCCTCGGTGATCGGCCGGCTCCACCCGAAAGAGATCGGCGTGGCCGTTGCGGATGTCCGCGAAGAGACGCCCACGGCGAAGACCTTTCGCCTGGACGCGCTGAGTGGACAGCTGCCCCCCTTCCGGGCGGGCCAGTATGTAAACTGGTCCGTGACCATCGGCGGGGTCCGGACGGGCCGGGCGTTTTCCATCGCCTCGCCGCCCCACGAGCGCGGCTTCTACGAGCTGACCGTCCGCCGCCAGGACGGCGGATTCGTCTCCCCCTACCTCCTGGACGAGGTCCGGGCCGGCCGGACCTTCACCATCTCCGGACCCGGCGGCACGTTTTACCACGAACCGCTGATCGACAGCGACGACCTCGTTTTTCTCGCCGGCGGCTCGGGGATCACCCCCTTCCGCAGCCTGATCCGGGAGACCGTCGAGCGCAACCTGCCCCGGCGGATCTGGCTCATCTACGGCAGCCGCACCCCCGACGACGTGATCTACAGGCGGGAGCTGCAGGCGATCACCCGCCGTAATCCCTCCATCAAGGTCCGCTTCGTGATCTCGGAGCCTCCTCCGGGGTACCGCGGTCCCAGGGGATTCATCACGGCGGACCGGATCCGGCGGTTCGTCGGGTCGCCGGAAGGAAAGACCTTCTACCTGTGCGGACCCGAGCAGATGTACCGGTTCCTCCATGCGGAGCTGGACAAGCTTTCGATTCCCCGTCGCCGGATCAAACAAGAGGCCTGCGGCCCCCTGTCGGATGTGACCCGGGAAGCCGGGTGGCCCACCGATGTCTCCGCCGGCCGGGTGTTCCAGGTGACCGTCCGCGGCGGCGCGTCATTCCCGGCCGCGGCGGGGGAACCGCTTCTCAGCTCCCTGGAACGAAACGGGTTCTCTGTTCCCTCCCATTGCCGCAGCGGAGAGTGCGGCTTCTGCCGGATGAAGGTGCTGAGCGGCCGCGTCTTCACGCCGGACCGCACCGCCGTCCGGGAATCGGACCGCTGGTTCAACTACGTTCACGCCTGCCTGACCTATCCCCTGTCGGATCTGGAAATCCGGCTGTAACAGGACCTTCCCATCCTCCCTGTGTTCTCATCGCAGGGAGACGTTGTTTTTGAAGACACACCGTGGGTTCAGTCGGGAATCCGCCCCATCCGGACAATTCCCGTATTCGGATCGTCGTCGCCGCTGTCCCGTGCCGGGACAGGAATGATGTCGAACGCCCCCCGGGTGGAATTCCCGCCCGGGGGCACCAGACCTTCGGGAGGTGCATTCATGAACATCGGCAACATCCCTCGCAGAAACGCCATTCAGTATGCGGACAAGACGGCCCTCATCTTCGAGGGCGAGCGCTGGACCTGGCGGCAGCTCAACAGCCGGATCAACCGACTAGCCCAGGCCCTCATGGCTCTGGGCCTCCGGAAGGGCGACAAGGTGGCCGTCCTGACGGAGAACGTTCCGGCCATCGTCGAGGCCAATTATGCCTGCGCCAAAGCGGGATTCGTTTTCTTTCCCGTCATGTCGAGACTGTTCCCCAATGATATCAAACATCTTCTCGGCCTTTCAGATGCCCGGGCGCTGATCTTTCACCCCGACTTCCAGGCCGCCGTGGATCCCATGCGACCGGACCTCCCGAACGTGGAAACATACATTCAGATCGGCGGGGATGTCCCGTCCTGGGCAACCGCCTACGAGCCGTTCCTTCAATCGGGCAAAGACGCGGAGCCGGACGTGGAGGTCCTGCCCGACGACGTCTATTGCTTCATCTGCACCGGCGGCACGACAGGCGTCTCCAAGCTGGCCATGCTCAGCCACCTCAATGCCCTGATCGCCATCCACACCTCCATCGGGGCCATGAACATCACCCCCGACGATGTGGGACTCCAGGTCCTGCCCCTGTTTCATGTCATCCAGAACAACTGCCTCCACCCCCTGCTCGCCGCGGGAGCCACCGTCGTGATCCAGCACCGGTTCGATGCGGTCCAGTTCATGAAGGCGATCCACCAGGAGAAGGTCTCCATCGTCATCGTCGTACCTCCCTTCCTGTGGAGCTGGATCATGGCCGTGCCGGAGGCCATCGCCTACGACATCACCCATGTCCGCATCTTCGCCACGGCTGCCGCCACCTTCCCCGACGAGCTGAAGCGGGACGTCCTGAAATCCATGCCCCGGGCGAAAATCCTCTATGTCTACGGCCTGACGGAATCCAGCGGCGGCAACGCCGTCCTGCTCCACCACGAGAACACCTTCCGGAAATCCGGGGCCATCGGGGTCCCCAATCCGCTCCTGGGGTACCGGATCGTCAATGACCGCAACGAGGCCGTAGCTCCTGGTGAGGCCGGTGAGCTTCTCCTTAAGGGACCGGCGGTCATCCGGGGATACTACAAGCGGGAAGAGGAGACAGCGGCCACCTTTGTCGACGGATGGCTGCACACGGGTGACATCGTCCGGGAGGACGGGGAGGGATTCCTGTATTTCGTGGACCGCCTCAAGGACATGATCAAGACGGGAGGTGAAAACGTCTTCGCCAAGGAAGTGGAGGACACCCTGCTCAACCACCCCAAGGTTTCCGAGGTCGCGGTCTTCGGACTGCCCGATCCCCAGTGGGGCGAAAAGATCCATGCCGCCGTCGTCCTGAAGCCCGGTATGGAGGCAACGGAAGAGGAAGTGCTGTCGTTCGGAAAGGAGCATCTGGCCGGATTCAAGCGGCCCAGGGCAATCCACTTCATCCCGCTTCTGCCGCGGAACCCCAGCGGAAAGGTCTTGAAACACGTCCTGAAAAAGGACCTCGCCGACAGGAGATGATCCGCCTGCACGTGCCGCCGGCCCGATCGGAATGGAAGATGCACCCCGGGTCACCGGGCGGCGCATGGAATTTTTCTGCACTCGGACCGTTTGCCGAATAAGGGATTCACAAGGGGGAAGGTCCCTCGGGACCTCCCTCCTTCCGGCTTGACGCGTTTTACACCCCTTCCCTCTTGCATTCCGTTATCAGTTGTGATTTCGATTCAGCCGACGCATGTAAGCCTGCAGTCTCCATTGCTCAACACCTCTCCCCTCTCGCCAGAGGCCTGCCGCGTTTGTTCCGAAGAGCCAATCCGCATGGCAGCAGTACCCGACCAGCCCTGCTTGGTCGCTTTTTTTAAAAAGCGAGAAGGATTGATCATGGACGTCCAGAAAATGACAAAAGAGCAACTGATCGGCGAAAACATCCAGCTCCGCAGGCAGATCGAAGCGCTGAAGGAAAGCAGGATCCCCAAAGGCAGAAAATTGGAGGAGATCCTGAAGGAAAGCGAAGACAACTATCTTGCCCTGGTGGAAAAGGTGAATGAGGGCATCATCATCGTCCAGGACGAGCGTTTCATCTTCGCCAACCGGAAAATGTCCGATCTGCTGGGAGTCCCGGTTGACGACCTGATTGGAAAGCAGGTCTTCGATTACATCTGGCCGGACGACCGGGAACGGATCATCGCGAACTACATAAGGCGCCTCGGGGGAGAAGAGGTCGATTCCTCGTATGAACTCCGGATCAAGGGGGCCGGGGGGATACTGAAATGGGTGACTTTGTCGGTCTCACTGGTCAGATGGAACGGCAGGCCCGCAACGCTGAACCTGATCACCGACATCACCGAACGCAAGGAAGCCGAAAATAACCTTCGTCTCAGCGAATTGAAATTCCGCGCTGTAACGGAAAATTCGACCACGGCCATCTTTCTGATTCAAAACACAAAATATATTTATATCAATCCGGCCTTCGAAACCATGACCGGCTACACCATGGATGACCTTGCCGGCATGAACTTCTGGGATTTTATCCATCCGGATGATCGGGAACTGGTAAAAACCAGGGGGCTCAAACGCTTGCAGGGGGAAAGCCCGAAATCCAGGTATGAATTCAAAATCATTACAAAAAAAGGAAAAATAAAGTGGGTGGATTTTTCTGCGACAGCCATCCGGCTGAACGACATCCCAACGATCGCAGGATCGGCGACGGATATCACCGAACGGAAGGAAGCGGAGGAAAGATTAAGGGAAAATGAGCATTTTCTTGCCAGCCTCATCGAGAACAGCGGAGCCCTCGTCTATGTGAAGAACATGGATGGCCGCTATCTTCTCGTGAACCGGAAGTGGGAGCAGGTGACCGGATGGATGCGCGGGGAGGTCCTGGGCCGTACGGATGACGAAGTGTTTCCCGGCGCCGTCGGCAGGCAGTTTCGCGTGAACGACCTGGCGATCATGCGATCCGGGACCGCCATGGAACTGGAAGAGGTTCTTGAAGACGAAAAAAGGAAACGCTTTTTCCATTCCATCAAGTTTCCCATGCGGGACAAGAACGGCGCCGTATCAGGCCTGTGCGGAATGACCACGGAGATCACGGAGCGCAAAGCGGCCGAGCAGGCCCTGCAGGAAAGCGAGTTTCGCTGGAAGTTTGCCCTGGAAGGGGCGGGAGACGGCATCTGGGATTGGGATCTCCGGACGAACAGGGTCTTCTATTCACCGCAGTGGAAGACGATTCTCGGCTATGGGGAAGCGGAAATCGGCGATGGCCCGGATGAATGGGAACGGCGCGTCCATCCGGACGACCTTCAGTGCTGCCGGGAAAACCTGGAGAGGCACTTCGCGGGAGAAACCGCCGTCTATCAGATGGAACACCGGCTCCGCTGCAAGAATGGAACATACAAATGGATCCTTTCTCGAGGGAAAATCATCCAGCGGGTCGATGACGGAAGGCCTCTCCGCATCATCGGCACCCATACCGATATCGACCAGCGGAGACGGATGGAGGAGAGGCTGCGGGAAACCGAAGAAAGATTCCGGCTGATTACGGAGAATGTTCACGACACCGTCTGGCTCATGAACACGGGCCTCCGGACGACCTGGATCTCCTCATCCGTCGAGAAGACGCGCGGCTTCACCCTGGAGGAGCTGCAGGCCATTCCCCTGGAGCGGCACCTGACCCCGACGTCTCTCAATATTGCCCTCGATCTGATCGAGAAGAACCTCACGCCGGGGAAACTGGCCGACCCGCGGGAAGCGATCACGATCTCCGCGGAACTGGAATTCTATCGCAAGGACGGCTCCACCTTCTGGGCCGACACGGTCATTACGCTACTCCGGGACGGACAGGGCAACCCGGCCGGTTTCCTGGGGCTTTCCAGGGATACCACCGAGCGCCGGCGGATGGAAGAGGAACTCCGGAAAAGCGAGGAGAATTACCGGCGCCTGTTCGAAAATGCCGGGGAAGGAATCATGATCGTGCGGGGTGAGACGATCCGTCTGGCCAATCCCGCCTTTCTGAAGACTCTGGGCTATTCGGAAGATGCGATCACGGAGCACCCGTTCACATCCTTCATTCACCCGGACGACCGCGCCATGGTGCTCGACCGCCACATGAGGAGGATGCGGGGGGAAACCGTGGAAACGGGATATTCTTTCCGGGTCATGACAGCGGATGGAAAAGAAAAGTGGCTGGAGATCCATTCCCAGGTGATCACCTGGGAAGGCGCCCCGTCCTCACTTAGTTTCGTCATGGACATCACCGCCCGCAAACGGATGGAAGAAGAACTCCAGGAATCGCAAAGAAGACTGGGAGACATCATCGACTTTCTCCCCGATGCCACCCTGGTCATCGACAGGGAGGGCAAGGTGATCGCCTGGAACCGGGCCATGGAGGCCATGACGGGAATCCGGCAGGAGCAGATACTCGGCAGAGGGGACCGGGCCTATGCCATTCCATTCTACGGCGACAGGAGACCGATCCTGATCGATCTGGCCCTGCGCCCGGACCCGGAGCGGGAGAAACAATACACCTCCTTCCGGAGACAGGGAGATACGATTTTCGGCGAGGCCTACACCGCGAATCTGCCGCCCGGAAACATCCATCTCTCCGCAACGGCGTCCGTCCTGCGCGATTCGAGGGGCGAGATCATCGCCGCCATCGAGTGCGTCCGTGACAATACGGAGCGCAAACGCATGGAAGAACGCCTGGCCCGGGCGGAAAAGATGGAGGCCCTGGGCACGCTGGCGGGCGGTGTCGCCCACGACCTGAACAATGTTCTGGGCGTCCTGGTCGGATACTCGGAGCTGCTCGCGGAGAAGCTCCCCCTGGGCAGCCAGATGAGGAGATACGCCGATAACATTCTCCAGTCCGGCGTCAAGGGAGCGGCTATCATCCAGGATCTTCTGACACTGGCTCGCCGCGGCGTGGCCGTCTCGGAGGTAGTCGATCTGAACGGGGTCATCCGGGATTATCTCCAGACACCCGAGTTCGAGAAGCTGATGTCCGATCACACGCAGGTGGCATGCCGTCAGGAGCTGGCAGGAGACCTGCTTTACATCAAGGGATCGCCGGTGCACCTGGCCAAGACGGTCATGAATCTCATTTCGAATGCCATGGAGGCCATCCCCGGCAGGGGGATGATAGCGATTCGAACGGAGAACCGTTACCTGGACCAGCCCATCAGCGGTTACGACGACGTCAAGGAAGGGGATTACGTCGTCCTGAGTGTCTCCGATACCGGGAAGGGCATCGCCCCACGGGACATCGACAAGATCTTCGAACCCTTCTACTCGAAGAAGGTCATGGGGAGGAGCGGGACCGGGCTGGGATTGGCGGTTGTCTGGGGAACCGTCAAGGACCATAACGGATACATCGACGTGAAGAGCGACGAAGGGCTGGGAACGACCTTCACCCTCTATTTCCCGGTGACCCGCGAGGAGCCCGCGGAACCCGAAACAACGGTGGCTATATCCTCTTATGCGGGCCGGGGCGAATCCATCCTGGTGGTGGACGATGTGCAGGAACAGCGGGAGCTGGCCGCCAGCATGCTGGGGCGGCTCGGCTACCGGGTCGAAACGGCGTCCGGCGGGGAAGAAGCCATCTCCCGTCTCAAGGAAAAAACCGCGGACCTTGTTGTCCTGGATATGATCATGGAACCGGGGATCGACGGCCTCGAGACGTACCGGCGGATACGGGAGATCAACTCCCGACAGAAGGCGATCATCGTCAGTGGCTTCTCGGAGACCGATCGGGTCCGGGAGGCCCAGGAACTCGGCGCCGGCACATTCGTGCGGAAACCCTACATCATGGAAAAAATCGGGCTGGCCGTCCGGCAGGAACTGGACCGGAAGTAAGAGAAGGACGTGCTATTTCCGGATCACAAGCAGGATGTCGTCCTGCCGGATGCGGTATCCCTCGGGCGTCCTGTGGCGGCTCTCGAAATAGTTCCGGATCTCGTCCTTGTGATGCCGGAAGTTCCGGTCAATCAGGAGAAACAGGCCGATGGAGACCATGTCATCAAGGCATTCCGTATAGATTTCATTGATGAAGTACCGTACCTCGACGGCCTCGTCACCGTATCTCCGGATCAGCTCACCCCACAAACCGAGGATGTTGACGTCGTAACGGGTGAAGCGGCTGAAGAATTCCGCGACTTCACCCATGGGCGACTGTATGACGATGGCCATGCAGCCGCCGGGCGCCAGGTGATCGTGCATTTTTTCGATCGTCGACACCCAGGCTCCTTCGGGAATGTAGTACAGAACATGGGAACAGAGAACGAAATCGAACCGCTCCGGGCCGAGGCCCACCCGGTCCCAGCGTTCGTTGACGACCCGGAAGGAAGGGCATCTTCGCTGGAGGCGACGGGCCTGCAGTTCATTCGGCTCCACGACGGTGGTCGTCTCGAAGGATGACGAAACGGGGATGGTGAGATCCCCGCCGCCGGCGCCGATATCCAGGAAGGCCCGGCGCTGCGGAAGGCCGGCGATCAGCTCGCCGATCTTGACCAGTTCGATCCCCTTCTCCGTGCAGGATTGGACAAACAGGGCCAGTTGACGCCGGTACTCTTCGTCCTCTTCCATCTCAACGGACGGATTTCCCTGGGATACTTCGGTTGTCTCCGTCATGCCGCCCTTCCGCGATTCATTGCGCTGCCTGCCGTTCCTGTATCACATACCGAACCGGAATTCCTCCGTTTTCACAGGCAAGGCCGGAACCGGACCAACAGGAATGGATTTCTTTTCCATGATTTCATGGAAATCAGGGGACGGCAGAAAAAGGGTCCCGCCTTAACCGGCGGAACCTTTCCTGTTCAAGCACCCGGACAGGGACCGAAAATCAGATTGCCGCCAGGGCCTGTCCGGCCGTAAATGCCTTTTCCATGGCCCCGTTCTTCTTCAGGACATCCCCGGGATCCGCCATGCCGGCCGCAACGATGGTATCCTCAATGTTGAAGCCGAGCATCGAAAGAATGGCCTTGTTCGTGTCAAAGGAGTTCTGAAATATCTCCGGTGCCGGCTGCCCCTGGGCATAAATCATCAGGGTTTTCTTCCCGTTCCCGAGCCGATGGGAGAAGTCCGAATTCATGAATGCGTAAAGCCGGTCCACGAACAGTTTCGTCTGTCCGGTCATCTGGAGCATGTAAACGGGAGATCCGATCACGACGGCGTCGGCGCTTTCGATCTCCTCGTACAGCACGGCCATGTCATCCTTCAGGGCGCATTTCGCCTCGGGCTTCTTGCAGGCCCTGCATCCCTGGCAGCCCCGGATCTGCATTTCGTTCAAGTAGAAAACCTTCGTCTCAGAACCGCTTTCCTGCAGCCCGCGCAGCGCCTCGTTCACGAGCAGCGACGTATTTCCATTCTTTCTCGGACTTCCGACAACCCCAATGGCCTTCATCCTTACATACCTCCTCGTTATATTAGACTGGTCGTCTCTTCACGGCACAAAAAAAATTACCAGACCGGGCTGAGCAGCCTCCGGATCATCGAAATGGCGTTCTCCAGAGGTTCCGTATTATGGTCGATCTGCTTCCGCACCGAAGCGCCCTGCCAGAGATCATAAATGAGTGCGGCGGCGGCTCCGGCATCGATATTGCGATTGATGGAGCCCTTTTCCTGCCCCTCGCGGATACAGCGCTCGTAAACCTCAAGCCATCCCTTGATCCCCCTGCTCTGTACCGCCCGCATGTTCTCGCTCAGGTCGGAAACCTCCGATCCGAGTTTGGCAACCAGGCACAGCTGCTGGCATTGATGCTCTTCATGGCCGACCCGGTACAGTTCAAACAGGGACATGATCCTCTCAAACGGCTCCTTCCGGTCATCCAGTAGAATCGCCTGCAGAAACTCCCTGTGCTCTTCCAGATAACTCTCCAGGAGCGCGACGCCAAAATCTTCCTTGGACTTGAAGTAATGATAGAAAGACCCTTTCGGAACGCCGGCGGCGGACAGGATTTCGCTCAGGCCGACGGCGGCATATCCCTTCGCGAGGATAATTCCCTTCGCCGTCTGCAGGATGTTTTGCTTTGTATCCTTTCCGACCATAACAACTCCGTTTCAAACGGTACATATTAGACCGGTCGTCTCTTGTCAAGCTGTTTTTCTCCGGTCCGAAAAAAGAATGGGGGTGGGAACCGCCTTGAATGTTTTATCGACGAATCGGGTCATATCTAAAAAGCCGGGTTTGAAGGAGTCCATGCCTGTCACCCGGCGGGTCGGATTATCGGCGCTGCCCGTGGAGTCGCAAAACACCTTCAGCCGGAATTCTCTTATACGGTGACTGACGGATTGGACAGCATTCCCCCGATGGACATTTGCTTTCCGTTGCCATATGCTTTTCCGGCATGGCCGACGGTATCGTTCTTTCCGGCATATCGATTCATTCTGCAGCCGGTCTCGATCTCCGGTAGACGCCCCTTCCCCCTCTCCTGTTTTCGACATCCCGTCGGACCGACAATCCGCACCACTCAAGGAGGATCCGATGAGATACACCATCGTTCTTGCAGCCTTGCTGGCTGCGTCCGTCTGTACGGCCGGAGAAATCTCCATCTACAGAGAAAAGAACAGGCCCGTGACCATCACCAATATGCCCGTTCCGGACCGCCATGACCGGAAGGTGGAAGCCGTGATCGAATATGAGGAGCTGACGGACCGGGAAAGGAGGCAGATCGAAGCGGAGAAGAAAGCAGAGGCAAAGGCCTGGCGGGAACGGCAGGCCATGGAAGAGCGGGAATTAAAGGCCCGGATGGAAGCCGAGCGGAAAGCGGAAGAAGCAAAGGCCGGAGCGGCAGAGATTCAGAGACTGAAGAAGGAAGTTTCGGAGGCCAGGGCAGCAGCCCAAGCGGCCGCCGCCAGGGCTGCTGCCCTGGAGGACACGGCGATAGTGGGAGTCTACAGGAAAAGCCATGGAACCCAACACAAGAAGCGCCCCCGGTACAGGCAAACCCAGAATCAATCCGAGAAAAAAAAGGCTGCCGCTGTCCGGCGTCAACGTGTCCCCGGACCTGCAGCGCCCGGCAATAACGTACGGAATCTTGGTCGGGGGAAATGAGGGAATGAAATGGAGAGACGAGACCAAGGACTCGGGATTCCCGGTCTCCCGGGCCTTACTGGATGGTAATGCCCGATTGTAAAAACACCTCTTTGGCTGACGCCCAGGTTCTCTCGGGAACCCAGCAATCCCTGCCGCCGTTGCCGTTCACTGCCCGGAAACGCTTCTCCTCATGGGGTTGCGTTCCACCGATGAGAATACACCGTCCCCCGGCATCGGCCAGGCGGAATGGGTCCATGACGATGCAGGAGATGTCGTCATGCTCGAACTCGCCGCGGTTTTGCTCGACCGTCCGATGCAGCTGTTCGCCGACATGATCCGCTGGGAGCGTGATGAAGGCGTCCGAGAGTCTGCAGAATACGGACTGCCGCATGCAGAAGCGAAAAAGATCGTCAAAGCCGTCGCTGAAGAGAGCCAGCCTTACGTTCCGGTCCATCAGGCGGTGCTCGGTCACGCCGACGATTTCAAGACTCCGGCCCGCAAACACCATGTTTCGATCCGTCTGGAAAAGAACGGCACCGCTCGTGGCATCCAGGGCCATCACGGCGCTGTCACCGCCGTGAGCAACCGTCAGGGCGATTCCATCGTCATCGTCCCTGACGGCCACACAGCTGAACGTCGTCTTGTGCTGGTATTTCTGTCCCGCGTAGACGCTTCGGTTGATCAGCGACTTCCAGTCTCCGGCCGTACCCGGAACGCCATACCGCGTCAATGCATCGGAAAGGCGGCAGAGAATGTCCCGCGATGCCCAGGGAAATCGTTCTGTCCCGTCCGCCACGGCAAAGACCCGGTGCCGGAAATCAAAATAAAGGCAGTCCCCGTTTCCGTAACCGCTGCGAATCTTGTCCGTTCCGGTGAAGATGCCGCCGCTCAGCGCACCCTTCTGTCTCAGGATGCGCTTCGCGGCATTGATCTCGATTACCGGAGATTCTTCCATGAATCAGTCTATGACCTTAAAATATTCGACATCCCGGATGTTTCCCTTACGGTCCTTTGCAAACACGGGTTCCACACGGGCACCGATCTTTACCTTACTTTCGTCCTCCAGATCAATATAATGCTGCAGCAGCGTGTCGGCCCCGTCGAGCTTGATGAAGCCGTACCCGTAAGGAACGGGTTTCTGCTGCCCCGTTTCCGGGTCGATGAATGCAAAGCGCAGAATGGTGAATGTGCCGATTCTGCCTTTCGGCCCCACCTCGACCCAGTCATTCATCTCGACGAAGCAGGAGCCGCAGACGCCCCGCGGCGGAACGTAGACCTTGCCGCACTTGGGGCACTTGAGTGCCATGAAGCGCTTGTTGTCACGGGTTTCCTTGAAAAATTTGCTGCCGTGCATCCCCACTGCGTATGCAAAAGGCTGTGACGCATCGCCGGATTCAATGATCAACTGTTCTTTTTCAGCCATGATTCATTCACCTCTCAATTGGGTTTTCTCTTCCCGTGAAGGAGCATATCGGTCCACATACAGCCCCCGAAGCCGGTGCTGACGGCAAAATTAACGTCCGGCACCTGCCGCGCATCCGCCTTGCCCATGACTTGCATCGCCGCTTCCGCGCAGCGGATCAGTCCGGTCGCCCCGATGGGGTTGCAGGCGATGACGCCGCCGGAGGGATTGACGGGAAGCTCCCCGCCCATGTCGGTGTTGCCGTCCCAGATGTACTGGGGCGCCTCGCCATGGCCGACGATGCCCATGTCTTCGATCCAGATGAGCCCGGCAAAGGAATAGGGCTGATACATCTCGATGACGTCGATCTCTTTCCGCGGCTCCTTGATCCCCGTTTTCTTCCAGATCTCCTTGGCGCACTTTTCCATACTCGTCAGCCGGCCCCAGTCGCCGTCGCCGAGATAGGTGTACGAGTGGCGGGCAGCGGTGGCCCAGATCCAGTCCGGTACGGAGCAGATCTTTCCGGCGACGTCCTCGTTGGCCATGATGACCGCGCAGGCACCGTCCGTCCGGGGGCAGACGTCGAGCAGATGGATCGGGTCCGCCAGCATCGGGGAGGCCAGCACCTCTTCCAGCGTCACCTCTTTCCGGAGCTGCGCGTGGGGATTGTTCGTCGCATGCTTCCGATCGCGCACGGATACGCGCGCCGCATCACGGTCGCAGGCGCCAAAACGGGCCATATAGCCCTGGGCCTCGGCGGCGAGCCCCGAGATGGCACCGGCGAAGACCTGCCGGTCCCAGATGGGATCGAAGGCCGTCGTGATGGCACCGGTCGTGTCGGACTCGGAGTTCTTCTCCCAGCCGATGATCAGGACTTTCTCGAACATGCCGGAAGCGACCATATGGTAGCCCCCGATGGCCAGGGAGGCACCCGTTGTGCCACCGGTGGTGATCTTGATGACCGGCTTCATGACACCGCCGGAGCCATCAACGCTCCAGCAGTCCACATAGTTGATTCCTTCAAAGTGATCCATATTGCCGATCAGGATGGCATTGATATCCTTCATCTTCAGGTTGGCATCAGCCAGCGCGCGCTGAACCGCCTCATTGATGAGTTCCTGGCCGTTCACATCCGGCCGATGGCTCTTGTGGAAGGTCTGTCCCGTCCCCACGATTGCAACTCGTTTCGCCATGGTTTTACCTCCTACCTTTCCTTGTCCAGAATCCAGACGCAGTGTGACTGACCGCAGAGACCGTTCACGCCATGGGCAAGGCCGGTTTTCGCTTTCTTCACCTGATGCGCCCCGGCGTCACCACGCAGCTGCAGGACGACTTCCGCAATGCGATACAACCCGGCGGCGATCACAGGGTGTCCCGCCAGCAGGCCGCCCGAGGGATTCACGGGCAGGGGACCGTCCATATTGAAGTGTCCCGCCTTGAGAAGACCCGCCGCCTTTCCGTATTCCGCCAGCCCCATCTCTTCGAGCCAGAGCAGTTCCTGGTAGGTGAAGGCGTCGTAGAGCTCCACCACGTCGATCTCTTTCTTCGGGTCCTTGATCCCGGCCATGCCGTAGGCATTTTTGGCGGCCTCGACGAGGGAATTGCTCCGGGCCAGGTCGCGGTCTCCGAAGAAGAAATGATCCGTACAGAAGGACAGCCCCTTGATCCAGACGGGCTGCTGCTTGAATTTCGCGGCCACCGACTCGTGGGCGATGATCACGGCACAGCACCCGTCCGACACGGGCGAGCAGTCGAGCTTGCGCAGGGGATCCGCGATCATCTCGGACTTCATGACATCGTCAAGGGTCAGTTTCATGGGAAGCTGCGCCAGGGGATTCTTGAGCGCATTTCCGTGGTTCTTGATCGAGACCGGGGCCATGTCTTCCGGCTTCAGCCCGGTCCGGTCCATGTAGGCATTGGCCTGCATCGCGCACGCCGTGACCATGTCCATGCCCAGCCCCCGTTCGTAGATCGGATCGAAGGCCGAATTGGTGATCAGGCTGGAGACGCACTGGGAACCCTTCGAGTGGCCCGTGACCAGTGTCGTTTTGTAGGAGCCCGACAGGGCGCGGGCGTAACCGTAAAAAGCGCCATAAGTCCCGTCGCCCTCCACGCAGGAGGTGTTCTTGTCCGCCGCGCCGCTGGCATCGGCTACGGCCATGCAGGAGATGGTACGGCCGTCCCAGAAGTCGCTGGAGGTCGTGATGACATTGTCGATGTCATCGATGGTCATGCCCGCATCCGCCAGGGCCTTGTTCACTGCTTCCCAGGCCATGTCGGCAAAGGTATCCCTTTCTTTGTTCGCCTCTATTTTCGTCATTCCGACGCCGATGATTGCTGCCTTATCCATGGTTCCTCCCTACTTGACCGGCTTGAAATGTGAGATGTCACGGATGGTTCCCGTCCGGGAGTCGGCAAAAACCGCTTTCACGCGCATGCCGATACGGACTTCTTCGGGTTTCACGTCGCCCAGGTAATGGAGCAGGGCGGTGTCGGCCCCATCCAGCTTGATGAGCCCCCAGATGACGGGAATCTTCTTGTCCGCCGGGATCGCCTCCAACGGGCGCCGGGCGACGCTGTAGGAAACCACGGTTCCCTCGCTGGACACGTCGATCCATTCCGTGTTTTCCGTGAAGCATTCCGGACAGGTCTTGCGGGGCGGCATGAATACTTTCTTGCACGTCCCGCAGCGCGGGGCGATGATCTTCCGGTCGTCCCTCAGGCTGATGAAAAACCTGCTTGCGGTATCGCCTGCCCACCAGCTGTAGGGAACGCTGATCTTGCTGTTGTAAATGATCGGTTCAACACCCTTGAACACGTCGGCCATTCCTATTGCCTCCTCTCTTTCATGTGACTGTTACACCTTGCATCCGAAAGCGGCTTAAATCCCGAATTCCATGCATGTTTTGCCCATCCAGATGGGGCCGGTGGTTTTGAATGGCACCCATCACGGCATCCCATCTCTTACGCACAATGAATGCCAAAGACTGTTAGCCAAAATCATTAATTATCTCATTGTGTTACCATTGACCGGAAATCAAAAACCCCAGATGTTCCCGGCAAAATATGGTCATGTGTCGCTATATGGACACCACCGTCGATGTCTCGACAGTTTTCGTCAAGAGGCTTCCGTATGGAATCAGGTCTGGTTCCGGGAAAGGGTCCGGCCTGTCGATACAGTGGCAAAAATCTCTAAAAGCCGTGAAGGAAAACCAGGGATGGGTTGGGAGACACAGGTGGGCCGGCAGTATTCCCACTGGTTCACAGGGCGAAGGATTCCTGCCGGGATGCATCCGGGAGGGCCCCGGAAGAGGTGACGATCACTCGACTGCAGATTCTCGCCCGAAAACTCCGGTCATCATGTCTGTCGGATCCAACAGGTTTGGTGGTTTGCTATCGTACCAGGACTCCCATTTGTCGGTACCCGGCAGATAAAGCTCCAAATGAAGCTGCTTCGTACCGCTTACAACGCCGATCGTCTGGCCCTGCTTCACGATATGGCCCGCCCTGAGGGCCGGCGCTCTCAATTCAGCGTAATTCACGACGAACTCGACATGATCGACCAGCACCGCATGGGTTATCTCCCCGTTTCGCCTCGTGTAAAAGGGGGCCGTCCGGATTACCTTTCCGTCCCGGATCGCCCGGACCGGCGTACCCGCTCCGTTGACGGGATACAGATCGACTCCCGCATGCTTTCTGCTGTTCCCGTTTCTCGGAGCGCCAAAATAAGGGTAGTCTTGGGATCCGGCTCTCCAGTGACCGCACTGGATGGCTTCGTCTTTTGTGAACGGATATTTCGGAGCCCCGTCAAAGGGTGCAATGATGAAACGCGGCGTCCCTTCGACCGGCCGTCCGTTCCTGTCGGAGGCCTCAATGGCCGGGGTGCAGGCAATACCCGCAACGGCCACCACAAGCAGAATCACAATCAACCATTTTATATCATTGCGGTTTCGCATCATGAACCATGACAGGACGTCCCCTGAACCGGTCCTGGGAGACGGGAATGCCGGATTCGACACAAACAGCTGATGAAACCCCATACGCTCATCATCTGGAATCGGGCGTTTTCTTTTCCTCTTCTTTCTTCAACATCCCTTCGTCTTCCCCCTTCCCCGGACGTTCTCCTTCTCTTTTCGTCTTTTCCTCTTCCCAGGATTTCCGCCTCGAAGCGCGCTCCTTCTCCAGCGCCTGTCGGTCCTCGTCCGTGAACGCGTCACTGGGTTCACGGTGTTTGATGACGATTTTCGGATTTCGGGGAGGAGGGGTATCCGAGATGACCGTGTTGCCCTGTTCGTCAATATACGTAAAAATCTCGCCCGCCCATGACGGTACGGAGGCAAGAACGATCACGAACACAAAGACAAAATATCTTCGTTTCATGCTGATCCCCTGCAAATGGCCAAGACAAACCTTGTACAGAACCTGAATCCCCCAGTCGAACCGACTCGGCCATTCCATGGCATCCCCTGCCTCATCCCGTCGCGTTCCAGGCCAGCCGCCTGGTCCTCCCTCGCCTATGGGCCGCCGACCAGCGTGACGGTCCCGGTCTTCCTGTCGACGGATACCATGAAAGCGAGCGTCTCTTCGTTGTATTGATTGGTATAATACTTGTGGATGCCCCGAAAAGAGGCACTGTACACACCGGCCGCATCCTCCTCGCGGGCGAGACAGATCGCCGACTCCACATGCCAGTACGTCGCAATCACCTGCGATTCGAGGAGAAAAAGGGCGATGTCCCGAAGCGTGAGCGGAAACGGGGAAAGATCCAGGATTTTCCCTATCTCCGTCCTCTGTCCGGGACGAATCCGGGTTGCGTCCACCCTCGCCAGGGGGGTGAAGTATTTCCCCGACACGACAGGCTCGCGCGTTGTCTTTCGAATGCCCATGAGCATGGCACCACGGACGGCATACCGGGCGAGGAATGGAACAGCATCGAAGGATTCCGCGGTAAGATCGGCAGCCTGCACGATGGAACCAGGATTCCCCGATCGGGAGCTTCCGGCGTCCCATTCCCGGAAAGGATTCTGTGCCCTTGTAACGCGGATCTGCATGATGCACGATTCCGATCCGTTTCGATCCCCGGCGCCCGCAGCCGCTGCATCGGGATTCATCAGGAATCCCGCCGACAGCAGGGCCAGGAAAAAGAGCAGCCAAAGGTCTCTTTTCATGGTGTCGCTCCGGCAGACAAATCGTCGATCAGGTTCCCCTCGATCCCGGGGAGTACGGTTTTTTCTGCGGGCCGGTGGGGGCGGAATGAAATCCGGAAGGCAATGCTCCGGTTCAGTTACATCGCAGTTTGCCCTTCATCGCTTCGTACCCTGTGCATTTCCCCAACTGGCAGGCCTTGATGAAGGATCGGCAGCTTTCCCGCGTGTTGCCCAGAAAGAAAAGTGCATAGCCTCGCTGGCTGTAAGATCCGGCATGATCTGGTTTCAGCCGGATCGCCTGATCGAAGTCCATGACGGACTGGTGATACCGCTTCATCCCCATGTATTCCAGGCCTCTCAGGAAGTAGGCCTCGGCACTGTCCGGCTTCAGCAGGATCACCTGGTCGAAATCGCGGATTGCCCGGTCGGATTGTCCGGTAATGCCATATGCATTGCCCCTCGACAGATAATACGAGTAGTCTTTCTGAAGGGAGATGGCCTTGCTGTAATCGTCGATCGCCCGATCGTAAATCCGCAGTGACGCATAGGAACCTCCACGGCTGGAGTACAGATCGGCCGAATCCGGTTTCAGACGAATCGCTTCGCTGTAGTCCCCGACGGCATTCTGATGCTGACCGAGCCTTGCGTAGGCAAGCCCCCTCGAATGATAGGCGAGTGTGTTGTCGGGCGCCCTTCGGATCGCTTCGTCGAAGCTTTTCACCGCGAGCTTGTATTGCTTCATTCTGACGAAAAGAAGCCCTCGCTTGGAATACAAAAAAGGGTTGTCCGGCTGCAGCCGGATCGCCTCATCATTGTCCTGAATGGCTTTCTGATAATTGCTGAGCCCGGCATAGGCGGAACTTCTTCTCAAGTATCCGAAAGCGTCTTTCGGCTTTTCGAGCTGGATCACTTTTTTATAATCGCCCGCGGCCTGAGCTTCCCGACCGGTTGCAGAATAGATATCCCCCCGCAAGGCATATGCCTCGCTGTAATCAGGCTTCAGCTTGATGGCCGTGGACAGATATTCCACAGCCTTCCGGCCGCCTTCGGCGATTTGCGATGGATAGGACATGCCGTGTGCGCTGGAAATCGTAAGCTGCCATTGTGCCGATGCCTGTTTGTACCAGTCCACCGCCGACAGCTCCCGCGATACTTCCCGGAACTGCTTTTTCAGCTTCTCGGGACTTTCTTTTTTCGCCGTGAGTCGCCGGTTCTCATCTTCCAGCCTGGCCACCTGGTCCAGCAACTGCTTTTCCCTTTTCCTGGCCTGATTGAGCTGGTCCAGATAGGTTCTGTCGCGAAGAAGTTTTCGGACCCTGCTTTCCAGCAGAGACGTGTCCACCAGCACCTTGACGACAACCTCAATCCCGAAGCTGTCTTTCGTATGATAGTTCTCCTGGGAAATCACCTCCGCCTTGAGCACGCCGGCGGCCAGGGCAAGGATTTCATCCTTTGCGACGGTGCTGTCCTTCACAACCGTAAGGCTCTCGATATAGGTCCCTGCCATCTCCAGCGCTTCCCGCTTCGCCTTGGCAATCGCTGCAATGCGTGCGTCGTCGGGCGATTGGCTGCCTCCGAAGGGCTGCTTGACCGTGTGGGTGATTGTTTGCGTGTCCGCCTGGACGCAGGCTGGAAGGAACAGCAAACATGCAAGAAAAATCCCGAGAAAGGCTTTCATGAGGACCTCCTGTTCTCCGGACCGGAAGGAATTCATGGCATGATCCCATGTACGGAATCCACGGGACGGGCATTTGCAGCCATTCTGCCTTACGATCCCGCTTTTCATTGTCCCCCCAGGAAAAATGTCTGAAACCGCTTCTCGATCAAATAATTCCGGTGACACAAATAATACCGGCATCCTACACGACACCCTCCGGCTTTCCAGCGTCAGATGTAACAAATCCCCGGCAGGATTTCCGCTTCTTTAAAAAAATGTCCGATCTGGTTTTCATGGGGGCATTCATCATCCCCTATTCTGCAATTCTAATGTGCTGTCCAGGTCAAAACAGGACCTTCCTCCCCGGCACCAGGAACCGGGTTTCCATGCCGGCCCTGCTCTTCTTCAGTCTTGCCGTCAATCCTTCAAGGTCCGCGGACCGGATTGTCCGGAAATCCGCGCCCGGAACAAGGGGAAGCGAGAAGTCGTCATAGTGAAACGGTACGACGCAGGCAGGCTCGACGATTTCAAGGAGCCGCTCGGGATAGCCCGGCCATTTCTTCCATCCGGGAGCACAGAGAAAGAGCACATCGCAGGTGTGCCCCGAAAACTCCTCCTCCAGAAACCCGGCGCTCCCTACGTGGAGGAACGTAACCCCGCCCAGTTCCACCTTCACGGCATACATGGAACCGAGCCGGTATTGGTTCGCTCTGAGCGGCGGTCTCCGGGCCCCATCGATCTCCCCCTCCATGAGAAGCAGCCGGGAGAGGACGAGGCCGTGCATCGAGGGAATCATCGTCACCGCAAGCCGGTCGTCGAGGACCGTCCGCTCCTGGGGACGGCAGACCGTCACGCGGCCTGGCTGGCCGGATATGCCCAGAAGGGTGTCGAGACTTTTGCTGCCGATGAGCATTGCATCGGTACGACGTGCAACCTCCGGGATGTCCAGCGCATGATCAAAGTGGGTGTGGCCCGCGAGGACGGCCCGGACATCGCCCTCCAGGCCGTCAAGGTAGGACCGGACGGCCCCGGGATCCGGTTCGAGAGGGTGGATGAAGATCGAGCGCTTCGACGGCCTTGTCAGATAGGGGTCGATCAGCACGACGCGGCCGTCGAAATAGAGCTCGATATGGGCTGTCCCCATCCAGCGTGCTTCAACCGGCATGGTTTCCTCCCCCGCCGGCCTGAATTTTCCCCCGATTGGTTTGCCGCGGTCAGGCCGCCGGGAGGATCCACGAACGGCCGGACCGGTATCGGGGGCTGATCACCGGCGGAATGATACCCGTCCCGAAATGGGACTGGCTTCCATGAGGCAGGTCATTCAGCGAAGACCCCGGAGTTGCCTCCAGGGTTTCAGGTGGTGGATCGCAATCCCGCGGTAACTCCGCTCCTCGCGGCAGATACGCTCGACGATGGCCATCTCCCGCGACAGGATCGCGAACCCAAGATGCTGAAAGGTGAGTTTCTCCGGCTCGGCGGGCCCGGTCTCCAGCCCGATCACCACGCCTTTTCCGGTCCTGGAAGCGTAGGCCAGCTCCTGTCGGGCGTGGAAGAGGATACCGTCCTCTCCCTCGGCGTGGTTCCGGTAGTCCATCAGGGCGACGTAGTCGTAGAGGTCCTGCACGAACTCGTTGAGCGGGCGCCGCTGTCCCTGCCATTCGACTTCGAGCGTGTCATACCAGAACGGAATGGCCGCACCGACTTCCAGTTGCGCCTTTTTCGCCATGACGACCCATTCCCGGGAACGCTCCAGGAACAGACCTGCCACCCTGTTGCTGCTCTTCTTCCATTCGGCCAGTGTATAAGGTTCTATGTCCAGGTGGATGGCGTCGAAGCGCGACTGCACCGGGGCTTTCACGTTGAAATCCACCACTCGCTGCACCATTTCCCTTGCCGCTTTGGCCTTTTCGGGCAGCACATACCGGGGGGTGTTCAGATAGAGGGACCCCAGGAGGGCCTCGACCTTGAAGCCGCGGCCGTGTATCCGCCCGATCAGGCCCTGGAGCTTCCCCGGCTCCTCCACAATGGGCAGGCGCCCCTTGTAGGAATCCGCGTAGAGATAGAGGGTGGTGATCCCCTGGGACCGGAGGTCATCCAGGATCTCCTTCTCGAATGCGGGGTCGTCGATCAGGCGGAAACTGTCGACTTCCCAGATCCACATGGCTCGAGGCACCGTCGCCTCCGCAGAGGACGCCCAGGGGGCGAAGAGAACCGCCAACAGGATGAAGACCCACAGGATGAGGCGATCGGGAAAAGCATTCATGGACAGGCAATATGCGGAAGCAATTCTTTCTGTCAATGCAATTCGTCCCCGGTCTTCGCCGGCGCCTCTTCCCCAAGGGTGCGGGAGATGCGGGACAGAGGATCTTGCTCACGGATTACCGCCCGCAAACAAGTCCGCCAAGTCGCCCCAGCGGGAATCCGGATCGGCGCCGATTCGTCCGATCATCGTTTCAAAGGCATTCCACATGGCCTCCGTGGTCATCTCATAGGAGTGTCCCCAGAAGTAGAAGACGCCGCTTTCCCTTGCGTTCTCGTACCGGGACCACAGGTCCGGGGCGAGAAAATGGCAGTTGGGATGGAACAGCAAAGGGGTTTCCGGTGGAAACGGGCCGTCGGCGTCGCGGTCGGTCCTCCCGTAGACATGACCCGCCTCCCGGACCAGCGTCACGACCGCTTCGCCATACGAGCCGAAAGGATAGGCAAAGCCCGGCACCGGCTGCCCGAAGAACTGCTGGAGGCGCTCCCGGCCCTCCACAATCTCTCGCCGCGCCGCCTCGACCGGCATCTGATCCAGGCGCGGGTGCGTCAGGCTGTGGTTGGCGATCGTGAAGCCATCGTAGACGTCCCTCCGTTCTTCCCGCCCGAGCCGCCTGACTTCTGTGCCCTCGTATACGAAGCTCACCGAGCGGTGTTTCACATGCAGGCCGTCGTTGAGGTTGAAAGCGGCCTTTGCTCCGTGCCGCCGGAGGATATCGACGAGCCGGACATCCGTCGTCACACCGTCATCCCAGCACTGCACCACGGTCATCATGGATTCTTCGACCCCGCCCTTCCCGCAGAGCATGACCATCGCCGGGACAGGATCCCTCCCCCGCTGCCGCGGTCCCGGCGGGATCCTCTGTTTTCCCTCTTAACGGACCGCCCTGCATGCACCGCCGCCACCCTCAGGGGTGGTCAGTGACCAGCGTCCTGCTCTCCGCCGAGACGAACTTCCGGCCCCGGCTGTCCGAGATCAGGCCTTTCAGCGTCACGACGGTTCCGGACAGGCTGGGCTTCTCCTGGACGGCCGTCACCTCCCAGGAGATCTCCACTTCCTGGCCCGCCTTCACGGCCCCATGGGTGACACAGGTAAAATCGAGGCCAAGCCCGATGCGACCGGAAGGCCGATAGAAATGGGTCGCCACCAGGCCCGTCATCAGGGAAATCAGCTGGCCGCCCGTGACCACGAGGTCCCCGAAACGGGTCCGGCGGGCGAAATCGGCATCGCGATGGATCGGACTCTCGTCTCCCGTGGCAGCGGCAAAACGCCGGACTTCTTCGGCACTCACCATAACATTGCGGCAGAACCGCTCACCGACGGCAATGGCTTCCATGCAGGGACTCTCCTTTCCCCCTCCCTTATCCATCGATCACCGTAAGCTCCAGGGGCGTCCTGCAGAGCATCTCCCCGCCGTCCTTCGTGACCAGGACCGGGCACTCCAGCCTCATGCCGCAGACGCCGGGAACGGTCATGGCCAGGAACGCCACCTCGACGGCGTTCTCCTCGAGCACGACATCCCGGAACTCATCATTGTTGACGATGGCCGGATACCACTCGTGGCCGAACACGCCGAGTCCGTGCCCGAAGGAGGGAATGGTGTACGGGGCATACCCAAGCTCGTTAATCAGATCCATCACGGTCTTGCAGACATCGCCCACCGTGTTCCCCGCCTTGAAATTCCGGACGATCGTTTCCGCCGTTTGGAGATAGGCGTCGGCCAGTTTCCGCTGTTCCACCGACGGCTCTCCAATAATGAAATTGTGCGCCAGATCCGAGGGATACAGCTGGTAAAGCGGGTGCAGATCGACGATGATGTTCTCGCCTCTCTGCACCATTTTCTGCGTGGGCTGGGTCGTGCCGTTCATGGCGTAGGTCGCCCGGTACCCGGAGGCGATCTCGGACGATCCCGTGATCGCCCAGTGGTACTCGCTGCCGAGGCGCCGCAGCTCCATCTCGCCGATGCCGGCGATTTGCGCCTCCGTCAAGCCGATCTCCAGCGCATCCCTGACGCATTGGATCCCGGCATCCGCCATGGCGGCGGCCTGGCGCATCAGCTTGATCTCGCCCGGATCCTTGACATAGGAGGCCCGATCCACCACGTACAGCGCGTTGACAAAGGTCGCCTCCGGCAGCGCGTTTTTCAGGAATTCGTATTCCGTGGCAAACAGATATCCCGTATTCCCGCGGGGGGAATGGCCGAGCTCCACGCCGATCCTTCCCTTTTCCGCGCCGTTCTGCCGGACGAAATGGACGATGAGGTCCACGAGATCCATGCCGGGCAGGGGGGCATAGGAGGAAATGCTGCTCAACCATGACTCGTTCTTCAATCGCTCGCAGTCGAGCAGCATGGAAACCAGGCCGGCGAATCCGTCTTTCGACACGATGACGGCGCTTCTCCACGGGACGAAGGCGCCGGACACATAGCTCAGGCTCACCGTCCGCGTGCCCACGAATAGATCGAGATCGGACTTCTTCATCTCCTCCCGTATTTTCGTTATCCGCCCGGGATAGTCAATGTAAGTGTTCATATATCCTCCGTTTTCTCATATTTAACAGGGCATTTTCTCCATCGGGAAGAACTGTAGGCCCGTTGTCGCTGCAAGTCAAGCCGGCCTTCCTTCCGACCGGACGATCGGGGTCATTCGCACGGGATGGGAAGGGGATTGCCGGAATGGAACGAATCGCCCACAGCTTCCCGGAAGAAGGTCCGGGACAGCCCAGGGACAGGAAAAGATGCTGGGATCACAGATTCGGCGGGATCCGCGAACGTCCTCCGGTTCATCGCCTGGTGATCTTGACCTGCAGGAAGGCGACCGCCTGCTGCCCGGTTACACAGACACCGAACGACTTCAGGGAAAACTGGCTTCGGATCCGGGATATCAGGATGTTGTTGACATAATAGCTCAGGGTCTCCCCGCGAACCTCGACTCTCTGGACATTCCGGACATACCGGCCGTCGCTGATGGGTGCCGTGTTCGGCCTCCACGGCATGGCATCATCCATCGGGATATCGTTCACGTTGACCCAGATCACGGATTGCCCATTCGCCGAAACTCCGAACGTATACACATTCAGGCGGTCCTGACCCAGCATCAGGCCATAGGCGTTGTTGGTGATGCCTCTCAGCCACACCGAGACCAGCTCGACGTCATAGTCTCCCGTCGCCCCGGGCGGCAAAGCGAGCATTTCGAGGGATTTCCGTTCGTTCTTCGTCTCCATGACATAGCGGTTGTCCTGGAACGCGGTATTGTAGAAGGGGCCGTTCGTGTATACCGGCCAGCCGTTTTTCGGCGAGGAGAAGTCGTCATAAAAAAGAACGCTTCCGTAGCCCGCCGGCTCTTTCGGTACCGTCAGCCTGCTCTGCTCCAGATCCTTCCGCTGTTGCTCGAGTTTCTTCCTCTCCTCCTCCAGGGCCCTTTTCTGTTCCAGGAGCTCTTTTTCCCGCTGAATCCGTTCCCTCTCTTCAGCCAGGATTCGCCGCTCCTCTGCGAGATCGTCCGGGGCCTTCGCCGCCGGGACCGCGCCTTTCTGCGGCTTGAAGGAAAAACTTCCTTCCAGGGAGGAAAGTTCCCAGGGAATCTGCTGACCTTTGGTCCGGCGCACCAGATCCTGGCGGACCCGCTTGAAAACCTCCTCGATGGGCACGTCCGGCGATGTCATGTGCTTGATCAGGGATCCCGTGAAAGGGCTGTTGCGCCCGGATCCGTCGACGGCGACCTTTCCCGGGCTCGTGGAGTAGCTGATGAAGGTCCCCTTCGGCGCGGAGGAGATGATGGCGAGTCCGCGGGATGCGGACCGGAAACTCCGGGCGAACGGATTGTCCCGGCAGGCATCCAGAATGACGATGTTGAGATCGTTGGCCGCATTGGCCATTTCGTCCAGGACCATTTCGGTGTCCAGCGCCTGGTACTTCACATCCGTCTCGCGATTGATGCGCGCCCCGACGGGGACAAGGTAGTTCCGGCCGGCGATCTGGATCCCGTGGCCGGCATAGTAGAAAAGCCCCACGCCGCCGCGCCGCAGGCGGTCGCCGAAGTCGCGGAGCGACTCGTCCATTTCCTGAAGGCTGGCATTCTTTTTGAGAATGACCGTGAACCCGAGTCTCTGAAGCGTCGCCGCCAGGTCGGACGCGTCATGCACCGGATTGGCGAGAGGACCGGTTTGGTAGGCGCTGTTGCCGATCACCAGGGCGACACGCTGCGTCTGCGCGGCGGAAGACGCCTGGGGAGCAAAGAGAAGAAGGGCTAGAAACAGCAGTATGAGTCGGTGGATGGGTTCCATGACGGCAAATTTCTTGTGACTCATGACCAGTTTATGGATCGGGGATAGACAACCTGACGCTTGTTTCCCTATACCATACCCGGATCGGGATGTCCGCCCGGTTTTTCGCCGATTACAATTTATCAGCCAAAAAACGTCAATGAAAATAAACATGTAAAAGTTAGCACAATCCGTTGACACCGTTTCCATCCGATGGCAACGGATTGCTAGAAAACACGATTTCGCCCGCTTCCGGAAAGGCAAGCGGTCCGATCTGGAAACCGGACGGTTCGGCGTCCGGAGTCTCCCAACGGAAACTACTTGGCTTTGATCCTTTTCGGTCCCACCCATTCATCCCAGGAATTATTGTAACCGTCGTAATGGATGAAATACTGATGGCCCTTTGTTTTCAGAACATGCGCGTCATACCACTTGCCCTTCCACAACACCCGAACGGCATCCCCTTCATTGAAATCCGCTGCCGGAGCCGCCTGCCCCGCAAGCTTGATCCGGTCGGGACCGACCCACTCATCCCATGAGCTGCTGTAGCCGTCGTAGTGGACAAAGCACTGTGTACCCTTGGCTTCTTTCACCATTGCAGGATACCATTTGCCCTTCCACAGGACCTGAGCCTTGTCGCCGGGCTGGCATTCCGCCGCTGCCAACGAAACGAACAAAATGGAAAGAAACAGGCAGCAGACAATAAAACTGACGGTTTTCTTCTTCATAAGATCCTCCTCATTTCAAGAAATTGAATTTATGCAGCAACACCAACTCCCAAATCTTTTCAGCTAAAAAAACAGATTTGAAACTCCCGATCAAGCCATATATCGTTTTTTTCAAAGCGGTCCCAGGTAGTCTTCTACCCCGCCGCTCCTATTGTCTGAATATTTCGTCCAGCCAGTCGAAGAGCACCAGTCCGACAATGCTGCGGTTCTCCATGATGCAGTGGTTCGTCGCACCCTCGTCGGATGGGGTGATGACCATCTTTTTCAGCGGATTGGGGAAGTTGTCCATACAGATCTTCTGCTGACGCTGTACCTCCGCGCTCTTGTACTCTCCTTCGCCGACAATGATCAGGGCCGGAACGGTCACCCGGGCGGGGTCGAAGATAAAGCCCCTGTTGGCCGCGGCAAGCGCCGACGGTTTGTCCATCGGCACGCCCCAGCTCCAGTTGATGACCTTGACGATGTTTCCATGAAAGGTGGTCCAGGAATCGATCTCCTTCTGATCGGCGAGAACGACCGGCATCGTAGAGAAGAGCGGATAGGCATCCACGACGGCGGAATTCATGGCGACGGCCCGGATCCGGGGATCATGCATGGCGGCCTGGGGCACGAACCCGCCGCCACCGCTGTACCCGTAAGCGGCCAGCCGTTTGGGGTCCACGTCGGGGCGGCTGATGGCATAGTCGACCACGGCCTTCATGGGCACATACATATCCGGCCGGAAGACTTTCCCCTCCAGGGGAAGGAGACCCTGCCCCGGCAGATCGACGGTCATGAAGTTCCAGCCGCGTTAATGGGCCTGGGAGGCAATGTAGAAATAGAGATCCTCGGCAAACGTCTCGCCGCCGCCGACCATGATCAGCGTCTTCTCCGGCTTCTTTCCCGCGGCGGCCTTGCGGAAATACCCGGGCAGCACCCTCACGCCTTGACTGCCCATGCTCATTTCCGAGGTGGATTGCGCTTGGGAATTATGGTACCCGGAAACATATATGACCGACGTTAACCGATCTTAAACCCATTTAACCCTGCCAGGGGGAAATATGGGAGGAGCCATTCAACACCCCGTACCTCGGAAGAGAGCGGGGTTTTTGATTTGAAAAAGAAAGGAGAATACCATGGCACGGAACAAGGTCATTATAACAGCGGCCCTGGCGGGAGGTCCTACGAGCAAAGCCAACAACCCGTCGACCCCCTACACACCGGAGGAGTTCGCGGAGGAGTCCTGGCGCTGCTGGAAGGAAGGCTGCTCCATCGTTCACATCCACGCCAAGGACCCGGGAAACGGCATGCCCACTGCGGATATCGACATAATCCGCCCCACCATCGAGGCCATCCGCGCTCGCGTACCGGAAATCATCATCAACATGTCCTCGGCCATCTCCGTCGGACTGACCGCGGAGCAGCGCATCACCCCGATCGAGGCGTTGAAACCCGAGATGGCGTCGCTGAACACCAACACCATGAACTTCGGCTTCGCCGACCGCAAGACCGGCAAATTCATGTTTGAGTTCATCTTCGATAACACCTTCAAAACCATTGAGGATTTCGCAAGGCGGATGGTCGCCGCGGGGGTGAAGCCGGAGTTGGAGGCCTACGATCCGGGCGGGATATACAACGCTCTTCTCCTCCGCAAACAGGGAGATGTGTTTATCGAACCCATGCACTGGCAGTTCGTCTTCGGGGTCACGGGCGGAATGCAGTTCTCGCCGCTGGGGTACTGCCACTTGAAGAGTCTGCTACCCGAGGGGCACACCTGGAGTGCATGCGGGGTGGGCAATCTCCAGTTCCCGGCCATCAGCCTCTCGTGCCTGGATGGCGGCCACATGCGGGTCGGTCTTGAAGACAGCGTGCGGGTACCGGGCGGCGAGATGGCCAAGGGGAGCTGGGAGCAGGTGGCCTGGGCGAAGAAGGTCGCGGACTCCTTGGACCGCGAGGTCGCCAGTCCGGACGAGGCCCGGCAGATCCTGGGGCTGAAACCGCGGGGATAAGAGCGGCAATCACAGATGTAGCGACAGACGCTTTGTATAATACCGGACAATGGAACGCGATTACAATAAAACCAGCTGTAACGATTATTCAATAACCTGTGCGCACAAATCGCACGACAATAATATAAAAAATGATCGCTTAATCAAGTGTCATTGCCTGAATACTATGGATAGCTTAATGGAATCGGCGACAGATTTGGAGTATCTGCTTGTTGTCAAATGAGAGGAAAGAATTAACAGATAGAAGGCTTATGCGCAAACAAAGCTGTAGAAAAACGAGAGCCCAGCCATGTTCCCTTCATGGCCGGGCTTTCTAAATCTGGCTCCGGTGTTTGAAAACGCATATTGGGAATAAGAAGAACACCCGGAACAGACCTGAAGGCATTTTGCCTATAATGTCCCAATAGTCAATATACCTTTAGATATATTTTTTAATAAATTAGCAGAGAGATTTAAAGTACTGTTCCTGCGACTTATCTCCCCAAAGTACTTTAGAGGACAATATGATTGCGTTCAAATCTTCATGATGTTTCTTTAATACACTCTTCGATTTTTTCTTCAAGTATCGCTGCATCCAAGATCTGTTCATTAGCATCCTTTGTCTATGTTGCAACGTGGGTAATTGCTATTGGCTATCAGAACAATGATTCGATCGTCATGACGCTTGAAGTGGAGATCGGACGGAAAAAGAAAAACAAACGAAAGAAAGGGGTCGCAGCTTTCTATCTGCAACCCCTTGATTATTCATGGTACGCCCACTTGGATTCGAACCAAGGGCCTTCGGATTCGTAGTCCGACGCTCTATCCAGCTGAGCTATGGGCGCACGGTGCGGGCCGTGTGAATAGCGGTTGACCGAAAGAGGAGGTGCCTATAGCATATTCCTCCCGGGGAGGCAAAAATAAATCGTGGCTTCCGCCCAGGAGGAATCCCCCGTGAAAATCATCGATTCCCACATGCACTGCGGCGTTCAGAACGTCCAGCAGCCCTACTCTCTCATCCGGAGCGAACTGGACGACGGGGACATCGCCGGGGCCTGCGTTTTCGCCCCGGTGGAGGACGTGTACGACCGCTATGACTACCACTTCGAGGACAGCCAGGCCTGGGTCGACTGCCGCCAGCGGGCGAACCGCTATCTGCTGGATGTCCAGGAGCAGCACGAGGATTTCTTTGCCTATTATTTCGTCTGGAACGACTTCCGCCGGGAGGAACTGGCAAAGGGCTATCGGGGAATCAAGTGGCACCGCCACGAGTACGAGCCGGTCTATCGCTACGGCGACACGCGCTGCGGCGAGTTCCTGCAGGAGGTCTTCCGCCTCGAGCTGCCCGTTGTCCTGGAGGAATCCTTCGAAAACACGCTGTATTTCCTGAACCGGGTGGCCGGAAGGACCGTCGTCATCATCCCCCACATGGGCATGCTCAACGGTGGATTCACGTCCCTCTTCCGGGAAGGGGTCTGGGAGGACCCGACGGTGTACGCCGACACCGCCCTGGCATCCCGGCACGAGATCACGGCCTTCCTGGACCGCTACGGGCCGGACCGGCTCCTCTTCGGCAGTGATTTTCCCTTCGGGACGCCCAGCCACGAGCTCAACAAGATCGAGCGGCTGGGGCTGCCGGCGGAGGATTTTGAAAAGATCGTCTCGAAGAACATCCTGCGGCTGATGAGGGTCGAGGCATGACGAAGTATCGTGCAGGCCGGAAAGGCAGCCTGCGGCGCATCGCCTTGGTTGCGGTTGTCCTGCTTGCGGGCCTGTCGCAGGCGAACCCCGCCGAAGCCGCCAGGGGGGTGAAGACCATGAAGATTTTCCCGGGGGAAGGAACCGTCCGGCTGCCCAAGCCAGCCGTTCGCGGCACCGTTTCGGTGGAGGAGGCCCTGCAGAAGAGGTCCTCCGTGCGGGACTTTTCGGCGCAACCGTTGACGGCGGCCCAGATATCGCAGCTCCTGTGGGCCGCCCAGGGCACGACCCGCTCCTGGGGCGCCCGGACGGCTCCGTCGGCGGGAGCCCTCTATCCCCTGGAGATGTACGTGGCTCTCCCCGAGGGTCTGTTCCGTTACCGCTCCCGGGGCCACGAGCTCGAGCGGATGTCCGCCTTGGATCTCCGGGGTCCCCTGGGCGGGGCGGCCCTCGGCCAGGGACCCGTCCGGGAGGCTGCCGCGGTCTTCGTCATCGCGGGTGTCCAGGAGCGCACGGCCGTGAAGTATGGAACCCGGAGCGAGCGCTACGTCAAGATCGAGGCGGGGCACACGGCCCAGAACCTGATGCTCCAGGCCGTTTCCCTGGGCCTCGGCTCGGTGCCGATCGGGGCGTTCCATGACGGCCAGGTCCGGCAGGTCCTCGGGCTACCGGCAGGGCAGGAACCGTTCTACCTCATTCCCGTCGGCCATCCCCGGTAACGGATCCTCCTCCGGGCGGGTCGCCCGCGGCGGGCGCGGGTCCATCTTCCGTCTCATCCCACGGGCGGCCGGCTTCCATTTATTTCCGATTCCGTTGTCTGGCGGGATTTCCTTCCGAGTGTACGATGCGGCCGGGAAGGCCCGGCGCCTATGCGTGGGCCTCGTCCCAGTTCCGTCCGGAGCCGATGTCGACCTGCAGGGGAACCTGGAGCGAGACGACCTCCTCCATCTCCCGCTTCACCAGGGCCATGACCTCCTCCTTCTCCTCCGAGGGCACCTCCAGAACCAGCTCGTCGTGGACCTGGAGGATCATGGCGGACCGGAGCCTCTTCCTCTCCAGGAGGTGGTGGATGTTGACCATGGCCACCTTGATGAGGTCGGCGGCGCTTCCCTGGATGGGCGTGTTGATGGCCGTCCGCTCGGCGAACTGACGCACCGCCACGTTGGAGCTGTTGATATCCGGCAGGTAGCGGCGGCGGTTGAGAAGGGTCGTCACATATCCCTGCCGGCGGGCCTCTTCGAGAACGCCGTCGAGGAACACCCGGACTCCCCGGTAGCGCTGGAAATAGCCGTCAATGTATGCCTGGGCCTGCTTCTGGGTGATCCCGAGCTCCTTGGCCAGGCCGAAGGCACTCATGCCGTAGAGGACCCCGAAGTTGATCACCTTGGCCTGGCGGCGCATGTCCGGCGTCACCATGCCCGGGAAGACGCCGAAAACGTCCGAGGCGGTGCGGGTGTGGATGTCCTCCTCGGAGGCGAAGGCCTCCACCAGGGCCGGATCCCCGGAGAGGTGGGCCAGGACCCGGAGCTCGATCTGGGAATAGTCGGCGGAGACGATCTCCATTCCCGCCGGCGCCGTGAAGGCCTGCCGGATGCGCCGCCCCTCGGGGGTGCGGATGGGGATGTTCTGCAGGTTCGGGTTGCTGCTGGAGAGGCGACCCGTCGCCGTGACGGTCTGGTTGAAGGATGTGTGGATGCGCCCCGTTTTCGGGTTCACCAGCAGGGGCAGGGCGTCCACGTAGGTCGACTTGAGTTTTGCCAGGCTTCGGTGCGACAGGATCATCGCCGGCAGCTCGTGCTGGGCCGCCAGGTTCGTCAGGACGTCGACGTCGGTGGAATATCCCTCCTTCGTCTTGCGGCCCTTCGGCAGCTTCAGCTTCTCGAAGAGGATCTGCTGGAGCTGCTTGGGCGAATTGATGTTGAACCGCTCCCCGGCCAGGTTGTGAATCCGTTCCTCCGAAGTCGCCAGGAGCCCGCCCATCTCCCGGGAGATCTCCTTCAGAAGTTCCGTGTCAACGAGGACGCCCTTCCGCTCGATCGCCGCCAGGACCTCCACCAGGGGCATCTCCACCTGGTGGAAAAGATCGCCGAAGCCGCCTTCCCGGATCTTTTCCAGGAGGACCGGAACCAGGCTCGCAACACCATCGGTCCGCCGGCAGGCGTAGGACAGGCGGGCCTCCTCGGGCAGATAGCGGAAGGGAACGGCCTTGGCGCCGCTGCCCACCACTTCCCGGGCGGCCGGGACATGGCGGTCCAGGTGCTCCGCGACGACCTCCGGCAGGTCCGCGGACGGCCGCGCCGGATTCAGGAGGTAAGAGGCGATCATCGTGTCGCAGCCGAGGCCCGTCATCCGGACTTCGCGGCTGGCCAGCAGGATCAGCGCCTCCTTCAGGTCGTGGCCGTTCTTGGCCTTCTTCCCGTCCGCCAGGAGGGGCGCCAGGATGCCGAGGACCTTCTCGGTTCCCCCGTCCGGCGACAGGGGCAGGTAGCGCACGTCCCCGGGCGCGGCGGAGATCGTGATCCCAACCAGGTCCGCCTTCATGGGATCGTCGCCGTCCACGAGCACGCCGACGGTGAAGGAGTCCAACCGCGACAGGCGGTCCACGAGGGCCTTCATCTCCTCTTCCGTCCAGACGAGCCGGTACTCCCCCTCCATGGAATGCTCCCTGAATTTCAGCTGCTGGAGAAGCGACGAGAACTCGAATTCCCGGAACAGGTCCTTGAGGATCTCCGCATTCGGTCCGCTCCAGCGGGCGGCCTCCAGGTCGAAGGGCACGTCGGCGTCGGTGCGGATGACCGCCAGGTCGCGGCTCAGGCGGGCCTGATCGGCGTACTCCGCCAGGGCGGCCTTCGCCCGGGCGTTGTGCACCTTTCCCAGGTTCCCGAGAACACCCTCGACGGATCCGAACTCCTCGATGAGCCGCTGGGCGCCCTTCTGGCCGATGCCGGGAACCCCAGGGATGTTGTCCGAGGCGTCCCCCATCAGGCCCAGGATCTCCGGCACCTGCTCCGGCTCCACTCCGAAGCGCTCCCGGACGGCCTTGCGGTCGTAGGTCTTGTCGTTCATCGTGTCCACGAGGGTCACGCTGTCCGTCACGAGCTGCATCAGGTCCTTGTCGCCGGAGACCAGGACGACGTTCATGCCCGACGACGCATGGCGCCGCGCCAGGGTGCCCAGGATGTCGTCCGCCTCGATCCCCTCCTGTTCCAGGACGGGAATGGAAAACCCGCGCACGATCTCCTTCACGAAGGGAATCTGCGGCAGAAGCGCCTCCGGAACGGCGCGGCGTGTGGCCTTGTAGCCGTCGAAGGCCTTGTGCCGGAAGGTCGGGCCTTTGACGTCGAAGGCCACGGCGATGTACTTCACGTCATTCTCCCGGATGAGCTTCAGGAGCATGTTCGTGAAGCCGTACAGTGCGTTGGTGGGAAACCCCTTGGAATTGGAGAGGTCGCGGATGGCGTAGAAGGCCCGGAACAGGTAGTTGCTTCCGTCCACCAGGTAGAGGGTGGATTTCGTTTCCCCGTTCGTCATGGCCGGCCCCGGAAGGACGGATCCTGGATCGCCCCGATCGGCCTCAATTGGCCGATCCTCCGAAATGCTCGACGGTGAATTCCTCAACGACGATCCCGGGGGCCTGGCCTTCCCGGAGCCGGGCGATGACCTCCAGCACCGACTCCCGGTTCCAGTCCGTCTTGCCGCGGACCGCACAGGCAAGGAGAACCGCCAGGAAGAGCTCCGGGCGCACGCCGAAGGTCCGGCAGATCTCCTCGCAGGCATTCCGAAACCGTCCCTCATCGAAAGACCGTTCCTGCATCGTCATGTATATGCCTCCCAACGGTCCCTGAAACATCCTTCGCCGCCATGGACGGCGATTCCTCCCGGGGCTATGAAAGCCTCCCGGATTCAACGTTCCAAGCCGTTTGTTTCACGTGAAACAGGCGGGATCATCCCGTTCCCCGCCCGTAATCATCAACCAGGCGCTCGATGTCGTCCTCGCCGAAATAGTCTCCCGTCTGTACCTCTATATAGACGAGGTCGCCGCCGGCGGCGTTATGGATCCGGTGGAGGGCTCCCCGGGGAATGTCCACAGCCGTACCCGCCTTCACGGGGATCTCGCGATCATCCAGGGTCACCATCCCCTCCCCCTGGATAACAAACCAGTGCTCGGCCCGCCGTCGGTGGCGCTGGAGGCTCAGACGGCCGCCCGGACGGACGAGAATCCGCTTCACCTTGGCCTCGTTGCCGTCGTAGAGGACCTCGAAGAAACCCCAGGGACGATGGCTGTCCGTCTCGCTGTTCATGGTCGTTTTTCTCCTGTGCTCTTGATTCTGAGCGTATCGGAAAAACGCATCCCTTACAAGGTGAAGAAAGACGTGCCCGGAAAGGTCAAGGGCCGGGGAGTCGGCAGCGACTGGGCCGCCTGCCGGGCGCCTCGCTGCAGCTGCCCGGGACGCCGCTTTCAGGCGCCTCCCTTCCGGTACTCCATGAAATACCGGTAAAATGCGGCGACCACGAGGGAGTGGCGGATCTCGCCGTCCCGGATCATGCCGGGAATGTCCGCCAGCGGCCGCAGAACAACCTCGATGTCCTCCTTGTCGTCCTGCTCCTGCGCGCCCGCCGGGACCACATTCTCCGCCAGGAAGGTATAGCATCGGTTGTTCTGGATGGCCGGGTTGGGAACGACATAGCCCAGGGAGGTCATCCGCTCCTCCCGCCAGCCCGTCTCCTCCCGAAGCTCCCTCCGGGCCGCCCCTTCCGGCGTGTCGCCCTCTTCCATGACGCCGCCGGGGATTTCCAGGGTCACTTCCCGGGTGCCGTGGCGGTATTGGTGGACCAGGACCACCTCCTGCTCCGTCGTGAGCGGAATGACGTTCACCCAGGTCGGGGATTCGAGGATGAAGAACTCGTGATCCTTGCCCGTCCGGGGAGAGCGGGCCCGGTCGGTCCGCAGGCGGAAAATCCGGAAGGTACGGTCGTAGCGGGTGGAGAGGACGTCCCATGCTTTCGGCATCATGGGGCCTTCCTACTCCAGGAGAACCGGAAAAACAACGGTTGATTTTATCCCGCGGGCCATTATATTCATGCTGTCGCCTGAAGCATTCCACAGGCCCGCCATCGGGAGGAAGCTGCATGCCCTACATCAGAATCCGCTTCGGAAAAGAGTCCCGCCAGATCATGGCGGCCCACATCCCGAAAGATGCCCTGCATTTTTTTCAGTCCGAGCGGGAAGAGGGGCTCCGCGTCTGGCAGCCTCACATGGACATGTATGAAACCGTCGGTGAAATCGTACTCCTGGTGGAAATCGCCGGTGTCCGCCGGGAAGACCTGCAACTGGAGGTCTCCTCGGATACCGTAACCGTCTCGGGGCGGCGCTCCGAACCCTCCATGGATGGCAGCGCCCGATTCCGGCTCGCGGAAATCCCCTTCGGTCCCTTCGAACGCCGGCTTTCCCTTCCGGCCCCGGTGGATGCGGACCACGTCCACGCCACCTTTTCCAACGGCCTCCTGGTCATCCGGATGCTCAAAAGGCCGCTGGATCGGGTCCATCGCGTACGCATAAAGAACCAGGCTTGAAATCCATCCCTTGATCTCTGCCCTTTCATGCTTACTCTAAGGGGGCGTTTGGAACGACCCGAATGGAGGTAATCATGGAGGAATTGAAAGCTCCCGAGGAAGTAAAAGTTGATGCCGGTGCCGTTCAGGTGCCCGGCGTCATCCCCATCATGCCGCTTTTCAACGTGGCCGTGTATCCCCGGATGATGTTTCCGATGGAGGTCTCCGGTGAGCAGGCGATCCAGCTCGTCGACGAGGCCATGTCCACGGACCGCGTCATGGGGCTGCTCCTGGCAAAGACCTCTCCCCAGGAAGCAAAGCTCGAACGCAGCCACTTCCACGATATCGGAACCAGCGCCGTCATACTCAAGATGGCCAAGATCGGCGACAACAAGGCCCAGCTTCTCGTCCAGGGAATCAGCCGTTTCCGGGTGATCGAGTTTATCGAGGGGAAGCCCTATATCCGCGCCCGGGTGGAGACCCTGGAGGACCGGGGAGGAATGGACATCGAGGTGGAGGCCCTGATGGCCAACCTCGTCAGCCTCTTTGACCGCATCGTCAAGCTGTCTCCCTTTCTGCCCCAGGAATTCGGGGCCATGGCGAAGAACATCAGCGAGCCGGGCATCCTGGCGGACATCATCGCCTCGGTTATCAACGTCACCATGGATGAGAAGCAGAAAATCCTGGAGGCCCTCGACGTCAAGGAGCGGCTCCAGGAAGTGACCCGTCTGGTGAATCACCAGGTCGAGATCCTGGAGCTGGGCAGCAAGATCCAGTCCCAGGTCAAGAACGACATCGACAAGAGCCAGAGGGAATACTACCTGCGCCAGCAGCTGGCGGCCATCCGCAAGGAGCTGGGCGAGAGTGAGGAGTCCAAGGTCGAGATCGAGGAGTACCGGGCAAAAATCGAGGAAAAGAACCTGCCGGAGGAGGCGAAAAAGGAAGCCCTCCGGGAGCTGGACCGGCTGTCCCGGATGCACCCGTCCTCGGCGGAGTTTACCGTCTCCTCGACATACCTGGACTGGATCACGGCCCTGCCCTGGCACGAGAGCACGGAAGACAACCTGGACATCCGGAAGGCCCGGAAGGTTCTCGACGACGACCACTACGGCCTGGAGAAGCCGAAAAAGCGCATCCTCGAGTACCTGGCGGTCCGGAGGCTCAAGCCCGACTCCAAGGGGCCCATTCTCTGCCTCGCCGGACCTCCGGGCACCGGCAAGACCTCGCTGGGGACGTCCATCGCCCGTGCCCTGGGCCGGAAGTTCTACCGCCTCTCCCTGGGAGGTGTGCGGGACGAGGCGGAGATCCGCGGGCATCGCCGGACCTACGTCGGCGCCCTGCCGGGCCGCATCATCCAGGGCATCCGGCGGGCCGAGTCGAACAACCCCGTCTTCATGCTCGACGAGATCGACAAGCTGGGCAGCGACTTCCGGGGCGATCCCTCCTCGGCCCTCCTGGAGGTGCTCGACCCGGCGCAGAACAACACGTTCTCGGATCACTACCTGGACGTGCCCTTCGATCTCTCGAAGGTGATGTTCATCACCACGGCCAACATCCTCGAGACCATCCCGCCGGCCCTCCGGGACCGGCTGGAGATCATCGAGCTGCCGGGCTACACGGAGGAGGAGAAGGTCCACATCGCCCTGCGCTACCTGATCCCCCGCCAGATCCGGGAAAACGGCCTTTCGCCCGACCAGATCCGGATTTCCCGCGGGGCCATCCGGCGCATCATCTGCGGCTACACCCGGGAGGCGGGCGTCCGGAACCTGGAGCGGGAGATCGCCAACATCTGCCGCGGCGTGGCCAGCCGCATCGCCGAGGGAGAGATCCAGAAGGCCTCCATCCGCACCGGGGATCTCCACCGGTACCTGGGACCCGTCCGGATCTTCTCGGAGATGCACGCCCGCGTCTCCAAGCCCGGCGTCGCCATGGGCCTGGCCTGGACCCCCGCCGGGGGCGACCTCCTGTTCATCGAGGCCACCTCCATGAAGGGGAAAAAGGGCCTCACCCTGACGGGCCAGCTGGGAGACGTCATGAAGGAATCGGCCTCGGCGGCCCTGAGCTTTATCCGGGCCAACGCCGTCGAACTGGGGATCCCCGAGGATTTCTTCGAGGACCGCGACCTTCACATTCACGTACCCTCCGGCGCCATCCCCAAGGACGGACCGTCGGCGGGTGTGACGATGCTGACGGCCCTCACGTCGCTTTTAACGAACAAACCGGTGAAGAGGGACCTGGCCATGACAGGGGAGATCACGCTCCGGGGCCTTGTCCTCCCCGTCGGCGGAATCAAGGAGAAGGTCCTGGCGGCACACCGGGCGGGCGTCAAGACGATCCTGCTCCCGCGCTGGAACCGGAAGGACCTGGAGGATGTGCCCGTGAAAGTCCGGAAGGAGATCGTCTTCCACTTCGTCGACGACATGATGGAAGTCCTCCGGCTCGCCCTGGAAAAATAGCAGGCAGAAGAGATTGGCCATGATCGTAACCCCCAAGGAAGCATCGACGGTCATCCTGCTCCGCCGCCCCCCCGGGGGCGGCGACGGCTTTGAAGTGCTCATGGTCCGGAGGGACCGGAAGAGCAAGTTCGTCCCCGACGCATACGTCTTCCCGGGAGGCGTCCTGGACGAGGAAGACGGCTCGGAGCGACTGGAGCGGCTCTGCGCGGGCCTGACGGCCTCCCGGGCACTGGGGATCCTGGAGGCCTGCCCGTCCCCGCACGTGGCGCTGGGTTCCTGGGTCGCAGCCATCCGGGAAACCTTCGAGGAAGTGGGCATTCTCCTGGCCCGCCGTCCCGACGGCGGCCTCTTCTCCCCGTCCCTCGACGGGGAGGCGGAGCGGCTGCGATCCTTCCGGAGGCGCCTGATCGGGGGCGACATGGCCTTCGCGGACGTTCTCGAACAGGAAAAGCTGACGCTGGCCTGCGACCGGCTCCATTATTTTTCCCACTGGATCACCCCGGAGTTTCTCCCCCTGCGCTACGACGTCCGCTTTTTCCTGGCGGAGGCGCCGGGACACCAGGAGGCCCTTCACGACGGGGTCGAGCTCACGGACCACGTCTGGCGCACCCCCGGAGACATCCTGGAAGACGCCCGGCGGGGACGGTTCAACATGGTTCTTCCCACCCTCCTGACCATTGAGGAGCTATGCGGTTTCCGGACCCTGGAAGAGGCAATCCGCTCCACCCGGAACCGGGTCGTCGAAGGCATCCTGACCCGGATGATCGAAGAAGACGGCATCATCGTCGAGTACACACCGGACGGCCGGGCCTTCCGAAACCTCCCACCGTCCGTCTGAACGCGTTCACCCCTCGTCCACCCTGATTCCACGGTTCGTATTTACAGAACGGTTTCGCCTGTGGTATGGGTCGAACCGCGTTCACCCCATGAACGACGTTTATCGGATCATAGAGGTGTTTCATGAAGATAATTGCAGGGATCCAGAGGGCTCTCCAGGAGGGGAGATCCGCGTTGACGGAGGCGGAATCCAAAACGCTGCTCCGGCAATACGGGATCCCCGTCGTGGAGGAAGCCGCCTGCAAAACACCCGGGGAAGCCATCGAGGAGGCCCGCCGCCTGGGATACCCCGTGGTCCTGAAAGGTCTGGGCGCGCGCCTGACCCACAAGACGGAGCGCGGGCTGGTCAAGCTTCACCTGGCATCGGACGAAGAGGTTCGCCGGGCCGCCGGTGAAATCGAACAGGCTGCCGGCTCCGACCTGGAAGGATACCTGATCCAGCCGATGGTGGCGGGTCGCCGGGAATTCGTGGCCGGCCTTTTCTGCGATCCCCTGTTCGGCCCCGTGGTCATGTTCGGCCTCGGCGGCGTTTTCACCGAGGCCCTGCGGGACGTGGTCTTCCGCATACCGCCCTTTGATGAAGCGGAAGCTGCCCGGATGGTGGATGAAATCCGTTCCGCCGTCCTGCTGGGTCCCTTCCGCGGGGACCGGCAGGCCCGCCGGGAAGACATCATCCAGACCCTGACGGGCCTGTCGCGCCTGGCGGAAGAATGCCCGGACGTGACGGAAGTGGACATCAATCCCCTGCTGATCGGACCGGACGGCTGCGTCACCGCCGTCGACGCCCTGGTCGTGCTGGGCAACAGGGTTGCCCCCCCGGCGGCGGCGGAACCGGTCGATCCCAAGGACCTGGCCGGATTCTTCTACCCCCGCTCCGTCGCTTTCATCGGCGCATCCGGAATCATCGGGAAATGGGGCCACATGCTGTTCACCAACGTGGCCGCCGGCGGCTTTCAAGGGGAGTTTCACCTGGTGAACGCGAAAGGCGGCGTCATCGCCGGAAGGCCCGTCTTCAAATCGGTCGCAGACATCCCCGGACCGGTGGACCTGGCGGTCGTCACCGTCCCGGCGGCCGGCGTGTCCTCCGTCATCCCCGAGATCGCCGCCAAGGGGATCCGCTGCGTCTTGCTCATCAGCTCGGGCTTCAGCGAGACAGGCGACAAGGGACGGCAGCTCGAGCGGGAATTGATCGCCCAGGCGCGGGAGCTGGGCATCCTGATCCTGGGCCCCAACACCATGGGCCTGTGCAACCCGCACCACCATTTTTACTGCATGGGGATGCACGTCCGGCCCGGGGCGGGGGAGATGTCCCTGGTGGCCCAGTCGGGAAACCTGGGAACGCAGCTGCTGGCATACGCGAAATCGCAGGGAATCGGAATCCGGGCCTTCTGCGGCTCCGGCAACGAGGGCATGATTACAATCGAGGATTTCCTCGACGCCTTCGAAAAGGACGATCCGACCCGCACGGTGGTTCTGTACCTGGAGAGCATCAAGAACGGGGCTCGGTTTGTCGAGACGGCCCGGCGGGTGGGCCGCAGGAAGCCGGTGGTGGTTCTCAAGGGCGGGCGGACCGACGCCGGGAACCGGGCCGCGGCCAGCCACACCGGCGCCCTGGCTTCCAACATCGCCGTCTTCCAGGCCGCCTGCCGACAGGCAGGCATGATCCCGGCCGACCATCCCACGGATCTCCTGGATCTGTCCGCGGCATTCTCCGCCCTCCCCCTGCCGAAGGGCAACCGGATCGGCATCGTCACCCTGGGCGGAGGATGGGGCGTCGTGGCAACGGACCTCTGCGTCGAGAACGGGCTGGCCATCCCCAACCTCTCGGACGAGATCATTGCGGGAATCGACAAGATCCTGCCCCCCTACTGGAGCCACACCAACCCCATCGACCTGGTGGCCGAGTTCGACCCCCTGATTCCCCAGCGCATCACCGAGGAGCTCCTGAAATGGGAGGAGTGCGACGCCGTTCTGCACCTGGGCATGCTGGGGCGGGTCAGCTTCTTCCGGACGGTTGCCGATTCGGCGATCCGGACGGACCCCAATTACACGGAAGACGGGCTGAAGGCCAGTCTCGACCTGGTGAGCCAGAACGAAAGGGACTTCACCCGGTTCGTCGTCCGGATGATGGAGACCTACCGGAAACCGGTGCTGGGCGTGGCCCTTCTGAACGAGGAAGACAGCCGGTCGATCGTGGAGGTGGAGGGAAGCCCCTACAAGGGCGTCGCCTTCCAGACACCGGAGCGGGCGGTCAGGGTTCTGGCAAAGATGTGCGCCTATTCGCGCTGGCTCTCCCACGAGAAGAGCCGCACCATGGAGATGTGAAATCATGAGAACTTCCCCGGTCTCCCCTCTGTACCGGGATTCCCTGGCGAAAGAGAGGGCCGTTGCGTGAGCCGCATCCTTCTGATCCGCCACGGCCAGGCATCCTTCGGCAAGGAGCGCTATGACCGCCTCTCCCGGATGGGCTGGCGGCAGGCGCGGATCCTGGCCGCGCACCTCTTCCAGGCGGGCCACACGTTCGACTCCGTCTGCGCGGGGGAACTCGAGCGCCAGCAGGACACCGCCCAGGCCGTTCTGGCCCACTACGATGGCCGGGAGCGGCCCCTCCCTCCCCTGGAGACGGTCCCCGAGTTCAACGAATATCCTTCCCGATCGATCTTCCTGCACTATTTCCCGCTGGCCATCCGCGACAACCCTTCCCTCGAGAAAAACCCGGAGCGCCTTTACAAGGACCGCAAGGCCTTCCAGCGGATTTTTGAAGCGGTCGTCCGCCGGTGGATCGACGACCCGGCACCTCCGGCGGAGATCCTGGGCTGGGACGACTTCCGCACCACCGTCGCCTCGGGCATGCAAAAAATTCTGCAGCGGAACGGCCGGGGCAGCCGGATCGCCGTTTTCACCTCCGGGGGGGCCATCTCTGCCGCCGTCCAGACGGCCCTGGACCTCTCCACGGAGGAGACGTTCCGCCTGGCCTGGATGATCCGCAACGCCTCCGTCACGGAGTTTCTCTACGACGGGGAGCGGGTTTCCCTGCTGTCCTTCAACGGGACGGCCCACCTCGAACTGGAGGGGGATCCGTCCGTCATCACATACCGGTAACCCCCGGTAGAGGAGGTGTCCCATGGATTTCGCCGTATCCGAGAAAATGCAGGCCATCACGGGGATGATGGACGACTTCGTCCGGAAGGAGCTGTTTCCCCTCGAACCGGAATTCCTGACCACCGATTTCCGGGACCTCCTCCCCATCCTGGAGGAAAAGCGCCACATGGTCCGGCAGATGGAGCTGTGGGCGCCGAACCATCCGCCCGAGTACGGCGGTATGGGGCTCGACCTGATGGATCACGCCCTCGTCTCGGAGGTCCTGGGCCAGTCCCCCATCGGCCACTACGTCTTCGGCTGCCACGCCCCGGACGCGGGAAACATCGAGATCCTGCACAAATACGGGACGGAAAAGCAGAAAATCCAGTACCTGAAGCCGCTGGTGGAGGGAAAGATCCGCAGCTGCTTCTCCATGACGGAGGTGGACCTCCCCGGATCGAACCCGGTCCTGATGGACACGACGGCGGTCACCGACGGGAACGACTACGTCATCAACGGCCAGAAATGGTACTCCACCGCGGCCGACGGGGCGGCCTTCGCCATCGTCATGGCCGTCACGAACCCCGAAGCGGCCCCGCACATGCGGGCCAGCATGATCATCGTCCCCACGGACAACCCCGGCTTCAATCTGGTCCGGAACATCCCCGTCATGGGGCATACGGGAAGCGATTTCGCGAGCCACGCCGAGATTCTCTACCAATCCTGCCGGGTCCCCCGGGAGAACCTCCTGGGGCCGGAGGGATGGGGCTTCGTCATCGCCCAGGAGCGGCTCGGGCCGGGCCGGATCCACCACTGCATGCGGTGGCTCGGCATCTGCAAGCGGGTCTTCGACCTGATGTGCCGGAGGGCCGCCTCGCGGGTCATCACGGCCGACGGCAACACCCTGGCATCACGCCAGATCGTCCAGGCCTGGATCGCCGAATCCGCCGCCGAGATCCAGGCCGCCCGCCTCATGACGCTCCACTCCGCCTGGAAGATCGAGAACCTGGGCGTCAAAGAAGCACGGGAGGACATCTCCCTCATCAAGTTCTACGTCGCCGGAGTCCTCCAGAAGGTGGTGGACCGGGCGCTCCAGGTGCATGGCGGCATGGGTATGACCGACGACACGATCATCGCCTATTTCTACCGCCACGAGCGGGCAGCCCGGATCTACGACGGAGCGGACGAGGTGCACAAGGTCACCGTGGCCCGCCGGATCATCAAGCAGAAGGTGACAGGCAAAGCCTGAACGGACAGGGAGACACCATGGACTATATCGATCGAACCAAGGCCATCCGCCCGGGAGAGGAACTGGATCTCTCGCGGCTGGATCCGTACCTGAGAAGCGCCATCCCCGGCCTGGACGGGCCGATGGAGGTGGAGCAGTTCCCCGGCGGCTATTCCAACCTGACCTACCTGATCCGCTGCGGCGGCCGGGAAATGGTCCTCCGCCGGCCGCCCTTCGGGAAGAAAGCGAAAACGGCCCACGACATGGGCCGGGAATACCGGGTGCTCAAGGCCTTGCGGCCCGTGTTTCCCTGCTGCCCCGAGCCCCTGGTCTACACGGAGGACGAATCGATCCTCGGGTGCCCCTTTTTCGTCATGGAGAGGATCCGCGGCATCATCCTCCGGCGCGAACTCCCGAAAGGCCTGTCTTTCAGCCCCGAGGAGGCCCGGAAGCTGAGCGAAAACCTCCTGGACGTCCTGGTCGACCTGCACAGCGTGGACGTGGAAAAGGCGGGGCTCGGCGACTTCGGGAAGCCCGAAGGGTACGTCCGGCGGCAGGTGGAAGGGTGGAGCGAGCGCTACCGGAACGCCCGGACACCCGACGCACCGGATTTCGAGGTAGTGATGGCCTGGCTCGCGGACAAGCAGCCGCCCGAATCGGACCGCGTGTCGGTGATTCACAACGACTACCGCTTCGACAACGTGGTCCTGCACCCGGACGATCCCTTCCGGGTCATCGGGATCCTGGACTGGGAGATGGCCACCATCGGCGACCCCCTGATGGACCTGGGAGGCGTCCTGGCCTACTGGGTGGAAAAAGACGATTCGCCGGACCGCCAGGTTCTCCTCTTCGGCCCGACCAACCTGGAGGGCTCCCTCACGCGCGCCGGGGTGATCGAATACTACCTGCGGAAAATGGGCATGACGACGAAGGCCATGGATTTCTACCAGACCTTCGGCCTTTTCCGGCTGGCCGTCATCGCCCAGCAGATCTACTACCGGTTCTACCACGGCCAGACGAAGGACCAGCGGTTCCAGATGATGATCGTGGCCGTCCAAGTCCTGGAGAAGGAGTCCCTGAAGCTGATCGGGGCGTCGTCCCTGTAGAGCGGAAACGGCCGGAGCGAACCGGACCGGCCGGAACGGATGCCCGATGAGGCGATGACGATTTGCGGGGAGGGTTTGCGCCCGCGGCGGTCCCGGCGCGGGTCAATGCCCTTCCAGAAGCAGATTTTTCCAGCCCCACCGCCGGTCGTCCCGATCCTGCTCTTCCCGAATGCTCCGCTCCATGTTTTGCCTCAGGCCTTCAAATCCCGGGCCGTCGAGATTCTTCGGGACGTACATGGGCTCACCCCACCGGACGATGATCCGGCTGAAGGGCTTCGGGATGAGCATCCGGTCCCAGCTTCCGAGGCTCCAGGCCCGGCTGAAGGAGATGTACACCGGAACGACGGGGGCACCGGAGAGCTGGGACATGCGGATCAGGCCTGCCTTGATGACCCCCCGGGGACCCGTGGGGCCATCGGAGGCATGGACGGCAAAGGGGTGCTCCTGCAGGTCCTCGACCATGGCAGACAACGCCTCGCGGCCGCCGCGGGTGCTGGACCCCCGGACGGGCCGGAAGTTCAGGCGCTCCACGATCCGGACGATGAGGTCCCCGTCCCGGCTGGCGCTGACGATGGCCGAGGGCTTGAACTCCCGGAAGCGCGAAGCGTACCCCACCACACCGAGCACCCTCTGGTGCCAGAGCGCGGCGATAGCCTTGCCTCCGCCTCGGAGATGGGAAAGCATCCGCTCCTCTCCAATCACTTCCAGCCGCACAAGCGACAGGTATCCACGAATCAGGCTATGCGCCAGGGAAATAACGAGGCTCGACTCGACCACCTTCCTGCCAAGCCATTTCAGGAATCTTTTCTTCACGACACCTCCCGCAAATAGACCGGATTCGAATAGATCCACGGCCGCCGGCGGCCCCAGGCCCACCGATCCACTTCCACCCTGTACACGCCCGGCCCCGGGGCCGGAACGGAAAGAGACCGGCCCCGCTCCTCCCGGATGGTGCGCCCGTCCCGAAGCAGGCGGATCCGTGCCACGCCGGGGGCCTGAACGTGGAGCACGCATTTTTCAGCGAGCCGGAAAGGGACCTCTCCCCCCATGACAACGATTCCTCCCGGCCGTTCCGCGTAAAAGCGAAATCCGACGGAAGGCTTGAGCCAGTCATTTGCCACGAACGAACGGCCCTGCTCCAGCGCTTCCAGGACGGTCACCACCGCCGGCCCCGGTTCCCCGGACAGGGGCTCCTCCGTCAGGATGTGGGTCCTCAGGATCGGCAGGACCCGGGAAAAGGGAAAGACCGGCAGGGTAACACCAAACCATTGCTTTTTCGTGTCGTGGTTGTCGCACTCGCCGATCCCCGGGATCCGGCGCTCCCTCCCCAGGGCGTCCCATCGGGCCAGTGTTTCCCGCTCGGGTCCCCGGAGGAACAGGGCCGGCATCAGGTAGCTCGCAAAGGCACGGAACTGTCCCGTCAGGGACTGCTGCCAGTCGGTCATGAAATCCCAGATTCCGATCCCGGTGAAACCGCTGACGTCCCAGTCCGTCCAGGGATAATGTTTCACGTGAAACACGGGGGCGCCCCGGTGGTCCGGATGAGCGATAAAGCCGATGCCTCCCGCTTCATGGACCCGGTCGATGTAGCTCTGCGGAGCCACCCCTTCCGTGTCGTCGGGAATGTCGACCGTCCCGCAGGAACCGAATGCCAGGTAATGATTGAAGCGGGGCGATATCTCCTGGCCGACGATGACGAGGACGCCGTCGTGCCATCCCTCCCAGCCGCGCTCCCGGGCGGTGACGCAGGCGTGATCCGTCAGGGCGAGGAAATGAACGCCCGACATCCGGGCCGCCCGGATCATCTCGGAAACCGGTGTCCGCCCATCGAAGGAATACTCCGAGTGAATATGGATCACCCCCGTGTATTCATGCACGGCCGGCTTCCCCCTTATGGCCGGATCGGCGCAGACCGAGGCCGGCGACGGGACAGCCTTCGCATCGGGGCCGGGTCTTTCGGCAGAAGATCTTTCCCGTCTGGACAAAGAGTGCATGGTACTGCTTGAAGAGGGGAACATCCTCCGGGAGTCCGTTGACGACCGCGTCCCGGACGGCTCCATAGGACTCCGATCCGTCGATCCATCCGTGCCTGGCCAGGATCCGCCTCGTATAGGCGTCGACGACAAACACCGGCCGGCTTCCCGCATACAGGAGGATGCTGTCCGCCGTCTCCTCCCCGATCCCGTTGACCGACAGCAATTCCTCTCTCAAAACCCCGGTATCCTCCCGGAACATCCGCTCCAGGCTCAAGCTGTAGCGGGATTGCAGGAAGAAAAGAAAGGACTTCAGGCGACGCGCCTTGACGCGGAAATATCCTGCCGGACGGATCCGCTCCGCCAGATCCGCTTCCTCCAGCCCGAAGAGCCCCTCCGGGGTCAGGCAGCCGGCTTCCTTTAGGTTCCCGATGGCTTTCTCCACGTTCGTCCAGGCGGTATTCTGCGTCAGGATGGCCCCGACGGCGACCTCGAAGGGGGTTTCCCCCGGCCACCACCCGAGGTCGCCGAAACGGCCATTCATCCTTGCATAGAGATCGAGGACCGAGGGCGTACTGTCCATGGGACCGCCTTTTGCCGGCGTGAAAGGATGGAAGGCGGCGTCCTCTCCCTCCGGATGCCCCGGGGGAGGAGACGCCGGGGATGGCCGTGGAGACTTCCGGCAGACTATTTCCGGAGGGCCACGTAAAAGGTGGACCGGCCCCGCTTGATCAGGAGGAGCACGGTGTTCTTTTCGCTCTTCTTGGCAATTTCCCGCTGGTACTCCTTCACGGAAGTAACCCGCACCTTGTTCACCTGCAGGATGATGTCCTGGGGCTGCATGCCGACTTCATCCGCCTGGCTTGCCTCCCGCACATCCGTTACGAGCACGCCGATGCGCGGGGCGACTCCCAGGTAGCGGGCCACCTGCGGGGTAATATCCTGAACGGTGATGCCGAAGTTCTGCCTGTCGTCCCTGCTTCCGGCCCGCGCCACTTCCTTCGAATCGGTCCGTTCCTCCACGACGACCTGGAACATGCGCTCCGCTCCTTCCCGCAGCACCTTCACGGAGATCCGGTCATTCACCCTGAACGAGGCGATCATAAGCAGGAGATCGTGGGTATCTTTGACCTTCTTGCCGTTGATCTCGGTAACCACATCTCCTGCCTGGATTCCCGCCTTATCGGCGGGATCTCCCCTGAACACCTCGGAAATCAGGGCTCCGCTCCGGTCCTTGAGCTTCATGCTCTTGGCCAGGTCCTCCGTCACGTCCTGCACGGAGATCCCCATCCAGCCCCGGGTCACCTTCCCTTTTGCCTTCAGGTCCGAAAGAATGGCCTTGGCCATCTCCATGGGGATAGCGAAACCGATTCCCTGGCCGTGGGCGACGATGGCCGTGTTGATGCCCACGACCTTCCCCTCCATGTTGAACAGGGGGCCGCCGCTGTTGCCCGGATTGATGGAAGCGTCGGTCTGGATGAAGTTGTCATAGGGACCGGCCCCGATGACCCGTCCCTTGGCGCTGACGATGCCCGCCGTAACGGTCGCGTCCAGGCCGAAGGGGTTGCCGATGGCGACGACCCAGTCGCCGACGCGGATCTTCTCCGAGTCTCCCAGCTCCGCCACGGGCAGGCTGTCGGAGGTCTTGATCCGGATGAGGGCGATGTCCGTCTTGGCATCCCGCCCGATGACCCGGGCCTCGAACTCCCGGCCGTCGGAGAGCTTCACGAGGATCTTGTCGGACTGCTCGATGACATGGTTGTTGGTGAAGATGTATCCGTCGGAGCTGATGATGAATCCCGAACCCAGGCTCCGCTGCTTGAAGGTCCGCGGCGTGTCTCCGAAGAACCGGCGGAAGAAATCATCCCCGAAATAACGATCGGAGAGATCGTCCTGTCCGAAGGGGGTGCGGAACGCCCCCCTGCCGGATCGCACCGTCTTCGTCGTGCTGATGTTGACCACCGCCGGCTTCACCTTCTCCGCGAGGTCGGCGAAAGACCCCGGCGCCTTGACGCTGACGGCGTTGGCGGAGGGGATCTCCGTCCCGGACGGGACGAAGGACGACTTCAGCACCTCCACGAACGACACGATAAAAAAGGCGATGAGAAACGCCAGGAGAAACATGATGAACGTTCTCCGGCTGCTTCCTTCCTTGGCCATATTTCCTCCTCTGGTACCCTGCTCTGAACTGCTGCCGCGGGAAAAGGGCGGCCCGCGTGATCCGGTCTTATAAACGGATGAGAACTTTTGTCAACAGCCTTCTCCGCTACCGGCGACGATCACCCGCCGCTGCTCAGGCCGGTTCGCTCTCCAGCCGCACCGGGTTGGTGAGGGTCCCGATCCGCTCGATCTCCACGGACACGGTGTCTCCATCGTGAAGAAAGATCGGCGGATTCCGGGTAAATCCGACACCCTGGGGTGTCCCCGAGAGAATCACGGTTCCCGGTTCGAGGGTCATGGAGAGGCTCAGGTTGCTGACGATGGCCGCCACCGGAAAGATCATATCCGCGGTCGAGGCGTCCTGCAGGGCCCGCCCGTTGACCAGGCAGCGGATCCTCAGGTTTCCCGGGTCCTCCACCTCGTCCCGGGTCACGATCCACGGTCCCAGGGGGCAGAAGGTATCGAAGCTTTTCCCCCGGGCCCACTGTCCTTTCTGTTTCTCGATCTGCCAGTCCCGGGCGCTGACGTCGTTGGCGCAGGTGTATCCGAAAACGTATTCCATCGCCTCCTCGGGGGAGACGTTCTTGGCCCGGCGGCCGATGACCACCCCGAGTTCCGCCTCGTAATCCACGTGCTCCGCTCCGGCCCGGGGAAGGAGGATCGTCTCTCCGGGACCGATGAGGCTCGTCGTGGCCTTCAGAAAAAGGACCGGCTGCTCCGGGTAGGACATGGCGAACTCGTCCCCGTGCTGGCGGTAGTTGATGCCCAGGGCCAGGATGTTCGGAGGCGCCAGGGGACAGAGAAGCCGCCGGACGGGACGGCACTCATCGCCGACATCGAAGCCGCCGAAGAGATCCCCTTTCAGGACCCATGCCTCGTCCGCACGGTCGTCACGGGCCATCCCCAAGGCAACCCGCCCTTCCGGATCGGCAAAACGTATGATCTTCATGGAGCTCCCCTTCCAATCCATTCACCGGCATTCGTGCCACCGGCAACGTGAATTTCCCTGCCGGAACCGGGATCCTTTCATCCGAACCGCCGTCACGGCACCCCCGTTCTTCCTGCGAATGTAAGCACTCTTAACATGTTTGGGAACCACAGGAAAGGCCTCCAGATCCCCTTTGCCGGTCCGGCCCGCCTTGTGATAGGATCACCCCTGCCATTTTCCAGCCCGGCGTCTTCCAGGCGGATCGGAAAGGGATTCATGTACGCAGCCATCGAACGGATCGGAGAGTCGAGCATCCGGACGGCCAAGGCCTTCTATGAGACCCTGGCCTTCTCCAGCGTTGTCTTCTTCAAGCTCTTTGACCGGAAATCCTTCAACAGCGCCATGCGGATGGTCCTGGTCAACCAGATCTATTTCACCTCCGTCCAGATCCTGCCCCTTTTCATCGTCGTGTCCATTCTCTTCGGTTCCCCCATCGTGGGCATCACGCTCCAGATTCTCAAGCAGTTCGGCCTTGCCGACCGGATGGGATCGGTCCTGATGGGTGTCGTCGTGACGGAGATATCCCCTTTCATGACGGTTCTCCTGATCGCCCTGCGGTCCAGTTCCGCCATCAACGCCGAGATCGCCGTCATGAAGGTCAACCGGGAACTCAAGACCCTCGATGTGTTCCGCATCGACGTCCTGGACTACCTCTTCCTGCCGCGCATCATCAACGGCATCCTCTCCGTCATCTGCCTGAGCACCCTCTTTTCCATTCTGGCACTGGCCAGCGGAGCCTTTTTCAGCCGCTACATCCTGGACATGAGCTTCGACGATTACACAACCCTCCTGTTCCTGTCGGCGGATTTCTCGGATCTCTTCATCCTGCTCGTGAAATGCGTCTTCCTGGGATTCTTCATCACGCTGATTCCCATCCGCTTCGGCCTCCGGGCCACCCATGAGCTGACGAGCATCCCCATCTCCGTCCTCAACGGGATGGTCAAGGTTTTCATTGCCATTGTAATGATCGAGGTGATATCATTACTATTCAGATTTATTTAAAACTTTTCCCCCGGGAGGAGGTCCTGGAGAAAGCGCTTGCCGCCATCGTTGCGGAATGCGGCAACGGGCTGGGGCTCGTGGCTGCGGATGCGCCGCTGATCTCCAACCTGGACGTCCTGGGAAACCTCGCCCTGATCAAGCAGTACCGCGAGGATCTCCCGAAACTCGAGGCCGAATCCCTTGTCATGTCTTACCTCCAGCGATTCGATCTGGAGCGGATCGCCTTCCGTCGGAATCCGGCCCTGACGGCGGAAGAGCGGTTCTGTTCCATGCTGGTCCGGGCCGTCCTGGTTCCCGAGGCGTGCGTCGTCATCGATCGTCCCCTGAAGATCGTGCCGGACCTGCAGGACAACCGCTTTTTCCGGGACATGCTGACAAAAGTTTCTGATTCCTGGTCATCCTGTGTGATCATAGATTATCCCTGGAACCGAGAACGCTATGAAGATATCCCGGTCGTTGACGACAAATCTTAAGGTTGGGCTGTTCCTGGCGATCATGGCCTTGCTGGCGATCGTTTTCCTGTCCTACATGGCCCACAAGAAGGGAATTTTCGAACCCACCTCTACGTTCACGCTGTCCTCGAAGACCGGTGAAGATCTGGCGGAGGGCATGCCCATCCATTTCGCCGGCTTCCGGATCGGCCGGATCGACGAACTGGAACTGAACGACCAGGGCATGGTGATCATCAAGATCAAGGTGCCCCGGCGGCACGTCAAGTGGATCCGGACCAACAGCATCTTCAGCCTCTACAAGCCCCTGATCGGCTCTCCCCGTCTCATCGTATCCACGGAGAACATGGCCAGTCCCGTCCTCCCGGAGGACAAGGTCCTCGAGCTGGTCGTCGTCAACGACATCAACGAGGCCATCAAGCAGCTCACCCCGATCATCGAGGAGGTCGGCCAGATCGTATCCCACATCGAGGCCATCACGGGGAATCTTGCCGACCCGAAGGGCAGCGTCAACATGATCCTCCGGAACGCTGAGCAGGTGACGGCCAACTTCACCGAAAAGAAGTCCATTGCGGAGATGGCCCTGGGCGACCCGGAATCGGTGAAATCGCTTCACGAATCCGTGAACAAGATCCGGGATATCCTGGTCAAGCTGGACGACATGGCCGGCAAGACCGATGTGGAGCTCTACGGCAAGGACGGGGTCCTCCCCCTGGTCCGCTCCATCCTGGCGGACGTCCTGGTCAAACTGCAGAAACTGAACAAGGCCCTGGACAACATCACCAAGGTCACCTCCGACGCGGCGTCCTCGACAAAAGACCTGCACCTGCTCCGAAACGACATCGATGCAACCATCCAGTCCATCGGCCGCACGGTGGAGGACCTGGACCGGATCGTTCCCCTCAAGAAGGAACGGGAGATCAAACTGCCATGACGCGACGCCTCACCTTCGTCCTCATGATCCTTGCCGTCACCATCCTGACCGGCTGCGGCGGCGCCCGGGTGCCCGACTGGACGACCGATGGATACAACAACCTGGAGGCCTTCAAGGAACGATACCTGGCCGGCCGAAGCGGCCCGGCCGAAGCGAACTGGCGCCATGCCGTCGAGGCCATCCGGATGAGCGGGGATCTGGAGGTACTCGGCCGGGCCTACCTGACCCGGTACGCCGTCCTGACGGCCTGCCTTGAACCCTTCGACGATGCAACCTACCGGGAAATCGAGGCGCTCCACCCCACGCCGGAGAACCGGGCTTTTCACCGCTTTCTGACCGGAGAGCTTTCCGCCGTGGACGAGAAGAGCCTTCCCGATCCATACCGGGGCATGCTGAAGGCCCTCCGGGACGGAAACCGCGAGGCCATCGCCGGGGAGGCCGGCCGGATCAAGGATCCACTCTCCCGCCTCATTGCCGTCGGTGTGGCCGTGCGGATGGGATACGGCGATCATGAAACCCTGCTCAAGGCGGGCCTGGCAGAGGCCTCCCGGAACGGCTGGAAGCGGGTCGTCCTGGCCTGCCTGGAACACCTCCGCATCCTCTATGAGAAGCGGGGCGATAAGGCGGAGGCCGAAAAAACCGGGAAAACCCTGGAGATCCTGAAACGGGAGCTTCCGTCATAGGGGAGGAAATCTTCTCCATCCGAAGCTCGCGCGGGCTGCCACGGGAGCTTCCCCCATCACGGAAGCTTTTCCGCATTCTATCGGCTCCCCGGCCGTGCCCCGCGCCAGACACAATGCTCAAGACATAAAAAACCGGGCGTCCGACCCGGCCGCCCGGCATACCTTTCTTTTTTCCGCCACTCTTCTATTTCTTTGCCGTCCTCTCCGGAAACAGCTTCGAGAACGACCGGCGCCGCCGTTTCTTCCAAGCCCCCCGATGGTACACATAGCTGGCCATCAGCGGCAGGATCGACGTCGCCTCGCCATACACCATCTGCTCGCTCGTGCCATCCACCTTGCCCCAGGAGCTCGCCTCCTTGAGCGTGGAGCTGGAGCAGGCCCCGTCCCGGACATCCGCCACGGTGACCTGGACGGCATACTTGTGCATCGGGACCTCCTTCCCCAGGACTTCCGCGCAGATGACCGTATCCTGCGCAAAATTCTTCGGTACACCGCCGCCGATAATGAAAAGACCCGTCGTCTTGGCCTTGATCTTGATCTGGGTCAGCTCCCGGAAATCCTTGACGGAATCGATGGATACATGGGTAGTGGGGTGCTTCGTCTGATGCAGGACCAGCCCGAAGCCGGCACTGCTGTCTGAGAAGGCGGGACAGAAGATGGGCACGTCGTGATCGAAGGCCGTCTCCACGAGGGAGCCTTTTTTCCGCGCGCCCTTTTTGAGAAAACGGCCCATCTCCCGGATGAACTCCCGGGATGAGTAGATTCCCGGGGGCAGCGAATCTGCGATCTCGCCGATTGTGCGGTCGCAGTTCTGGAGCTCCTCCTCATCGATGAATGTATCGTAGATCCGGTCGATGTAGAGGGAGCGGAGCTGGCGGTCGTCCACGTGGGGGCTTCCCTGGTAATGACGGAATCCCAGGGCCTCGAAGAAATCCATGTCGACGATGGAGGCCCCCGTCGCCACGATGGCGTCCACCATGTTGTACTTCACCAGGTCGGCGTAGAGGTTCATGCAGCCGGCGGCGCCCGTGCTCCCGGCGATGCAGAGGATGACGGAGCAGGACCGGTCCTTCAGCATCCGCTCGAAGAGGTCGGCGCCGGCAGCCAGGTCCCGGGCTGTAAAGGACATGCCCTTCATGGCCCGGACCAGGTCGACGGCGTCGATGGACGTGATGTCGATATGCCGCACCGGCGTATGGAGATAATCCTTCTTTTTGATCTTCATAACCCACCTTTCCGTTATTTCTTGGTTTTTCCTTAACCCAGGGACCCGCCGGTTGTCAATGACCACCTGGAACGCCCGGACCGGTGTCGGCGGGCCTTCCAGAATCCGCCTTGTCAACCTCCGGAATATCTGGTAGGTCCCCGGCATGATGGATGGGTTTTCCCAAAAAGTCTGGACGGTTTCGGAGCTCAACGAGACCGTCCGGGACCTGCTGGAGGGGCGGTTCGATCTCCTGTGGGTGGAGGGGGAAGTGGCCGATCTTCGCCGTCCCTCCTCCGGACACGTCTACTTTTCCCTGAAAGATTCGGGAGGCCAGGTCCGGTCGGTCCTGTTCCGCTCCACCGCGGCGGCGCTCCGGTTCCGTATCGAGGACGGGATGCGCGTGCTCTTAAAGGGGCGTCTGGGCGTTTATCCGATCCGGGGAGAGTACCAGCTCATCGTCACCGCCGCCGAGCCCTATGGAATCGGCGCCCTGCAGCGGGCCTTCGAACAGCTCAAGGCCCGCCTCGAAGCGGAAGGGCTCTTCGACCCCACCCGAAAGAAAGTGCTCCCCTTTCTGCCCGGACGAATCGGGGTGGTCACGTCCCTCTCGGGCTCGGTCCTGCGGGACATTCTTCATGTCACCGCCCGCCGCTTCCCGTCGATTCCGCTCCTGGTCGCCCCGGTGCGGGTCCAGGGCGCGGAGGCCCCCCCGGAGATCGCCCGGGCCATCCTGGATCTGCAGGGGGAAGGGCTCGTGGACGTCATCATCCTGGCCCGGGGAGGAGGATCCCTGGAGGACTTGGCGCCCTTCAACGATGAGCGCGTGGCCCGCGCTATCGCAGCATCGAAAATCCCCGTCGTTTCCGCAGTGGGACACGAAACCGACTACACGATCGCCGATTTCGTCGCCGACCTGCGGGCCCCCACTCCCTCCGCGGCGGCGGAGCTGGTCGTACCCGTCCGGAAGGATCTCCTGGCAACGGTGGCCTCTCTCTCCGGACGCCTTACCCAGGCCATGGACCGGAACATTTCCGAGCGGTTGGACCGGATCGCCTCGGCGCGCCGGCAGCTCAGGGACCCGGCCCGACGGATCGCCGACCGGCGCCTGGCCCTGGACGAGCGCCTGCAGCGGCTGCAGAGACTCCTCCAGGAATCGGTCTCGGGACGACGGCTTCGCCTTGCTTATGCCTCCCAGCAACTGCGATACGCCGACCCCCGCGGACGGATCCGCCGTGAATCCGTGCAGGTGGACACCCTGCACCGTGACCTGACACGGGCTCTGGAAGCGGCCATGCTCAATGAAAGACAGCGGGTCCGGACCCAGGCGGTCCGTCTCGACGCCCTCAACCCCCTGGCGGTGCTCCGCCGCGGATATGCCGTCGCCCGGCGCCTTCCCGAGGGGACCCTCGTCACGGACGCCTCCGTACTGGCCGAAGAAACCCTCGTGGACATCCGGGTGGCCGAGGGCGGATTCCGGGCGGCGGTGAAAGAAACCTACAGGAGCTGACCCATGGCCCGGGAAAAATTCGAGGATGCCCTCGAAAAGCTGGAACAGATCGTACGCCGGATGGAAGCCGGTGAAATGACTCTGGATGAATCCCTGAAAGCCTTCGAGGAGGGCATCCGCCTGGTCCGCCTCTGCAACACCCGCCTCGACGACGCGGAGAGGCGCGTTGAGGTGCTTCTCCGGGAGGGAGACCAGTTGGCGGAGAAGCCATTCGGCGGAGAAGACCCATGAATGACGGACCGGACGACTTCTCCCTGTACCTGAAATCCCGCAGGGAGCTGGTGGAAAGCGCCCTGAACCGGTATCTCCCCGTCGAGGGGGCCTACCCGCCCGAGATCTACACTGCCATGCGGTACAGCCTGTTCGCCGGCGGCAAGCGGCTCCGTCCCATCCTCTGCATCGCCTCGGCGGAGGCCATGGGAGGACTCCTTGAGGACGTACTCCCCGCCGCCTGCGCACTGGAAATGATCCACACGTATTCTCTCATCCACGACGACCTGCCGGCCATGGACAACGACGACTTCCGGCGGGGAGCCCCGACAAGCCACAAGGTTTTCGGCGAAGCGGTGGCCGTCCTGGCGGGGGACGCTCTCCTGACGGAGGCGTTCCGCCTCCTGACGGATCCCGCGGTCATCCGTTCCGTGGAGCCCGTCCGGGTGGTCCGGATCGTTCACGAGATCGCCACGGCGGCCGGCGCCGGCGGCATGGTGGGCGGCCAGGTGGTGGACATCCTTTCGGAAGGACGCCCTTCCGATTATGAAACGCTCCATTACATCCACAGCGGCAAAACCGGCCGGATGATCCTCGCTTCGCTCCGGACGGGGGCGATCCTCGCGGACGGCGGGGAAGAGGAACTGGAGGCCGTCTCGGAATACGGCCGGCATATCGGCCTCGCCTTCCAGATTTCCGACGACATCCTGAACGTCGAAGGGGACCCCTCCCTTCTCGGAAAGGGAACGGGGAGCGACGCCGCCCGCCGGAAGGTCACCTTTCCTGCCCTGATCGGGCTGGAAGAGTCGAAAACCATGGCCCGACAGAGCATCGAGGCGGCCCTGGGGGGCATCCAGCGCCTGGACGAACGGGCAGCCCCCCTGCGACGGATTGCCCGCTATATCCTTGAACGAACATCCTGAAGATCGATTCCATGGCCATGAAAGAAGAAAAACCGGCGCCCAGAACCGTAACCCTCTCGGAGATCCAGTCACCGGACGACATCCGCAGCCTCGAGGTGTCCCAGCTGAACCACCTGGCCGAGGAGATCCGAGCCCTCATCATCCGGACCGTCTCCGTCAGCGGGGGGCACCTCGCATCCTCCCTCGGCGCGGTGGAGCTGACCCTGGCCATCCACAAGGTTTTCGATACCCCCCGGGACAAGCTCGTCTGGGACGTGGGTCACCAGGCCTATGCCCACAAGATCCTCACGGAGCGGCGCGACCGGTTCTCCACCCTGCGCCGCCGGGGCGGCATCAGCGGCTTTCCGAAGCGTGAAGAAAGCCCTTACGACGTGTTTGACGTCGGCCACAGCGGGACTTCTATCTCCGCCGCCACGGGCATTGCCGAGGCCAAGTGCCTCCGCGGAGAGGATTTCAAGGTGATCGCCGTCATCGGCGACGGCTCCATGACCTCCGGACTGGCCTATGAGGGGCTGAACTGGGCGGGAGACCGGAAGAAAAACCTGATCATCATCCTCAACGACAACGAAATGTCCATCTCCCCCAATGTGGGCGCTCTTTCCTCCTACCTGAACCGGATGATGACAGGCCAGCGGGCCATGAAAATCAGATCCGAGTTGAAGAGCTTCCTCAAGACCGTGCCGGGGATCGGCGAGCAGATGCTGAAGTTCTCCCGCCAGGCCGAAGAGGCACTCAAGGGCTTCCTCGTCCCCGGAGCCCTCTTCGAAGACCTGGGTTTCACGTACGTGGGACCCCTGGAGGGGCACCGCCTGGACCACCTCATCAAGAATCTGGAGAACGTCCGGAACATGCCTGGCCCCGTCTTGGTCCACGTGGTGACCCGAAAGGGAAAGGGATACGCCCCGGCGGAAGCCAGGCCATTGCTTTTCCACGGCATCGGCCCCTTCCGCATCGAGACGGGGGAGCCCGTCGCGGCGGCGGGCGGAAAGATCTCCTATTCCCGGATGTTCGGCAACACCCTCATCCGCCTGGCTGAGAAGGACCCCCGGATCGTGGCCATTACGGCGGCCATGTGCGAGGGAACGGGCCTCGACGAGTTCGCCCGGCAGTTTCCGTCCCGCTTCTTCGACGTCGGCATCGCCGAACAGCACGCCGTCACCTTTGCCGCCGGCCTGGCAACGGAGGGAATCGTCCCGGTCGTGGCCATCTATTCGACGTTCTTCCAGCGCGCCTACGACCAGATTCTCCACGACGTCTGCCTGCAGAAGCTTCCCGTGGTCCTGGCCCTGGACCGGGGCGGCTTCGTGGGAGACGACGGGCCCACCCATCACGGTCTCTTCGACCTGTCCTATCTGCGTTCGATTCCCAATATGACCGTCCTGGCCCCGAAGGATGAAAATGAGTTCCAGCACATGCTGAAGACCGCCGTGGAATGGGGCGCCCCGATCGCAATCCGCTATCCCCGCGGGGCCGTGGCGGGAGTGCCCCTGGACGACGACCTGCAGCCCCTGCCCGTCGGCCGCGGGGAAATCCTGTGCGAAGGAAGCGACCTGGCCATCGTGGCCATCGGCTCCACGGTCCTGCCCGCACTGGCAGCGGCAGAGCGGCTGAAGGGGGAAGGAATCGGGGTGCGTGTGGTCAACGCCCGCTCCGTCAAGCCCCTGGATGCCGATCTTTTGTGCGAATCCGCCGTCCGGACGGGAAAGGTGCTGACGGTCGAGGAAAATGTCCTCATGGGCGGGTTCGGCAGCGCCGTCCTGGAGCTTTTCCAGGAAAAGGGCCTCCGGAATGTCGCCGTGGTCCGGCTCGGCGTCCCCGATACCTTCGTCGAGCAGGCCACCATGGCGGAGCTGAGGGACCTCTATGGAATCGACGAGGAGGGCATCCTTCGGACGGCCCGGTCCCTGGTCCGGTCCGGAAACTGACGCAACCCTTTCCCGCAGGCAGCCATGAAAAAGGAAAAGAAGCAGCGTGTCCGGCTCGATGCGCTTCTCGTCGAGCGGGGGCTCTGCAGCAGCCGCGAGCGGGCACGGGCCCTGATCCTGGCGGGCGCCGTCCTGGTGGAGGAAATGCCCATCGACAAGCCGGGCTCCTTCCTGTCCGCCGACGCGGTTGTCCGCCTCCGGACGGCCGACCACCCCTACGTGAGCCGAGGGGGGGTGAAGCTCCAGGGAGCCCTCGAAGCCTTTTCCCTCTCCGTCTCTGATATGATTTGCCTCGACGTGGGGGCGTCCACCGGCGGGTTCACCGACTGCCTCCTGCAGTCCGGAGCCCGGAAGGTGTACGCCCTGGACGTGGGCTACGGGCAGTTGGCCTGGAAACTCCGCCAGGACCCGCGCGTCGTGCCCGTGGAACGGACGAACATCCGGATCTACAACGGGAAAGACCTCGACGGGCCGGTGGACCTGGTCACCATCGACGCCTCCTTCATTTCCCTCAAGCTGGTCATTCCGGCGGCGCTGCGCTGGTTGAAGCCGGGCGGGATTCTCCTGGCCCTGATCAAGCCCCAGTTCGAAGCGGGGCGCGAACGGGTCGGAAAGGGCGGCGTTGTCCGCGATCCTGTCGCCCACAGGGAGGTCGTGGAGGAAATAGAGCGGTTCTGCCGGGACGAGGGCCTCGACGTCCGGGGAACCTGCGAATCCTCCCTGCCGGGCCCCGCCGGAAACCGCGAGTTTTTCATCCTGGCGTCGGCCCCGTCCGAGACGGATGAGGCAACACCGCCGGAACCCTCGGAGAACGCGGAAAGGACGCCCGGGAGCCATGAGCGTTAAACTGGCAAAGACCGCCGGCTTCTGCATGGGCGTCAAACGGGCCGTGGATATGGTCCTCGACATGCCCCTTCCCCAGGGCAAGACCCGCTTCTACACGTTCGGTCCCCTTATCCACAACCCCCAGACCGTTGAACTCCTTGAAAAAAGGGGGTTCCGCCCCATCCGGACAATCGAGGAGATCCGGGAGCCCCGGGAAGGGGCCACCCTCATCATCCGAGCCCACGGCATCTCGCCGGAGGAGAGGCGGATCATTCGGGATTCGGGCCTGAAGATCGTCGACGCCACCTGCCCCAAAGTCGGCCATGTCCAGGCCATCATAAAGAAACACGCCTCCCGGGACTACGACATCCTCATCATCGGAGATCCCCATCACCCGGAGGTGAACGGGTTGCTCGGATTCGCCGGCGAGCGGGGCATCGTCATCCAGAGCGAGGAACAGGTGGCGTCCCTGCCGGATCTCCGCAAGGTGTGCGTCGTCGCCCAGACGACCCAGAGCCTGGACACCTTCCACCGGGTTGTCCGCCGGATCCAGGAGCGCTTCCCCGAGACGCTTGTTTTCGACACGATCTGCAACTCCACGGAGGAGCGGCAGCGGGAGATCGAGGCCATGGCCCCGGAGCTGGACGCCTTTTTCATCGTCGGCGGGCGGAACAGCGCCAATACACTGCGCCTGGCGGCCCTGGCCGCCCAGACGGGAACGCCGACCTTCCACATCGAGACGGCGGACGAACTGGCGGGAATCGACCTCTCCCGCTACGACCGCATCGGCGTGTCCGCCGGCGCCTCCACGCCGAACTGGATCATCGACCGGGTCGTGGAAGGACTCCGGAAGGAACAGGATCGCCGCAAGGGTCTGCTGCGCAGTCTTTTCCAGGGATGGATTCTCCTGGTCAAGACAGACGTCTTCTCCTCCCTCGGTGCCGGGGTCCTGACGCTGGCCTGCCTGCTCCTCCAGGGCCGCCCCCCGGAATTCCTCCCGGTCTGGACGGCGGCACTGTATGTCTACGCGATGCACACCCTCAACCGGGTCATGAACCCCCGCACCAGTTCCATCCTGGGGACGTTCCGGGAAGCCTCCTACCGCCGCCACCGCCGCCTGTACGCAAAGCTGGGCATTGGTTCCATGGTTCTCGCGCTCGCAGGATCCCTCCTGGCAGGCATGGCCTCGTTCCTGTTCCTCTTGGTGCTTTCGGTTCTCGGCATGCTCTACAACGTCCGGATATGGCCCAACAAATGGAAATTCGAGACGTTCCGAGACATCCCGGGATCGAAGAATGTCTCCATGGCGGCCGCCTGGGCCGCCGTCACGGCCGTTTTGCCGACGCTCAGGGACGGCTTCGGCCTGGAGGCGGGCTGGATCGTTTCCTTCCTGTTCATCTTTTCCCTGGTCGTCGTCCGCTCGGCCCTTTCGGACCTGCAGGATCTTCAAAGCGACCGGCTCCTGGGACGGGAAACGATCCCTGTTGTGATCGGGAAGGATAAAACCCAGAATTTGTTGAAGTCCTTCATTTTCTTTTCCGTCCTGCTTCTCGTGGCGGCCGCCGCGGCCGGATGGGTGACCCCCTTTGCCTGGCTGCTCCTGTGCTGTCCCTTTTACCTGTGGATTTGTTTCCGCCTTTGTGATAGAAGGTCCGGACTTTCCGGTGTAGTTCTGGAGGGTTTGCTGGAAACGACCTATTTCATTGCGGGTTTGGCCGCCCTGTTCTGGACGGGAATCGGCCGTTTCGCCTGATGTGAAATCGTGGAGGTACGATCATGAAGAGATCCGCTGGAATCGCATGGGGGGTGTTCCTGGTTCTGCTTCTTGCCGGATGCGGTGGTCTCCGCTATTCCCAGGTCTCCCCGGAAGCCAAGGATTTTCATCCCCAGCGGATCGGCGTCCTGCCCGTCGATGCGGGAACTTATGAGGAAGCCCGGGGTGCGGCGGACGAGGTCATCGCCGCGGTCCTGGTGAACAGGAAATGGTTTACCGACGTGGTGGCGGCCGACGCCATCGGCCGCCAGGTCCAGTCCAACGAGGATCTTCGCAAGGCCCTTCTGGACTACCTGACCAAGCTCAAGACGGTGAATTTCTCCGATCCCGCGCTGAGCCGCCGCATCGGGGAACTGTGCCGGGTGGATGCCTTCCTGGTGACCAGCGTGGACTACTGGAATTACACGATGGAAGGCGAGAAGAAAGTCGGCAAGGTCGGCCTCTCCCTCAAGATGGTGGAGGCCTCCACCGGAAAAGTCATGTGGAAGGCGGCACACCACGAAACCTCCCGGTATTACCTGATCAAGCCGGACCTGAAGGACGTGGCGGAGAGCCTGTTCAAGACCATGATCGAGGAAATGCCCCACTGAGGGGCTGAACGGTCGGGAGGTCGCCATGAAAGAGCGCGTCAGAGCCATCCTGGAAAAGGTTCGCCCCAGTCTCCAGGCGGATGGGGGAGACGTCGAGCTGGTGGACGTCTCCGAAGAAGGGGTGGTCCGGGTCCGCCTGACGGGAGCCTGCAAGGGATGCCCGATGTCCCAGATGACCCTGAAAATGGGAATTCAGCGGTACCTCCAGCGGGAGATGCCGGAAATCAAAGAAGTTGTTGCGGTTTAGACCGAGGCCCGGAGGCCGGGCGGCCGGTCTTGAAAGAGTGAAAAAACAAAAGGAGCTTCGTAAAAATGGCTTACGTAATAACCGATGACTGCATAGCCTGCGGATCCTGCGAGAGCGAGTGTCCCGTCGAGGCCATCACCGAGGGGGATGACAAATACGTGATCGACCCGAATCTCTGCACGGACTGCGGAGCCTGTGCCGACCAGTGCCCGGTGGAGGCGATCATCCCGGGAGAGGAAAAATAGACGGACGATTGTCCGGACAAGGGGAATAGGGGAAGCCGCCGGCCCCTCCGGCCCGGTTGTTTCCCCTCTTGCATTTTCAGGCCGTCATCCGGCGGCGCGGTCAGGCTTTCTCCTGGCGGGAGTCCTCCATGGGACCCTTCATCACCTTTGAAGGCATCGAGGGATCGGGCAAGAGCACCCAAATTCGCCTGGCGGCCCGACACATCGAGGCGCGGGGGGTCCGGACCCTGGTGACCGGCGAACCCGGGGGGACGTCCCTGGGAGTCCGGATTCGGGAACTCCTCCTGAACCGGGGATCCGTTGCCATCGGGGCCGAGGCGGAGTTGCTCCTTTTCGCCGCCGCCCGAAGCCAGCACGTGCAGGAGCTGATCCTGCCGGCCCTCCGGGAAGGCCGCTGGGTTCTCTGCGACCGCTTCTCCGACGCCACGGTGGCCTACCAGGGATTCGGGCGCCGGCTCGATTCCGCCTTTGTCCGGAAGGTAAACTCCTTTGCCGGCGGCGGACTGGTTCCCCGGCTCACCATCCTGATCGACATGCCTGTCGAGACCGGCCTCGAACGGGCTCTCGACCGGGCGTCCCGCCAGCCCGGCCCCATGGAAGACCGCTTCGAGCACGAAGAGCTGGCGTTCCATCACCGGGTCCGCTCGGGCTACCTCGAGATGGCCCGGCAGGAACCGGACCGCTTCCGGGTCATCGACGGCGACCGATCCATCGAGGAAATCCACCGGGAGGTCTGCTCGCACCTGGACGCCCTCCTCCCGACAGCAGGTGATTCATGCCCTTCGGGGATATCTGCGGCCACGAAAAACCAATCGCCATCCTGAGGCGGGCCCTCGCTTCCGGCCGGATCGCCCACGCCTATCTTTTCCGGGGCATGGACGGCATCGGGAAGCGAACCGTAGCGGAAACGTTCGCCAAGGCCCTCAACTGCACCCGAATGGAAGACGACGCCTGCGGCGATTGCCCCTCCTGCCGGAAATACGACAGCGGAAACCACCCCGATGCGGTCACCGTCCGTCCCACGGGCCCCTTCATCCGAATCGGCGACATCCGCACTCTCCAGGACCAGATGGGGTTCCGGCCGCTCGAGGGGGGCCGGCGGGTCTTTCTCATCCTGGAGGCGGACCGCATGAACGAGCCGGCGGCAAACGCCCTGCTGAAGACCCTGGAGGAGCCGTCACCCCGGAATCACCTGATCCTCGTCACGAGCCGGCCCCACCGCCTCCCCTCCACCATCCTTTCCCGGTGCCAGCACCTCCCATTCAACCCTTTACAAACGGAGGCGATTGCCCTATTCTTGCGCGAACATATGGATTTTTCAGAGGCCCAGGCCCGAACGCTGGCCTCCTCCGCGGGCGGAAGCATCGGCCGGGCACTGGAAATGGCCCGGGAAGACGACATCCGGATCCGCGACGAGATCATGGAAGCCGTCGCCGAAACCCTGCGGAATCGGACATTCCCCCCGCATCCGACCCTTCCGGCTTCACTGGGAAAAGACCGGGAGGAGGTTCTCCGGCGCCTGGAAATGGTTCGCCTGTTCCTGCGGGATCTTCTTGTCTGGAAAGAAACGGAACTCCGGGAACTTCTCCTGTACGGCGACCGCCTGGACCTGATCGGCCCCCTGTCGAAGACGCTCTCCGGACGGGAACTTCTCGCCCGGCTGGATGCCGTGAGCAGGACTCAGCGGGCCGTGGAGCAGAACGCGAACCGTCCCCTTGTCCTGGAGGCGATGGTTCTCAAGTGGGCCGGACCGCCTCCGGTACGGGCCGGAAAGTGACCGCCATGGAAGAAGCGACCGCCGAACCCCGGATTGTCGGTGTACGGTTCCGGAGGGAAGGCAAAACATACCTGTTTGACGCCGGAGGGTTGTCCCTGAACCGGGAAGACGCCGTGGTCGTGGATACAGAGTTCGGTCCGGCCCTCGGGCTGGTTGCAACCACGAACAGCATGATCCCCCTGTCCGAACCGCCGGCCTCCCTGAAGAAGGTGCTGCGTATCGCCACGGACGAGGATCTCCAGGTCCGCATGGATCTGCAGCGGTTCGAACAGGAGTGCTACCGGTTCTGCAAGGAGCGCATCGCCGAGCGGGGTCTGCCCATGAAGCTCATCGAGGCCGAATGCCTCTTTGACCGGAGCAAAGTAATCTTTTACTTCACCGCGGACAACCGGGTGGACTTTCGGGAACTCGTGAAGGATCTCGTCCAGCGGTTCCGGATCCGAATCGAGCTCCGCCAGATCGGGGCGAGGCAGGAGACGCGCCTGCTCAAGGGCATGGGCATCTGCGGACGGGAGGTCTGCTGCGCGGGATTCCTTTCCAACCTGGACCGGGTCACCGTCAAGATGGCCAAGGAGCAGGGGATGTCCCTCAATCCCGAGAAGATCTCCGGGCTCTGCGGACGGCTTATGTGCTGCCTGGCTTACGAGTACGACAGCTATGCGGAACGAAAGAAAAAACTCCCCAAATGCGGCAAGGTCGTCCAGACCGAAGGGGGCGCCGGCAAGGTCATCCGGCAGAACGTCCTCAAGGGAGACGTCATGGTCCAGCTGGAAGACGGCAAGGAAGTGACCCTGAGCATCAAAGACCCGGATTAGCCGGCCGAGACGGTCCGGCGGACGGCTTTTCGAGCAACCTGTCAGAGGAACCACACATGGAAAAGGCCTACTACATCACCACGCCCATCTACTACGTAAACGCCTCACCCCACATCGGCCACGCCTACACCACCATCGTAGCCGACGTGCTGGCCCGCTACCACCGGAGCCTCGGCTACCGGACCTTCTTCCTCACCGGAACCGACGAGCACGGGGACAAGATCGCCGAGGCCTCCGCCAAGGCAGGCATCAGCCCCCAGGAATTCACCGACCGGATCAGCGCCCAGTTCCGGGAGCTCTGGCCGGAGCTGATGGTCACCAATGACTATTTCATCCGCACGACCGACCAGAATCACGTCCGGACCGTCCAGGCCATCCTCCAGAAGGTCTACGACCAGGGTGACATCTATTTCGGCCACTACGAGGGCTACTATTGCGTCGGCTGCGAACGCTTCTACACCGAGAAGGAGCTGGTCGACGGCAAGTGCCCCGACCACCAGACGCCTCCCCTGCACCGCAAGGAAAGCAACTACTTCTTCAAGATGAGCGCCTACCAGGACTGGCTGATCCAGTACGTCCAGGACCACCCCGATTTCATCCGCCCCGAGCGGTACCGGAACGAGGTCCTGGCCTTCCTCCGGGAGCCTCTCGAAGACCTGTGCATCTCCCGGCCGAAGAGCCGCCTCACCTGGGGCATCGACCTTCCTTTTGACGATAACTACGTGACGTACGTCTGGTTCGACGCCCTGATCAACTACGTGACCGGCGTCGGTTACCCCGACGGCGAAAAATTCCCGATCTTCTGGCCGGCGGCCCAGCACCTCATCGCGAAGGACATCCTCAAGCCCCACGGGATCTACTGGCCCACCATGCTGAAGGCCGCCGGGATCGAGCCCTACCGGAACCTGAATGTTCACGGCTACTGGAACGTCGATCAGAGCAAGATGTCCAAGAGCCTGGGGAACGTCGTCAAGCCCCTGGACCTGAAAGACAAGTACGGCCTGGACGCTTTCCGCTATTTCCTCCTTCGGGACATGGTCTTCGGGCTCGATTCGAGCTTCAGCGAGGAGGCCTTCGTCCAGCGGGTCAACTCCGATCTGGCCAACGACCTCGGAAACCTGGTGAGCCGGTCGGTGACCATGGCCGTCAAATACGGCGGCGGGAAGGTTCCCTTCCCGACGGAAATCGTACCGGAGGAAGACGGGATCCTGCAGGAAACCGCCGCCCGGGCCCTTGCCGAAGTGGAGTCCTGCTTCGCGGAGCTGGCCCTGCACAAGGCTTTGATCGCCATCTGGGATCTCATCAGCATCACGAACAAGTACATCGTCGAACGGGAACCCTGGAACCTGGCCAAGGATCCGGAGCGGAAGGGCCGGCTGGAGACAATCCTGTACAATTTATTGGAAACATTGAGAATTGTGGCAAACCTGGTGGCGCCGTTCATGCCGGGCTCGGCGGAGAAGATCCTCCGGCAGATCGGCATCGTCGATCCGGGCCGGCAGACCATCGATGCCATCCGGACATGGGGCGGCCTGGCCCCTGGGTTGGCCCTGACGCGCGGCGAATCGCTGTTCCCGCGCATTACCTTCAGCAAGGAGGAACAGCCCGTGGAGACGAAAAAGGCCCCCCTGGCACCCATCAAGCCGGAAATCTCCTACGAGGATTTCGAGAAGATCGACCTCCGGGCCGCGAAGATCCTGGAGGCGGAACCGGTGCCGAAGTCGAACAAGCTCATGAAGCTGAAAATCGACATCGGAGAGGAGCGCACCATCGTCGCCGGCGTCGGGAAGGACTACAAAGCGGAAGACCTGGTGGGAAAAACGATCGTCGTCGTCGTGAACCTCAAGCCCACAAAACTCATGGGAGTCGAGTCGCGGGGCATGCTCCTGGCAACGGACAGCGAAGAGGGCCTGACGCTGGTAACCTTCGACCGCTCCGCCCTGACGGGGGGAAAGGTCCGGTAGGGAACGGCACGGTCTCACGTCCGGCGGTCAGGACCTATTCGCCTCCGTCCAGGTCGCGGAAGTGGGACTCGGTGATCCCGTCCAGCAGCTGGAAGGAGCGGATGCGAATCACAACGACCCGGGCCGCCGGGTCTTTCGAAAAATCTTCCAAGTCGGGGTGACGCTCGATCAGGCGGCGCCGAATGCCGGCCTCCCGCTCCGGAGAACCGGGGGATTCGAAGCGGCCGCTGACGGTCAGGGCCATAGCCCGCGGCTGGTTCTCTCCCCGGGTGTCCACGAGAAGGCTGACGTTCGGATTCGCAAGGAGATTCCGGTACTTTTTCGTCTCCGCCCGGGTCAGCATCCAGACCTCCCGGCCGTCCTCGGAGACCGCGTAAGACATGAGCGAACAGTGCGGAACCCCTTCCGATTCCGTGGCCATGACACACAGGTCCTTCCGTTTCAGCAATTCCTTCATTCGCTCCAGCATGATCCCTCCCGAACGGCATTCTTTTGATTCCGAATGAAACAGAAATCCGCACGGAAATCAACCTCTCCCGGCCCGCCCCCGCACACGGGGCACCCCCGGGTCCGGGGGACCGGCCGGGCGGATGATACGGACCGTCCCGTATCCCGGATCCGGCGGCGGCTCCTCGGGTGGTATGAAAAAAACCGGCGGGACCTTCCCTGGCGCGAAACCCGGGATCCCTACGCCGTCTGGATCTCGGAGATCATGCTTCAGCAGACGCGGGTGGAAACGGTCATTCCGTATTACCGGCGCTTCCTGGAGCGCTTTCCCGACGCCTCCTCCCTGGCAGCCGCCTCGACCGACGAAGTCCTGAAGGTCTGGGAAAACCTGGGATACTATTCCCGGGCGAGGAATCTCCACGAAGCGGCGAAGATCGTGGCGGAACACCACGGCGGCAGGCTTCCGGAAGCACTGGAGGACCTCGCAACCCTGCCGGGAATCGGCGAATACACGGCGGGAGCCGTCGGGAGCATCGCCTTCGGACAGCCCGTCCCGGCGGTGGACGGCAACGTCCGGCGCGTCCTGGCGAGGCTGCACGCCATCGGCGAACCGGTTGATTCCGGCCCCGGAAAGTCGCGGATCCGGACGCTGGCGGAGGAGCTTGTGTCCCCGGAAGACCCTGGGGCCTTCAACCAGGCCCTGATGGACCTGGGCTCCCGGATCTGCACGCCCGCCCTGCCCCGCTGCCGGGAATGCCCCCTGGCGGACGAATGCGAGGCCTTTCGGCAGGGCCGCCAGGAAGAGATTCCCGTGAACTCCCCGAAAAAGTCCCTGCCCTTCGAGATCGCCGTTGCAGCCGTTCTCCGCAACCGGGACGGGCGCCTCCTCGTCGTCAGGCGGCCGCTTCACGGATTCCTGGGCGGGCTGTGGAAGCTCCCCGGCGGTTTCCTCCGGCCCGGCGAGGATCTCCCGGCCGGGCTCCGGCGGACCGTGAGGGAAGAGACGGGGCTGGCCGTTCGCGTCCTGGACGAGCTGGCCTCCGTGAACGCGGTCTATTCCCACTTCCGCCTCCGCCTGACGTCCTTCCGCTGCCGGAGACAGGGAAGCAGGAACCCTCCTCCCGAAGGCCCCGACCGGCGATGGGCCACGTTCGAGGAGATGAACAGTCTGGCCTTTTCCAAGGCGGACCGGCTCCTGCTGCCGTTCCTTCCTCCCTTCCCATCGCGCGCATCCGCAGGATGAACGGCGATCCCCGTCCGATCAGCCCGGCGGATGCCTCCTTGCAGACGTCCGATCCCTTTACTTTTTCCGCCGGATTCATTATCTTCTGAAAAACGCATCGGGCGAGGAGGGCATGTCCAAGGACAAGATCCCGGCGACCCCCGCGATCCGTTTCCTCAAGGAGCGGGGGATTGAGTTTCAGCTTCGTCCCTACCGCTACGAGGAGCACGGCGGAACCCGCGTCTCCGCCCGGGAACTGGGTGTCAGCGAGCACCAGATCATCAAGACGCTGGTCATGGAAGACGAGCACGGCGGACCGCTGATCGTCCTGATGCACGGGGACCGGCAGGTCTCCACCAAGGCCTTCGCCCGGCAGTTGGGGGTCAAGAGCGTCACCCCCTGCGATCCGAAGGTGGCGGAGCGGCACACGGGTTACAAGGTGGGGGGGACCTCCCCTTTCGGAACCAGGAAGCCGCTGAAGATATACCTGGAGGAGAGCATCGCGAGCCTGCCCAGGATCTTCATCAACGCGGGGGGACGGGGGATCCTGGCGGAGATGTCTCCGGCCGACCTGATCCGGGCTCTCCAGCCGGTCACGGTGCAGGTCGCCATTGAATGAGGCGCGTCATGCCGAAGGAACGAAAGCAGCAGGAAGAGCAGATGATCGTCCGGTGTCTCCACTGCGGGGTCAAGAACCGCATCCCCAAGGTCCGCCTGCAGGACCGCCCCGCCTGCGGCAACTGCCATTCCCCTCTGGATGAGATGATTATCCGGTGCCTCCACTGCGGCGCAAAAAACCGCATGCCGGAAAACCGGATTCACGACCGCCCCGTCTGCGGCGTCTGCAAGACCCCCCTCATCATCTGTCACGCCCCCGCCTTCCCCGTCGACGTGAACGACCAGAACTTTTCCCGGGAGGTCCTGGGAGAAGCCTGCTCCGTCATGGTGGACTGCTGGGCCCCCTGGTGCGGCCCCTGCCGGACCATGGAGCCCGTCATGGAGGACCTGGCTGCCAAATACGGCGGCGCGGTGAAGATCGCCAAACTCAACGTCGACGAAAATCCGATTACCGCCTCCCAGTATGCCATCCGGAGCATCCCGACACTCCTTTTCTTCCGCGGCGGGGTGGTGGTGCAGCGGCTGGTGGGAGCCCAGTCGAAAGAAGCCGTCGAGGAGCAGCTCCTGGCAACCATCCAGACAAACTGACGGGGTCCTGCCTTCAAACGGTCCTTCCCTGCGATCCGGCACAGCCGGATGCCCCGCAGCGGGTTTTCAGCCTCAGCGCCGGGGTCCGATACCGGCGATTCCGGGAATACACCCAGACAGGATATCATCATGAAGAGATGGAACCGCTGGCTCCCCATGGTGGTGGTCGTTTCGATCCTCCTGGTCGCGGGCTGCGCGCGCCTCAACTCCTTCCAGCGGGACGGCGAGATCCGCCTGGACGGACTGAAGGCCCCGGTGGAGGTGGTCCGCGACGAGAAGGGGATGGCGTACGTTTATGCGGCCGACGAGCACGACCTGCTCCGGGCTCAGGGCTTCGTGACGGCCCAGGACCGTCTCTTCCAGATGGAGCTGCTTCGCCTGCTCTCCTCCGGCCGCATCTCCGAGCTGGCGGGTCCGGCGGGCCGGGAAGCGGACATCCGCATGCGGACCATCGGCTTCCGCCGTCAGGCCGGAAAACACGCTTCCATCCTGAGCGGCGAAACGGTGCGTTTCCTCCAGGCCTACCTGGACGGCGTGAACGCCTTCATCGCGCGGAGACAGGACTGGCCGCTGGAGTTCAGGCTGGCTGGTCTCCGGCCTCAGCCCTGGACCATCGAGGATTCCCTGGCCGTCGCCTATTACATGGGCTGGGGTTCGGCGGCGAATCTCAAGGATGAAATCATCGCCCAGATGATGGTCGAGAAGCTGGGCCCCCAGCGGGCTCGGGAGCTTTTCCCCCTGAACGCCAATCCCGACGAGGTCAGGGAATGCCCGGCTGCGGACGGGACCGGGCGGGGCGCCCTGCCGGAAAAGCGGCACCTCGACCTTGCCTCCGACCGGATGCTGATGGCCCTCCCGGCGGACCAGGCCGCGGGATGGCGCATCGGAAGCAACAACTGGGCGACGGGAGCCGCCCATTCGGAAAGCGGCAGGCCCGTCGTCGCCAACGACCCGCACCTCGATTCCCGCATCCTCCCGGGGCCCTGGTATCCCTGCGGCCTGATCCTCCCCTCCTCCAGGATCGTGGCCGCCTTCATCCCGGGCGTGCCGGGACTCGGCATCGGCCGGACCGACCATGTCGCCCTGGGGATCACCAATTCCTACGGCGACGCCCAGGATCTGTTCATCGAGACGGTCGACCCGGCAGACCCCGGCCGCTACCTGGAGGGAGGAAACTCCCTTCCCTTCGAGGTGATCACGGAAACATTGAAGATCAAGGACAAGGGCGAGCCCGGCGGTTTCCGGGAGGAAAACATCGCGATCCGCCTCACCAGGCGGGGTCCCGTCGTCTCCGGAGTCCTGAAAGGCCTCCATGCGGACCACGTCATGAGCCTGCGCTGGTCGCCCTTCGAGACGATGGCGCCCTCCCTGGGAAGCGAACGCCTTCTTCAAGCCCGGAATGTACAGGAAATCAGGGAGAGCCTGCGCGGCCTGACGCTGATCATGCTGAACTTCGTCTTTGCCGACGCAGACGGGAACATCGGCTGGCAGACAACGGGCCGCCTGCCCAGCCGGGCCCGGGGACAGGGACTCCTTCCCCATAAAGTCACGGACGACCGCGACGACTGGACCGGCTGGATCCCCTTCGAAAAGATGCCCCACGCCTACAATCCGCCGAGAGGCTGGGTGGGAACCTGCAACCATCACGCGGTTCCATGCGATTATCCCCACTACTACTCGTCCCATGCGTCGGCGTCCTGGCGCTACCGGCGGCTGGTCGAGCTCCTGGACGCCCCGGGGAAGAAGACGGCACAGGACCATTGGCGCTTCCAGCGGGACGCCGTAAACCTGATGGCCCGGCGGATCGCACCGGTCATGTCGCAGGCCCTGCTCCGGCACGAGGACACGAAAGAGCTGGGCCGCATCCTCGGCCGATGGGATTTTGTCGACGATCCGGACCAGGCTGCACCGGCCGTCTTCCAGGCGGTGTATCGCCGGTTCTTCTTCGCTGTTTACCGGGACGAGCTGGGACCGGCCCTCACGGAGCTCCTCGCGGACAATCCGTACTTCTGGCAGGAATCTCTCCAGAAGATGTTCCTGGCCGGAGATTCGGCCTGGTTCGACGACGTCTCGACGCCCGCCATCCGGGAAGAGAGAGACGGCCTCCTGCACCGCGCCGGGCAGGAGGCGATCCGGGAACTGGGCCCCCTGTACGGCGGAGACCCGGAAGGATGGCGGTGGGGCCGCATGCACCGCCTGACGCTGGTGTCCCCGATCCGCCGCGAGGGGTTTGCGGCCTCCCTCCTGGGCGGCGGGTCCCATGCCATGGGCGGCTCCCAGGAGACCCTCTACCGCGCCGCCCATGATTACAACCGTTCCTATGATGTGTCGTTATCTGCGTCCCTCCGTATGGTCATGGACCTGGGGGATCCCGACAAGGTCCTGGCCGTTCTGCCCGGCGGCGTTTCCGGCCGCCTCTTCGACCCCCACAGCAAGGACCAGGTGGAACCCTTCATGAACGGGGAGGTTCGCTCCTGGTGGTTCAGCGACCGGAAAATCCGGGAAAACGCCCGAACGATCCAACGCCTGCTCCCGGGAAAACAGGAGTGACGTTTCGACGCCAAAGGAGGGATATCCAGTGACCATCCCGCCCCGAAACAGCAGTCGGGCTGCGGGATGACAGGAAGGATGGATTCAAGAAGTACCGGAAAGGCCGGTCCGCGCCGCTCAGCGCGTGGTCCGGTTCCGCTGGTGAAGCTGGATTTCCAGCTCCTTGAGGAGCTTCAGGTCTTTTCTGAGCTGTTCGTTTTCCTGCTGCAGGGCCGCCAGTTCCGCCTGGAGACGCTCCCGGGTCTGGCTCATTTCCCTGCGGAGTTGCTCGTTCTCCCGCTGGATGCGCCTGGCCGCCTCCGCCGCCTCCGTGGCCGTCCTGGCCCCCGTCTGGATCGACTCAATCAGGCGCTCCTGCTCGTCCAGCAGGCGGACCAGGGCCTCGGCAGCCCTCACCCAGCGGCTCTCGGGATACGACACCGTCAGCTCCGCGAAGCGGTTTCTCGCCGTCGCCAGCACTTCCTTGCTTCCGCCTGCATCGAGGGCCGCGAGACCCGCCTCGAACAGCTCCGTGTCGGAGGCAGGCGTCCCGGGAACGTCCCGGTCGGCGACCGTCGTTTTCGACGGGGCGCAGGCGGCGAGGCCCAGCGCCAGGAGAATGACGGCCATCATCCGCATCCACGGTCTCATGCGATTGCCTTTCCCAATGTTTCCTGCTTCACGTAATTGCTCCCCGGCAGGGTCTTGGCGTATTCCTTGAGCTCCGCCGCTTTTTTCGCCATCGCCAGCGCGCTCGGGAATCGGCTTCCGTCGTCCGTGACGATGGCCACGCTCACGGTGATCAGGGGGAATTTCTGCGCCTGCCCTTTCCGGTCTTTCCCCATGATGGACCCGCGCTCCCGGTCCTCGGTGCTGTAGAATGAATGAATCTGCTCCTCGAACTCCTCCACAAGCTGCCGGCTCATCGCCTCGGCGGCAGCCGGTTCGGCGATGACGACAAAGTCGTCCCCGCCGATATGGGCAACGAAGACGCCCTCCTCGCCGGCCGCGTCCAGGTGCTGCGTCAGGATCTTGGCCACCTCCTTGATGATCTCGCTGCCCCAGGCGTATCCGTACTTGTCCGCGAAGGGCTTGAAGTTGTCAAGATCCACGTGGCAGAGGGAAAACATTTTCCCCTCCTTCCGCCGCCGCTCCAGTTCCCGCTCAATGGCCAGGTTTCCCGGGAGACCCGTCAGGGGGGAGGCGTCGAGATTCAGGGCCTCCAGTTCCTTGAGCCTCTCCGTCATGACCCCGAAGGCCTTGGCCAGGGATCCGATCTCGTCGTCCCGCTCCATCCGGATGGCAGGATCGAAGTTCCCCTCGGCGATCACCCCCGTGGCCTTTTCGAGTTTCCGGAGGGGAATCGATATGTTGTAGGTAATGAACAGGGCGACGATCATCCCGCCCAGAAGGCTGACCAGACTGAGCAGGATGGTAATTCGCGAAGCCCGAAGTCCCTGTTCGTTGATCAGGTTCATCCGGGAATCGACGTCCCGTTCTCCGAACTTCTGGCAATCCCGCAGGGAAGAGGCAATCTGGTCGAGCAGCGGTTTTCCCTCCTGCTCGGACAGCGCCCGGGCCTCGTCGATCTTGTTTTCCTCGACGAGAGCGATCTCCCGCCGGAAGACCTCCCCGTACTGCCGGTGGAGAAGGCCCATCAGGGAGACCCGCTTCGTGATGACCTTCGAGCGGTTCTTGCCCATGGTCTCCAGGCCTGCCGTGAATTCCCGGTTCAGGCTCCAGAAGATCTCCGTCAGCTGCGGGTCCTTGAGGATCAGGTATTTCTTTTCGGCGCTCTCCTGGGCGAGGAGCGTCTCCGAGAGGCTCTTGGCGGTCTCCACCACCGGGACATCCTCGCTGATGATCATGTAAGCCAGGTCACTCAGCCGGCCGAGGCTGAGTACGGCGTAGAGGCTCGCCAGGACCGTCAGGAGGGCCATGGCGAAATAGCCGAGCAGCAGTTTGCGGCGGATGGTCAGTTTCATGAATTCGTCCGGAAGCCTTTGAAAACAGGACAATCCGTATCATATCGCCGGGCCTTAGGCAATTGCGAAAATGCCCTTTCCCTGCCCGCCGGCCTCTGCTACAAGGGCCGCGGAGGCCATGACCATGAACGCGGCGGTCCGGGACGGACTTAAAAACGGCATCAGCAAGGGATGGGACGGCTTCGTCTGGATGATCCAGATCATCGTGCCCGTGTCCCTTCTCACGTCCCTGCTCGCCTGGAGCGGCTGGCTCCGGGAGATCGACTTCATCGTCCAGCCCCTCATGAACGCTATCAGCCTGCCGGCCATGGCGGCCCTGCCGCTCGTCATCGGCATGTTTGCGGGCATCTACGGTGCCATCGCGGCCATGGTCGTCCTGCCGATGAACCAGGCGGAGATGACCCTGGTAGCGATCTTTTCCCTGATGGCCCACAATCTCATCCAGGAAGGGATCATCCAGGCCCGTTCCGGCATCCATCCCGTCAAGGCGACCGTCTTCCGTCTCATCGCCGCCTGCCTGACCGTGATGGCCGTGGCGGCGCTGATGGGGTACCTCCCTTCCGGGGAAGCGGCGGCGGCGGGTCCCGTTCCCGCCCGGGGCCCCCTGGGCCGGGCCCTCCTGGAATGGCTTGTCGCGACGGTCAAGCTGTCGGCCATCATCTTCATCGTGATCATGGCCCTTCTTTCCGTCCTGGAAATCATGAAGAGCCTGGGCTGGATTCACCCCATTGTCCGGGCCTGCGCGCCGGTTCTCCGCCTCATGGGACTCAACGAGAAAGTGGGAATCCTGTGGATGACGGCCGTCGTCTTCGGGCTCTCGTACGGAGGGGCCGTCATTGTCGAGGAGGCCCGGCAGGGACACCTGACCCGGGAAGACCTGGAAACCCTGCATCTGTCCATCGGCATGAACCACTCGATGGTGGAGGATCCGTCCTATTTCGTCGCCCTCGGACTCCACCCTGCCTGGCTCTACCTGCCGCGGCTCGCAGCCGCGATCCTCACGGTCTGGCTCATTCGACTCTGGTACCGCATCCGGGATGGACGGCCCGCTCCGTCCGAGAGGGCCTAACCGCTCGAATCCCGGGGAATTCGCGGGTATTTGCGGGTTGCCCCGGCTGCCGTCTTCTGCTATTTTACAGAAAAATCTCTTTTGCCGGAAACGCCCTTCTTTTCAGGAAACCAGGGCGGCACGGCGGGGAAGACTTCTCCGGAGGGCATGGTGCATGATCTACAATGAAGAATTTGAAACGCTGCCGCGGGAGGCGCTGGAGGCGCTGCAGTTGAAGAGGCTCCAGCAGGTCGTCCAGCGGGTCTACCATACGGTCGGGTTCTACCGGAAGGCCTTCGACGAAGCCGGGGTGAAGCCGGATGACGTGAAAAGCCTGGCGGACCTCCGCCGGCTTCCCTTCACCACCAAGCAGGACCTGCGGGACAACTACCCCTTCGGCCTCTTCGCCGTCCCCATGAGCAGTGTCGTCCGTCTCCACGCCTCTTCCGGAACGACCGGCCGGGCCACCGTGGTGGGCTACACGAAGCGCGACATCGAGCAGTGGTCGGAGCTGATGGCACGCTGCTTCGTCGCCGCCGGGCTCACGAAAAACGACATCATCCACAACGCGTACGGTTACGGGCTCTTCACGGGCGGCCTCGGGGCCCACTACGGGGCGGAGCGCCTGGGGGCCAGCGTCATCCCCATCTCGGGGGGCAACACGAAGCGGCAGATCATGATCCTCCAGGACTTCGGCCCCACCGCCATCTGCTGCACCCCCTCCTACGCCCTGAACCTGGCGGAACAGGGAAAGGCCATGGGCGTCGACATGCAGTCCCTGAAGCTCCGGGTCGGCGTCTTCGGGGCGGAGCCATGGAGTGACGAGATGCGCAACCAGATCGAGGACGCCCTGGACATCCTGGCCATGAACATCTACGGGCTCTCGGAGGTCGTGGGCCCCGGTGTCGCCATGGAGTGCACCGAGGGCCGGCAGGGGATGCACGTCTTCGAGGACCACTTCCTCGCCGAGATCATCAACCCCGCAACAGGCGAGGTCCTTCCCCCCGGAGAGGAGGGGGAACTGGTATTCACCACCCTCACGAAGGAGGCCTTCCCCCTCGTCCGCTACCGGACCCGGGACGTGACGCGCCTCATCCACGACCCCTGCCGCTGCGGCCGCAGCCACGTGCGAATGGACCGCGTCATGGGAAGGAGCGACGACATGCTCATCATCCGCGGCGTCAACGTCTTCCCCTCCCAGATCGAGGCCGTCCTCGTGGGAATCGACGGCCTGGAGCCGCATTACCAGCTCCTGGTGGACCGGGAGGGGACTCTGGACACCCTCGAGGTTCAGGTCGAGGTCCGGGAAGAGGCGTTCGCCAACGCCGACGAAGTGAAGGTCCTCCAGCGGACGGAACGCCGGATCGTCAAGGACCTGAAGGATTATCTCGGCATCTCCGCCAAGGTCAAGCTGGTGGAGCCCAAGTCCCTCCAGCGCTTCGAGGGAAAAGCCAGCCGGGTCATCGACAAACGGAAAATCTGACGGGAGGTGTCCTCATGAAAGTGGAACAGATCTCCGTATTCCTGGAAAACAAGCCGGGGGTGCTCGAAGAGGTGATGAAGGCGCTCAAGGAGGCCAACATCAACATCCGCACCCTCTCCCTGGCGGACACGTCGGACTTCGGAATTCTCCGGCTCATCGTCAACGACGTGGCGGCCACCAGCGCCGTCCTGAAGGAGAAGGGATTCCGGGTCAGCCGCACGACGGTGGTGGCCGTGGAGGTCCCGGACCGGCCGGGCGGGCTCCATTCCATCCTGGAGGCCCTGGGAGGGGAGGCCATCAACATCGAGTACCTCTACGCCTTTGTGGAAAAAAGCGGCGAGAACGCCGTCATCATCTTCCGGTACGACAATCCGGACCGGGCCATCGAGGTCCTTCAGAAGAAGGGCTTCTCGGTCCTCTCGGGAGAAAAGCTTTACTCCATGTAGATCCGCTTTCGTACGGATTCACCCGCTGCACCGGCAGACGGACGGGGAAACGACAAGCCGGGCGGGGAGGCGCTCCCCGGCCTGTAAAACCGGTTCGCGAAAGGAGACCACCATGAAAGCCAAACCGCGCTCCCTCGAACAGATGGTCAACGAGCAGCTGGACAAATGGAACGGTCTGCCGGTCCGGACCGGGAAGACCAGGGAAAAATCGGCTCCCGTCATCACCGTCTCCCGGGAACCGGGAAGCGGAGGCACCGCCATCGCCCGCAGGCTGGCGGCGGCACTCGGCATGGATCTGGTCAGCGGACAGATCATCCAGAAGGTGGCGGACAGCGCCGAGATGAGCGAGAAGGTCGTAGCCTCCCTCGACGAGAAGCAGATCACACACCGCGACGACTGGATCACGTCCCTCTTCGAGGTCCGCCATCTCTGGCCGGACAACTATCTCCGCCACCTGACGAAGGTCGTCGGCACCGTCGGCAGGCACGGAAACGCCGTCATCCTCGGCCGGGGCGCCAATTTCATGCTCCCCCCGGAGGAGACCTTCCGGATCCGTCTGATCGGTCCCCGGGAAATCCGCATCGCCCGGGTTATGAAAGACAAAAAGGTCTCCCGGGACAATGCCGAGGAGTACGTGGTCCGCACCGAGTCGAACCGGAGCGCCTTTGTGAGGAAATATTTCCATGCCGACATCGCCGACCCCGCCCACTACGACATGACTCTCGACACGAGCCGCCTCGGCATCGAGGGCACGGTGGATTGCGTGAAAGCCGCCTACACGGCGTGGAGGAAGACCGCCGGCTGAGGAATCCGAGTTTCTCGATCACGCAGGACACACGCCTCGGATTCTTCCCTGGGATCCGAGGTTTTTTTGCTCTCCGGAAAAGCGCACCGTCCCAAACCGGTTGACGGCCGGGGGGAAGAACATGCACAATGGCACAAACCATTCGGCGGACAAGCCCCGGAAAGGCGGCAGGAACTCCTCGTGGCGAAGAACCCGGCACCACAGAATCCGGCGGATGAGCCGGCCGGTCTCCGGCGAAGGATCGCGGACCTGGAAAAGGCGCAACAGATCCGCCATGCCGGCGAGGCGCTCCTGGCCAGCATCATCGGCGGCTCCCCAATCCCGACCTTCGTCATCGGTAGGGACCACCGGATCCTCTACTGGAACCGGGCCCTGGAGGAGCTCAGCCGGATCCCGGCCGGGGACGTGGTCGGAACGAACCAGCAGTGGCGGGCTTTTTACGCCCGGGAACGGCCCTGCCTGGCGGATCTCCTGGTGGACGGCGCTCTGAAGGCCATTCCCACCTGGTACACCGGGAAATACATCCCCTCCAAGCTCATCGACGAGGCCTACGAAGCGACGGACTTCTTTCCCGAGCTGGGAGAAGAAGGACGCTGGCTGCGCTTCACCGCCGCCGTGCTTCGCGATCCCCGGGGGGAAATCGTCGGGGTTGTGGAGACGCTGGAGGACATCACGGAGCGGCGGCAGGCCGAGGAAGCCCTCCGGGCCGCTCACGAAAAACTGGAATCGCGTGTCCGGGAGCGCACTTCCGAGCTGGCCAGGGCAAACCTCGCCCTCAAGGACACGACGGAGCACCTCTCCCTCATTCTCGAATCCCTGCCGATTGTCTCCTACAGCCGCCAGGCTTCATCCCCCTTCGCCCTCACCTACGTCAGCACCAGCGTGCGGGAAATGACCGGCTTTTCCCCTGAACGCTTCCTGGAGGATCCCGGCTTCTGGGAGAGCCGCGTTCATCCGGACGACCGCATGCGGCTTCCGCAGGTACCGAAGACGAAGCGGCGCCAGGGAAGGTCGGAGTATCGCTTTCGCACGGCCGAAGGAAGCTATCGCTGGTTCTCGGACTACTGGCGCATGCCCCGCCATATCGGGGGACCGCCTCCCCAGATCGCCGGCGTCTGGCAGGACGTGACGGAAGAAAAGCGGATGCGGCAGGAGGCAGAGCTTCGGCTCCAGCAGATGATCCAGACCCACAAGCTCACCGCCCTGGGTGAGGTGGTGGCGGGAGTGGCCCACGAGATCAACAACCCCGTCAGTTTCATCTCCTACAACATCCCCCTCCTGGAGGAGATCTGGAACGCCGTAGAACCCGCCATCCACCGCCTGGGGGAGATCGACCCGCGCTGGAAAAACCGGGACATCCACCCCGAGGAGCTCACCCGGCACATGAGGGATATCATCGAGGCCTTCCGCGTTGCCTCCAACCGGATCAGCCGGGTCATCACGAACCTCAAGGAGTTCTCCCGCTCGGACGAGCGCGCGGCCCGGATGAAGCCCCTGCAGGTCGCGGAGGTCGTGCAGGGCGCCCTCCTGATCGTCGGCGGCCAGATCCGGCGGACCGTCTCCACAATCGAACAGCGCATCGAGCCCGACCTGCCCCCGGTCCTGGGAAACCTCCAGAAGCTGGAGCAGGTCCTGACGAACCTGCTCATCAACGCCCACCAGGCCATGCCCGGCGGCCGCAAGGGTCGCATCACCGTCTCTGCCCGCTCCATTCCACGCCTGAACGCGATTCTCCTGGATGTGGAAGACAACGGCCGGGGCATCCCCCGGGAAAACCTGGGGCACCTGTTCGATCCCTTTTTCACCACCCGGCGGGATTCGGGCGGAACGGGACTCGGCCTGTCCATATCATATGGCCTGGTCCGGGAGCACAACGGCCTCATCGGTGTGCTATCCCGGCCCGGCATGGGGAGCCGCTTCTCCGTTTTCCTTCCCGTCGAGGGCAAGGCCCTGCCCAGGATCCTGCCGTCGATCCTGTGCTTAGGAACGGACCGGGAATTTCTCGGCGCCCTGAAGGCGGCCCTTGCAGAGGTGGAAACCTGGGAGGCCCGCCCCGGGGTCGGTGCACCCGCCGTCCTGAAATACCTGGACGAGCACCCGGAAGTGGACATCGTGGTCATGGAGTGGAGCCTCCCGGACCTGGACGGGCGCGATCTGCTCAAAGCGGTCCGGGACCGGTTCCCCCTGGTGGAGGTAGTGCTCTGCGCGCCCGAGGAGGAGATGCGGCGCCTGTCCGCCGGGGACGGCGCCACAGAGATTCTGCCCAAACCCGCCGCAACGAAGCGGCTGCAGAAAATCCTGGAGGAAAAGGGGAGGTTGCGACTGTGAGAATCCTGGCCGTGGACGACGAGGAGATCTCCCTCTCCTCAATCAAGAGGCTTCTGAACTGGCGCGGGTACAAGGACGTCGAGACCTGCCGCAGCGGCTCCGAGGCGATCCGCCGGCTCCGGATGGAGGACTTCGACATCGTCCTGCTGGACCTCCTGATGCCGGAGGTGGATGGGCTGACGGTGCTGGAGACGGTAAAACCCTATCTGCCGCAGACGGAGTTCATCATCCTGACCGCCGTGGACGACCTGTCGACCACGGTCCGGGCCATCCGGACAGGGGCCTACGACTACCTGGTAAAGCCCGTGGACAACGAGCTTCTGATCCTCACGATCCAGCGGGCCTTCGAGCGGAAGGGCCTGCTGAACAGCCTGGCCCCCGTGGCGGCGGGCCGGGTCTCCGAGACGCCCGAGGCCTTCGCGGCGATCGTGACGAAGTGCCCGCGCATGAGGTCGCTCCTTGCCTACTCCCAGGTTATGGCCCGGAGCGGAAACCCTGTCCTGATCACCGGGGAGTCGGGAACCGGCAAGGAACTGGTGGCCCGGGGCATCCACCGGGCGGGCCCGTCGCCCGAGGGGCCCTTCGTCGCCGTCAATGTCAGCGCCATCCCCACGACCATGTTCGAGACCCAGTTCTTCGGCCACGCCCGCGGGGCCTTCACGGGGGCCGAGTCGAGCTATCGCGGTTTCTTCGAGCAGGCCGACGGAGGCTCCCTCTTCCTCGACGAGATCGGAGAGCTGCCTCCGGGCCTTCAGTCGAAACTCCTCCGCGTCCTGGAGGACAAGACCTTCACCCCCCTGGGGAGCAGCCGGGCCATCCAGGTGGACGTCCGGGTCATCTCGGCGACCAACATGGATCTGGATCGGGCCTGCCAGGAGGGACGCTTCCGCCTTGATCTTTTCTACCGCCTCAAGTCGGCTCATATTCACCTTCCTCCCCTCCGGGAGCGGGAAGGGGACATCGCCCTCCTGGCAAACCATTTCCTGAAAGAGGCCGCCCGGAGATACGCGAAGGAAATAAAAGGATTCCGTCCGGAGGCCATGGAAATTCTCCTGCAGGGGCAATATCCGGGAAACGTCCGGGAGCTGGCCCAGGCGGTGGAGAACTCCGTGCTGCTGGCCGATACGCCCTGGATCCTGCCCCGGCATCTCGGAGCGGCTGCGCTCCGGCCGGCCCCCTTCGCCCGGCGCCTGAGCACCCTCAAGGAAAACGACGAGGCCCACGTGGCCTATGTCCTCACGCACACCGGGGGGGACCGGAAACAGACTGCCCGGATCCTCGGGATCACCGTCCGCCAGCTCCAGAGAAAAATCGCCCAGATGCGACAAGACGCGGCCTGGCTGTCTTATCTGGACGACAATTCCACCTCCTGATCTCGACGACCTTTCCGTCACCAAAGGGGCGACCTTTTCGTCACCCCTTTTTGTTTCCTTTCATTTCAATTGGTTAGCTTCCAATGGTGTCCGTTCGGAGACCGTCCGGCCTCTGTGTGAAAGGACGGAGACAGGAATGACTTCCTCGACCGAGCCGATGGCCATATCCCATTCTGCATAAATTTCAACCAGATATACACGAGCGGCCGTCCCGCCGTCCCTGGCATGCCCATTGCTGTCTAAAAGGCAAAGGACAAAATCTGCGAGAGGAGGTGGCGGACATGTACATGGGCATGAAGCTGATTGACCTGGTGGAAACGCACGCGGAACCGATCGCCCGGCAGTGGGCCAGGAACGTGCGGAAGAACCCGTTCACCCCTTATTATCATAGCATGCCGGAAAAGGATCTGGTTCCTCAGGCGGTGGTCTTCTACGAAAATTTCCGCAGGCTGTTCATGGAGCCGAAGCCGGTGGAAGCGTCCCAGGGATACTTCACCCGTTACGCCGAGGAGAGCTACCGGAAGGGCGTCCCCCTCCACGAGGCCCTCTACGCCCTGATCCTGATGCGGAGGCAGATCTGGCTCTACGCCGAGTTCCAGGTCCTCTTCCTCACCGCCGTGGAGCAGAATCTGGCCGTGGAGAGCATCACCCGGACGATTCTGATGTTCGATTACGCCGTCTACTTCATCTCCAAGAGATACCGCGAGTTGATGAAGCTCGAGTGGTTTGAGGCCCCCAACACGTAATCCCCCCGCACCCCGGGGCCGGCCGACCGCCGGTCCCGGGGCACCCCCCTCGTCCTCGCGATGCCGGGGGAGACAAGGAGGGCAGGCCATGTCCGGATCGCTGAAGCTGATCGCCCTGATCGAGAAGCACGCCGATCCCATCGCCCACGCCTGGGCGAAGGACGTGCGCAGGAATTCCCGGACCGCATCCTACCACGATATGCCGGAGGGCAAACTGGTTCCCCTGGCCATCCGCTTCTACGACAATTTCCGGAAGATGTTCTACGCCGAGAAGCCGGCGGAGGTCTCCCGGGAATTCTTCGCCCGGTACGCCGAAGAGCAGTACGAAGCGAATGTCCCCCTCCATGAGGCCATCTATGCGCTGATCCTCATGCGACGCCACATCTGGCTCTACGCCGAGTTCCAGGTCATCTTCATCACCGCCGTGGAGCAGAAGCAGGCCGTGGACAGCCTGGTGCGGACCATCCTGATGTTCGACTACGCCATCACGTTCATGAGCCGGCGTTACCAGGAACTGATCCGCGGCGAGCTCAACGACCGCCTGGCGGTTCTCAACATGATCCGGCTGGAGAGCCCGCTCGGCACGCGCCTTTCGCCCTATCGGACGGCCATTATGTCGGTCCTGCTGATCGGCTCGTTCCTCCTGACGTACTACTATCACGCAGTGATGGGGTCCAACGTCATCTTCACGCACCTTTTCTATATCCCCGTCGTCCTGGCGGGCATCTGGTGGAAGCGAAAGGGGATTCTGCTGGCGGTGGTCCTGGGGGTCTTCCTGATCCTGAGCCACAGTGTTTTTCTCCGTGGCATCCCCCTTACCGACGACTTCGTTCGGGCGGTGATGTTCATTGTGATCGGAGCGGTGGTGGCCTTCCTGAGCGAAGGCATCACCATGGCGGAAGAAATCTATCGGCTGAAGGCCATGTAACGCCGGATTCAGCAAAGAGAGAGTCCGGCCATCCATCCCGAAACGCGGAGGGTACGAATCGATGAAACGGGAAGCCAGCGAAGGAGTCATTCTGTCCGTCCGGGGGAGCGTCGTGGACGCCCGGTTCCCTGCCGGCCGTCTTCCGGCCATCGGCAACGTTCTGACGACCGGGGACGACGGCCGGATCCGGGTTGAGGTCATGGTCCAGCTCAACGCGGAGACCATACGGGGCATCTCCCTGATGCCGACCCAGGGGCTGGCCCGGGGGTCGGCCATCAACGACACCGGCCACCCGTTCATGATTCCCGTCGGGAAAGAGCTTCTGGGGCGCGTCTTCAACGTGTTCGGGGAGCCCATCGACAACCTCGAGTTCCACGGGAGCGGAGAGGTTCGGTCCCTCCACGGCACACCCGTGCCCATCACCCAGCAGTCCACCGTCTCGGAGATCTTCGAGACGGGAATCAAGGCCGTCGACGTCCTCTGCCCCCTGGAACGGGGCGGAAAGGCCGGGCTGTTCGGCGGGGCCGGCGTCGGCAAGACGGTTCTGCTGACGGAGATGATCCACAACATGGTGGGGCATCACCACGGCATCAGCATCTTCTGCGGCGTCGGCGAGCGCTGCCGCGAGGGAGAGGAGCTCTACCGGGAGATGAAGGAGGCTGGCGTCCTCCCCAACACCGTCATGGTCTTCGGCCAGATGAACGAGCCGCCGGGGGCCCGCTTCCGGGTCGGCCACACGGGGCTTACCATGGCCGAATATTTCCGGGACGAGGAGCGGCAGGACGTCTTTCTCCTCATCGACAACATCTTCCGATTCATCCAGGCGGGCCAGGAGGTCTCCGGCCTCATGGGTCTCCTGCCGTCCCGCCTCGGCTACCAGCCGACCCTCGCCTCCGACCTGGCGGAGCTGCAGGAGCGGATCTGCAACACCACCACCGGGGCCATCACGTCCATCCAGGCCGTCTACGTGCCCGCCGATGACTTTACGGATCCCTCGGCCTCCCACACGTTCAGCCACCTGACGGCCTCCATCGTCCTGTCCAGGAAGCGGGCCAGCGAGGGGTTCTACCCGGCCATCGACCTCCTGCAGTCGGGCTCCAAGATGCTCATGCCCAACATCGCCGGCGAACGGCACTACCGGATCGCCCAGGAGATCCGGAAGAACCTGACAATTTACGAGGAATTGAAGGACATCATCGCCATGCTGGGCATCAACGAGCTGTCCCGGGAGGACCAGCGCACCGTCTACCGGGCCCGCCGCCTGGAGCGGTTCTTCACCCAGCCTTTTCACGTGACGGAGCAGTTCATCGGCAAGGCAGGCAAGACCGTCTCCCTGCAGGATTCACTGGACGGCTGCGAGCGCATCCTCAACGACGAGTTCGCCGATTTCCCCGAAAACGTCCTCTACATGATCGGCTCCATTGAGGAGGCCGCAAAACAGAAGGAAGAGGCGTCATGAACCTGAAGGTCCTGCTCCCGTCGGAAGTCTTTCTCAGCGCCGAGGTAACCAAGGTGGTGGCCGAGGCCGAAAACGGATTCTTCTGCCTGATGCCCCAGCATGTCGATTTCACGGCGGCCCTGGTCCCGAGCGTGTTTTCCTACACCGCTGCCGACGGTGCAGAGCACTACCTGGCCGTTGACGTGGGCACCCTGGTCAAGAGGGGAAGCGAGATCCTGGTCTCGACACGGAACGCCTTCCAGAGTCCGGAGCTTGGTCACTTGAAGGACGTGGTGATCCGCCAGTTCGAGGAGATCGACGAGCGGGAGAAAAAGGCCCGTGCCGCCGCGGCCAGGCTGGAGATCGATCTGCTTCGCCGCTTTATGGAGTTGCGCCATGACTGAAGAGAAACTGTCGTCGCGGGAGAGGCGCCGGAAGCAGGCGGAGGAGTTCACCCGCAAGGTGGATACGAAGGAGAAGCGCCGCATCAAGGGGAAGACCCACAAGGACGAAACGGTCTGGTTCGGCCTGGGCATGATCGGCGTCGTCGGCTGGTCCGTGGCCATTCCCACCCTTATCGGGGTCGCCATCGGGCTCTGGATCGACAAGTCCTGGCCGAGCCGGTTTTCCTGGACCCTGATGCTCCTGATCCTGGGAGTGTCCCTGGGAAGTCTCAATGCTTGGTACTGGGTGAAAAAGGCCCGGGAAAACATCATCAAGGACTGACCGGAGCGTATCCGGGCAGGACGCGGCCAAAAGGATAAAGGAACGCATAAGGAGGATGCCTTTCATGGATTCCCTGACGCCTCTGATGATTCCGCTTCTCGCGGGGAGCCTGCTCGGGTTTGTCTATTTCGCCGGCCTCTGGCAGACGGTAAAGCGCCTCCCCGGCGCCCGCCATCCCTGGCGGCTTTTCGCCATGAGCTACGCCGCAAGGATGGCGGCGGCGCTGGGTGGATTCTACCTTCTCATGGATGGAGCGTGGGAGCGCCTGGTGGCAGCCGTGATCGGCTTCCTCGCAATCCGGACCCTGATGGTCCGCGGACTCGGCCCGAAGGATCCCCTTCCTCCGAAAGGAGTACATGCATGGAAATCGTAGCCATCAACCAGATCAGTCCCGACGAGGTTATCCTCTTCGCCTGGCGGTTCGTCACCATCAACGCCACCCTGGTTTACACGTGGCTGATCATGGGAGTCCTGGTCGTGGGCTCCATCCTCATCACCCGGAACCTCGCGACGGACCGGAAGATGTCCCGCTGGCAGAACCTGATGGAGGTGATCGTCCTGGGGATCCGCGGGGAAATCAAGGAGATGGTAAAGGACGGGGTGGATTCCTACTTTCCCTTCATCGCCACGATTTTCCTCTTCATCCTGTTTTCCAACCTGTTCACGTTTCTCCCCGGCTACGTCGCTCCGACGTCCTCGCTGACGACCACGTCGGCCCTGGCGATCCTGGTCTTCTTCGCCGTGCCGATCTACGGCATCAGCAAACAGGGAATCCTCGAATACCTGAAGGAATACATCCGCCCGAATCCCATTTTCTTCCCCTTTCACGTCATGGGAGAGCTGTCCCGCACACTGGCGCTGGCGGTCCGGCTCTTCGGAAATCTGATGAGCCACGAGAAGGTCATCGCCATCCTTCTGGCCGTGACCCCCCTGTTCTTCCCGATCGTCATGCAGGCGCTGGGGCTTCTTATCGGGCTCATCCAGGCCTACATTTTTGCGGTTCTCGCCATGGTCTACATCGCATCAGCCACACAGACGCACGAGGAAGGGGAGCATTCCCCCCACAAGCCATCATAACCATCAAAACCAGAGGAGGTATCGGTATGGACAGCGTGACTATCGTAGCAATGGCATCGATCATTACAGCGGGCATCTGCATGGGGATCGGAGCCATCGGCCCCGCCCTCGGCCAGGGGCGGGCGGTTCAGGGAGCGCTGGGATCGATCGCGCAGCAGCCGGACGAGCGGAATTCCCTGACGAGAACGCTCTTTGTGGGTCTCGCCATGATTGAATCCATCGCCATCTACTGCTTCGTCATCTCCATGATCCTGGTCTTCGCCAACCCTTTCTGGGCCTATGTCATCAAAAAGGCGGGAGGATGATTCCATGCACATCGACTGGTTCGTCTTTTTCTCCCAGATCGTCAACCTGATGATCCTGATGTTCCTCCTGAAGAAGTTCCTCTACGGAAGGATCGTCGGGGCCATGGACGCCCGGGAGGCAAAGATCGCAGCGCTCTTCGACGAGGCCGAGCAGTCCCGCCGGGTGGCCGAGACCGCAGCCCTGACCAGTGAGCGGAAGCTCCGCGAACTGGACGAGAGCTACGAGTCGATGACAGAGAAGACCCGCCGGGACGTGGAGCAGTACCGCGAGCGGCTCGAGGAGAAAGCCCGGGAGGAGACGGACTTTTTAAAGACCCGGTGGATCGAGGCGGTCAAGTCGGAGCGGGAAAACTTCCTCCGCGAGCTCCGGCACCTGGCGGGGAAACAGACCTACGCCATCACCCGCCGCGTGCTCTACGACCTGGCGGAGATGGACCTGGAGGAGCGGATCGTGGAGATCCTGGCGGAACGGATCGCCTCCATGGACGACCGGGAGCGGGAAAAGTTCCGGGAACCCCTGGAGAACGGGGGCGTCGTCACCGTCACGAGCGCCTTCGACCTTTCGCCGCCAAGAAGGGAAATACTGACCGCCGCTCTCCGGCGGCACATCGCCCCGGATATCGAGCTGGTGTACGAGGAGTCCGACGATATCCTCTCCGGCTGCGAGCTCCGGTCGGACGGCCACAAGATCGCCTGGAGCATCAAGGACTACATCGACACCCTGGAGGAAAGCTTCTACACGGCACTCTACGAGGATACGCCGGAACGGTAACCGGGCTCCCAACCGGTCCAAGGAGAGAACACCATGACGGATACGACACCGGAAAAAGAACAGATGAAGGCCTTTCTGGACGGAACCTTCAAGACCATGGACGCCGTCCTCGCCGGCAAGGAGGCGGAACTCAAAGACCGCGAGATCGGCACGGTCACGTACGTCGGATACGGAATCGTCCAGGTCAGCGGCCTGCCGAACATCCGCTCCGACGAGCTGGTCCTGTTTCCCGAGAACCTGCAGGGGCTCGTGTTCAACATCGACCCCAACGAGATCGGCGTCATTCTCCTCGGCCACAGCGAGCACCTGTCGGCGGGGTCCGAGGTCAGAAGGACGGGACGCGTCCTGGATGTTCCCGTGGGGGAATCGATCATCGGCCGGGTCGTGGACGCCCAGGGGCGGCCCCTGGACAATGGCGGGGAGATCCGGACGACCAAGCGGCTTCCGGTGGAGCGGGAGGCGCCCCGCGTCATGGCCCGGGATCCGGTGACCGTTCCCCTCCAGACGGGCATCAAGGTGATCGACGCCCTCTTCCCGATCGGGCGCGGACAGCGGGAGCTGATCGTCGGCGACCGCCAGACCGGGAAGACCGCCATCGCCCTCGACACCATCATCAACCAGGCCGGCAAGGACGTCCTCTGCATCTACTGCACCATCGGGAAAAAGGCCTCCGACACGGCCAAGGTCATCGCCGACCTGAAGCAGTACAACGCCATGGACTACACCACCGTCGTGGTCGCCACCGCGGAAGACCCGCCGGGACTCCAGTTCATCGCGCCCTACGCCGCCACCTCCATGGCGGAGTACTTCATCGCCCTGGGGCGGGACGTCCTGATCATCTACGACGACCTGACCAGCCACGCCCGGGCCTACCGGGAGCTGTCCCTGCTCCTGCGCCGCCCCCCGGGCCGGGAGGCCTTCCCGGGAGACATCTTCTACATTCACTCGCGCCTCCTGGAACGGTCCACCCACTTGCGGAAAGAGCACGGCGGCGGCTCGCTGACGTCGCTGCCCATCGTGGAGACGGAGGCCCAGGACATCTCGGGGTACATCCCGACGAACCTGATCTCCATCACCGACGGGCAGCTCTACCTGTCGCCCCGCCTCTTCCAGAAGGGAATCCTCCCCGCCGTGGACGTCGGGAAATCGGTCTCCCGCGTCGGCGGTAAGGCCCAGCTCCCGGCCTACCGGGCCGTCGCCGGGGATGTCCGGATCTCCTACTCCCAGTTTGAGGAGCTGGAGACCTTCTCCCGCTTCGGAACCCGCCTGGACGAGGCGATCCGCAACATCCTGGAGCGGGGCTGGCGGCTTCGGGAGATCCTCAAGCAGCCCCAGTACAAACCCATCCCCGTGGCCGAGCAGATCGCGGCGATCCTGGCCGTTACGTCCGGGCAGTTCGACGCCGTCGCCGTGGAGGACATCCGGACCGCGGAAGACAAACTCCGGAAGGACGTGGCGGAGAATCAGGCCGGTTTCTGCTCCCGTGTCAGCGACGGGGAGAAATTCAGCGACAGGGACCGGGAGACGATCGTCTGCGTGGCCCAGGAAACTGCCGTCTGTTTCCGGAAGGAGCCCGAACGTGCTGACCGCTGAAGCCCTGAAGCGCAGAATCCAGAGCGCCCAGGACCTCCTGGGGGTGGTGAGGACCATGAAGGCCCTGGCGGCGGTCAGCATCCGTCAGTACCAGCGGGCCGTCGAGTCCCTGATGGACTACAACCGGACCGTGGAGCTGGGCCTGCAGGTTCTCCTGAAGGACCGCCGCGAGGCCTCTTCCGCCCAATCCCGGACCCCGCGCCTCGGGGCCATCGTCTTCGGCACCGACCAGGGGCTCTGCGGCCAGCTCAACAACGTCATTGTCCAGCACGCCCTGGAGGAGATGGCAAAAACCGGCATCCCGGAGGAAAACAGGATCGTCATCGCGATTGGGGTGAAGACGGCGGACCTCCTGGAGGACGGGGGGCAGCAGGTCTTCGAGACCCTCCCGACGCCGGGCTCGACGGCGGGGATCACGCCCATGGTCCAGGACATCACGCTCTTCCTGGAGACCTGGCGGTTCCGGAATCTTGTCGAAAATATGGCCCTTTATTACAACGAGTACCTATCCGGAGCGAACTACCGGCCGAGGTCGCAGAAGCTCCTTCCCGTCGACCGGGAATGGCTTTCCGGTCTTCGGAAGCGGAAATGGGAATCGCGAACCATCCCGATGTTCACCATGGATTGGGAGCCCCTCTTCCGTGCCATGATCCGGGAGTACCTGTTCGTCTCCCTCTACCAGGCCTTCGCCAACTCGCTGGCCAGCGAAAATGCCAGCCGGCTGGCGGCGATGCAGAATGCGGAGAAGAACATCGAGGAGCGCCTCGAGGAGCTCCACGTCCAGTTCCATCGCCAGCGCCAGATGACCATCACGGAGGAACTGCTCGACATCGTGAGCGGATTTGAAGCGATGAAGGAAAAAACGGTCGAAACGGTCGGGGACGGACCGGTGGCGTCCCGGAAAGGAGGGACCGGATCATGACGACGGAGAAACGGCTTTGTGTGATCTGTGCCTGGCGGGAGCACTGCCAGAAGCGTTTCAGTGTAACCTACAACGGATCACTCAACATCCATTGCCCCGATTTTACGAGAGATTACACAATCCGGGACCTGGATGCGGACAAGCAGGTCGTCGAGGCCGTTCTGGAAAAGTGGCGCAAGGAAGGGCTGGCCGGCCCCCGTCCATGCATCACCGTATCCCGGGAACCCGGCGCCGGAGGGAGCGAGATCGCCCGGAAGCTGGCCTCCGACCTCAAGATGGATCTGATGGGAGGCCAGATCATCTCCCGGGTGGCCGAAAGCACCGGCATGAGCGAGAAGGTCGTGGCCACCCTGGACGAGAAGCGCGTGACCACCCTGGACACGTGGCTCGCGTCGCTCTTCACGGCCCGCCATCTCTGGCCGGACGTCTACCTGAAGCACCTGACGAAGGTAATCGGCACCATCGGGGAACACGGAAACGCCATCATCGTCGGCCGGGGCGCCCAGTTCATCCTGCCGGCGGATAGGATCTTCCGGCTTCGGTTCATCGCCCCCATGGAGCAGCGCATCGCCAAGGTCATGAAAGACCGCAAATGCAACCGGGACGATGCGGAGAGCTACGTGACCAAGGCGGATGCGGACCGGGCCGCGTTCATCAAGAAATACTTCCGGGAGGACATCGCCGACCCGTCCCACTACGACCTGGTCCTCAACACGGCGGGCCTCTCCGTGGACCAGGCCACGGAGATTGCAAAGGCCTCCTTCCGGGCTAAGTTCCTGTAATCCAGCCGGGGCCGCGCCATCCCCGGCACCGCCCCCGGGCCGGTCGCCGGCCTTCGCCGGCCCGGGGCATTTCCCGGCCCGAACGGTGCCTGCCGGCAACGCGGCGCAATCCACCGGCCGGCGACTTCCCGGACGGGATCGAATCGGGTTCTCACTGCCGTCCCTGTTGCAGTTGGTGGCCGTTTCAAGAAAGGAGGACTTCATGAAAGAGAAATCCGTGACCAAGCGGACATCCGGCGGGAAAGAAAGCGCGACGCGCCGGGGCAGGACCGCCGCCGCTCCGGTGGGGTCCAGCCTGATGCACAGCGTCATACAGGGGTTCTCCATTCCCGCCTTCGTCATCGGGAAGGACCACAAGGTTCTCTATTGGAACCAGGCACTGGAGAAGCTGAGCGGCATCCCCGCGGCGGAAATCGTGGGCACCAGCCGGCATTGGAGAGCCTTCTACGGCGAGGAGCGGCCCTGCATGGCCGACCTGATCCTCAACGGCATCCACGAGCGGATCCCCAAGTGGTACGCCGGCAAATACCGGAAATCGGACCTCCTGGAGGAGGCCTACGAGGCGACGGACTTCTTCCCCGACCTGGGGGAGGAGGGGCGCTGGCTCCGCTTCACCGCGGCGGCCGTCCGGGACGAGGGCGGCATGCTCGTGGGGGCCATGGAGACGCTGGAAGATATCACGGAGCAGAAGGTGGCCGAGCTGAACCAGCGGGAGATCGAGCAGCGGCTCTTCCACGTCATCGAGGGATCTCCCATGCCCACTTTCGTCATCGGCCTGGACCACAAAATCCTCTATTGGAACCGCGCCCTGGAAAAGCTCAGCAAGCTTCCCGCGGCGGAAATGATCGGCACGAACGGTCACTGGCGGGCCTTCTACGCCAGGGAGCGACCCTGCATGGCGGACCTCCTGGTCAACGAAACCCCTGAGATCATTCAGGAATGGTATCGGGGGGTATCCAAATCGCAGCTCCTGGACGAGACCTACGAGGCGGAAGGCTTCTTCCCCGACCTGGGCAACGGCGGCCGCTGGCTGCGCTTCATCGCCGTACCCATCCGCAGTTCCCAGCGCGTACTCCTCGGGGCCATCGAGACCCTGGAGGACATCACCGAGCGCAAGCGGATCGAGCAGTCGCTGGTCGAGAGCGAAAAGCGGATGCACAGCGTGATCCAGGGCTTTTCCATTCCCGCCTTCGTCATCGGGAAGGACCACAAGGTGCTCTACTGGAACCGGGCCCTGGCGAAGCTGAGCAAGATCCCCGCCTCGGATATCCTCGGAACCAACCAGCACTGGCGGGCCTTCTACGACAAGGAGCGGCCCTGCATGGCGGACCTCCTGGTGGACAGCGCGCTTGCCAAGGTCCCGAAATGGTACTCCGGGAAATATCGGAAATCGGACCTCATCGAGGAGTCCTACGAGGCGACGGACTTCTTCCCCGCCCTGGGAAAGAAGGGACGCTGGCTCCGCTTCACCGCCGCGGCGATCCGTGACTCGCACGGGGAGCTCGTCGGGGCCGTGGAGACGCTGGAGGACATCACGGAGCAGAAAGAGGCGGAAGAAAGCCTGAAGAAGGCGGCCCGGGTGAAGAAGTGATCCGGCATGATGCTACGGGAGGCGGCCCGGAAGATCCGTTGTTCCGCATGCGATTTTTTCCCGAGAAAAGGAGGGGCAGGCCATGACCACATCCTATGCCACAAAGCTGATCGAGATCACCGAGCGCAACGCCGAGACGATCGCCCAGCAATGGTATAACAACGTGAGAATGAATCCCCGGACGCCGTCTTACCACAAGATGACGGAAGAGGAGGCCAAGAAGCAGGCCATGTACTTCTACACGAACTTCCGAAAGCTCTTCTATTCGGACAATCCCTTCGAGGAGGCGCAGGATCTCTTCTCCAGGTACGCGGAGGCCCGCTACCGGGAAAAGATCCCCCTCCCCGAGGCCGTCTACGCCATGACGCTCATGCGGCGACACATGTGGCTGTTCTCCACCTCCCAGGCCGTCTTCATCACGGCGGTGGAGCACCACCACGCAGCGGAGAGCCAGAGCCGCACGATCCTGATGTTCGACTACGCGGTGTACATCATCATCCAGAAGTATGAGGAGCTCATGAAGAAGGATTTCGAAGAAAAGAGGAAAAAGTGACGGCCCAGCGGGCGGGCAGGAATGGATCCGATCCGCCGGGGAAGCGAGCGTTGGAGACCCCCCTCGCCCCGGGTCGCGCCGGAAGGTTCGGCCGGCCCGGGGTCCCTCCCGCGGCTATCCCTTGATGCAGCCGACGGCCCGCAGGCGGGCCACCCTGCGGGCGATCCCCGCCCGGTGAACCACGTCCACGACAGCCTCCAGGTCCTTGTAGGCCTCGGGAATCTCTTCCCTCAGGGTTTCCTTCCCGCTGGCCATGACGATGACACCCTGCTCCGCCAGTTCCCGGGCGACGGCCCGGCCGCGGCTCGACTTGACCGCCTGGGTGCGGCTCATGACCCGCCCGGCGCCGTGGCAGGAACTTCCGAAGGTCTCCGCCATGGCCTTCTCCGTTCCAGCCAGTACGTAGGATCCGGCGCCCATGTCCCCGGGGATCAGGACAGGCTGTCCCGCCGCCCGGTAGCGGTCCGGCAGGGACGGATGGCCCGGCGGGAAGGCCCGGGTGGCCCCCTTCCGGTGTACGCACAGCGTCCGCTCCCGGCCTTCCACCGGAAAGGTCTCGATCTTGGCGATGTTGTGGCAGACGTCGTAGAGGAGGCGCATGCCCAGCTCGCGGGGACTTTTTTTCAGGGTTTTCTCGAAGGTCTCCCGGGTCCAGTGCATCAGCATCTGGCGGTTCGCCCAGGCATAGTTGGCGGCACAGGCCATGGCGGCCAGGTAATCCTTTCCTTCCCGCGAGCGGATATAGGCACAGGCAAGCTGGCGGTCCGGGAGGTTGAGATCCAGGGTCCGGACATGCTTCACCAGCCGGGCCAGGAAATCGTCGCAGACCTGGTAGCCCAGTCCCCGGGACCCGCTGTGGATCATGACGGCCACCTGCCCTCCCTCCAGGCCGAAGGCCCGGGCCGCCTCGATGTCGAAGATTTCCTCCACCACCTCGATCTCCAGGAAGTGGTTCCCCGAGCCCAGGGTTCCCAGCTGCGGCCGCCCCCGCTCGATCGCCCGGGGGCTCACCTTCTCCGGATCGGCCCCGGCGAGGCATCCCCGGTCCTCCGTCGTTTCGAGATCCGACTCGGTTCCGTAACCCTGGGCCACGGCCCAGCGGGCCCCCTCCACCAAGACGCGCCGCTGCTCCTTTTCGGAGAGTCTCAGGACCCCCGTCGATCCCACGCCGGAGGGGATGTTCCGGAAAAGCGCCGCCACCAGGTCCTTCAGGGAATCCCGGATCTCCGGGAAGGACAGGCGGGTGGCCACCAGGCGGCAGCCGCAGTTGATGTCGTAGCCGACCCCGCCGGGGGACACAACCCCCTCGTCCAGGTCGAAGGCCGCCACGCCGCCGATGGGGAATCCGTATCCCCAGTGCATGTCCGGCATCGCCAGGGAGGCCTTCACGATCCCCGGTAGATGGGCCACGTTGGCCACCTGGCGGACCCCCTCGTCGGCGGTCTTCATCAGCTCCCGGCTCGAGTAGAGGATCCCGGGAACCCGCATGCCGCCGACGGGCTCGATCAACCAGCGGCAGGGGTCGACCTGCTTGAGCGGGATCTCAGACATCGAAGATCACCCTTCCCTTCCACCGCATCCTGTCCCCGGGCGCCTTCTCCAGGGATGCGCCGTGCCAGGTGACGGCCTTGATCTCCGTCCGGAGCCGGTGGCGGCCCGGATCGTACGGCTCGCCCCGCACCTCCGCCTCGACACTCGTCTCCTCGCCCAGGCGGACCCGGGCGGCCCGGATCAAAAACCCTTCCCCCGTGAAGAGATAGAGGCATTCCCGAAGGAAGTTGACCAGGAGATCCGCCGGGTCCTCCCCCGCGGCGCGCACGGTCCGCGTCTCGACATCCCGGATCCCGTCCCGCTCCGCCAGGAGGTCGAAGAGGGCCTCGGCGGCCCGGGCGAGGACGTCTTCCGGCGTATCCCCGGTGACCTCGATACCCAGGTCCGCGGTGTGGTCGACGATCCGGTAGAAGCTCACGGAGTTCCCCGCGGGGGGTCCGGCGGCTTCTCCTGCCGGACAAAGCGGATGATCTCGTGCCGCCAGAAATAGGCCAGGAGAAAAGCGAGCGATCCGACCGCCAGGGCGATCATCCACGGGATGTTCTCCCGGCAGGGGTCCCGGGCGATCATGCCGCTGATGGACAGGCCGATGGTCCCGACGAGCCGGCCGACGGTGGAGACGACCAGGAACGGGCCCGCTTTCATGTGGCTGAGCCCGAGAATATAGCAGAGGGAGTCCTTCGGGAACCCGGGAATCAGGAACAGGAAGAAGGCCACCACCGTCCCCTGGCGGGCCATGAATTTATCATACCGCTGAATCAGCGAGGGCCTGACGAACCGCTCCACCAGGGGCAGGCCGAACCAGTGGGCCAGCCCGAAGGCCAGCCAGGAGCCGATGGTGAGTCCGATGGTGGAGTAGAGCGTGCCTAGGACGGGGCCGTAGAGGAACCCCCCGATAAAGCCCGTGACCTCACCCGGAATGGGCGCCAGGATGACCTGCAGGACCTGCAGGAGGATGAACACGACCACCGACAGGGGCCCGTAGGACTCCAGCAGGTGGATCGTCCGCTGCCGGTCCCCGAAAAAATCGGCCAGATTGAAGTGAACAAAGGCCCAGGCCGCGATTGCCACGAGGACTGCCAGGAGAATCAGCCTCAACCACAGTCGGTTTTTCATCCTGCCTCCGCCCGGGCTACGATCGTTCGGGAAGCCTGTCCCCTACCCGCGCGTCCGGGATCGGCGCTTCATGCATCCTCCCCGGACAGGTCATGGCCGTTCTCCCCGTTTCCCTCATCCTTCTCATCGCTTTCCTTGTCCGCCCGGGCTATGCCGACGAGTTTTTCCTCCGGGGCCAGGTCGATCAGCTTCACCCCCTGGGTGGACCGGCCGATGACGGGGATCTCCTCCACCTTCACCCGGATGATGTTGCCGGCGCTGGAGATGAGCATGATGTCTTCCGTCCCCATCACCTGCAGGATCCCCGAAACGTTCCCGATCCGGGGCACCGTCTTGAGGTTGATGGTCCCCCGCCCTCCCCGCCCCTGGAGCCGGTATTCGGCGATGTCCGTGCGCTTCCCGTAGCCTTTCTCGGAAACGGTGAGCATCGTGCTGCCCTCGACGGGGATGTCGACGCCCACCACCTCGTCGTCGTCCTCCAGGTGGATTCCCCGCACCCCCCGGGCGATTCTTCCCATGTCGCGGACTTCGTCTTCCTGGAAACGGATGGACATGCCCCGCCGGGTGGCCAGGAAGATGTCCTGCCCGCCGCTAGTGAGCTTCACGTCCATCAGCTCGTCCCCCTCGTCGACGGAGACGGCGATGATCCCCGTCGAGCGGGGGTTGGAGAAAGCCAGGAGCTCCGTTTTCTTGATGATCCCCTTTTTGGAGACCATGACCACGGACTTCTTTTCCTCAAAGGAGCGCACCGGCAGGATGGCCGCCACCCGCTCCTCCTGGGACATGGAAATCAGGTTCACGATGGCCTTGCCCTTGGCGGCCCGGCCCGCCTGGGGAATCTGGTAGACCTTGAGCCAATAGACCCGGCCCTGGGTCGAGAAGATCAGGATGTAGTGGTGGGTGTTGGCGATGAAGACGTTCTCCACGAAGTCCTCTTCCTTGGTTGCCATCCCCACCTTGCCCCGGCCGCCCCGGCGCTGGCTGCGGTAGAGGGTCGCGGCGTTCCGCTTGATGTAGCCGGAATTGGAAACGGTGACCACCATGTCTTCCTCGACGATCAGGTCCTCCACGTCGATGTCGTCCACGCTGGCTACGATCTCCGTACGCCGTTCGTCGCCGAACCGGTCGCGGATCTCCACCAGTTCCTTCTCGATGACCTCCAGGACCTTGGCCGGGTCGTCGAGAATGGCCTGGAGCTCGCCGATCAGCGCCATGGTCTGGTCGTATTCCTGCTGGATCTTGTCCCGCTCCAGACCGGTGAGCCGCTGGAGCCTCATCTCCAGGATCGCCTTGGCCTGGACGTCCGAAAGCCCGAAGGTCTTGATCAGGGCTTCGGAGGCCTCGGCGGGGCTGCCGGAGGCCTTGATGACGGCGATGACCTCGTCGATCCGGCCGAGGGCGATCAGGAGCCCTTCCAGGATGTGGGCCCGCTCCCTGGCCCGGGCCAGGTCGAAGGTGGTCCTGCGGATTACGACCTCCTGCCGGAATTCGATGAAACGCTGGAGAATCTCCTTGAGGTTGAACACACGGGGCTGCCCCCCGTCGATGGCCAGGAGGATGATGCCGAAGGAGCTCTCCATCTGGGTATGCTTGTAGAGCTGGTTCAGGACGACCCCGGCGATTTCGTCCTTCCGGAGGTCCATGACCACACGGATGCCCTCCCGGTCGGATTCATCTCTTAAGTCGGCAATTCCTCCTATCTTTTTCTCCTTTACGAGCTCGGAGATCTTCTCGATGAGGTTCGCCTTGTTGACCTGGTAGGGCAGCTCCGTCACGACGATGCTCTCGCGGTCCGTCCGGGCGTTTCGTTCGATGAGGGCCCGGGCCCGAAGCCGGATGATCCCCCGGCCGGTACGATACGCATCGAGGATCCCGTCCCGCCCGTTGATGAAGCCGGCGGTGGGGAAGTCGGGCCCGGGGATGATCCGCATCAGTTCTTCCACGGTGATTTCCGGGCGGCCCATCAGGGCGATGATGCCATTCACCAGTTCTCCCAGGTTGTGGGGGGGAATGTTCGTGGCCACCCCCACGGCGATGCCGGCGGTGCCGTTCAGAAGGAGTTCCGGAATCCTGGCGGGCAGAACCGTCGGCTCATCCAGGGATTCGTCGTAATTGGGGATAAAATCGACGGTGTCCTTTTCCAGGTCCGCCAGCAGCTCCTCGGCGATCCGTGACATGCGGACCTCGGTGTAGCGCATGGCCGCCGGGGGGTCCCCATCGATGGAGCCGAAGTTTCCCTGGCCGTCGACGAGGGGGTAGCGCATGGAGAAATCCTGGGCCATCCGGACGATGGTATCATAGGCGGCGGAATCTCCGTGGGGATGGTACTTGCCGATGATGTCCCCGACGATGCGGGCCGATTTCTTGTAGGCCTTGTTCCAGCGGTTCCCCATCTCGTGCATGGCGAACAGGGCCCGCCGGTGGACCGGCTTGAGGCCGTCCCGGACGTCCGGAATGGCACGCCCGATGATGACGCTCATGGCGTAGTCCATGTAGGACTTCTTCATCTCGTCTTCGATATTGATGGGAAGGCTCTTCTGCAGGAAAGACTGTTCCATTCCTCGTTATCCTTTTGTTTCTCTTGAAAAAAACGCGGCCAGAACCGTCTCGGCCCTGACCTGTCGGGAAATTCGGGCTCCTGCCCGCTATACATCCAGATTCGACGCGTACAGGGCGTTCCGGTAGATGAAATCCCGTCTCGGCTCGACCTGATCCCCCATGAGGGTGGTGAAAATCTCGTCGGCCACGACGGCGTCGTCCACCCGGACCTGGAGAAGCGTCCGCTTTTCCGGGTTCATGGTGGTGGACCAGAGCTGCTCCGGGTTCATCTCGCCCAGGCCCTTGTAGCGCTGGACGGAGAGTCCCTTCTTTCCGGATGCCATCACATGCTCCACCAGGGCGTCGAGAGACGGCAGCTCCACGTTTCCGACCTCTTCGCCTTCCATGGACAGCTTGAATGGCGTCTCCCCGAGGGCCGTCACCTGGCCGAGCAGGCTCCTGAGCTCGATGAACTTGGCCGATTTGACAATCTCCGGCTGGAGCAGCATGGCGTTCTTCCTGCCCGGACGGATGATCCGCAGGCCCAGGGCGTTCTCCTCCTGCTCGGGATCGCCCACGAACGAGATTTCGCAGCCGTCTCCCCCCAGCCGTGTGCAGAGGCGCTCCCCGATTTCCTGAAGGGACTCCCGGGACCGGAAGGTTCCGGATGTGAGAGCCGGATCGGCGGCCAGAAGACGGATCACGTCCTGGTCGAAGCCGTCTTTTTCAAAACGCTCGCCGATGCTCTGGATCCTCATGATTTTCCGGATCATTGCCAGAAGCCTTCCCCCGGTGAAAACGGCTCCGCTTTCGGTAACCAGGCGAATCCGCTCGACGCCGTTCTCGAGGACGAAATTTCGCATCTCTTCTTCGTTGTGGATGTAGATCTCCCGCTTCTTGTCGACGACCCGGAACAGGGGCGGCTGGGCGATATACAGGTGGCCTCGCTCGATCAGCTCCCGCATCTGACGGAAGAAGAACGTGAGTAGGAGCGTCCGGATATGGAGACCGTCCACGTCGGCGTCGGTCATGATGATCACCTTGTGGTAACGCAGCCGGGTCACATCGTAGTCCTCCTGGCCGATGCCGGTTCCCAGGGCCGTGATAATGACCTTCAGCTCCTCGTTCTGGAGCATCTTGTCGAACCGGGCCTTCTCGACGTTCAGGACTTTTCCCCGGAGAGGCAGGATGGCCTGGTTTTTCCGGTCCCGGCCCTGCTTGGCGGATCCCCCGGCCGAATCCCCCTCGACAAAGAAGATCTCGCTCAGGGCCGGATCCCGCTCCTGGCAGTCCGCCAGCTTTCCAGGAAGAGCCCCGACTTCGAGGGCGCTTTTTCTCCGGGTCAGCTCACGGGCCTTCCGGGCGGCTTCCCGGGCTCGGGAGGCATCCAGGCACTTTCCGAGGAGCTGACGCCCGACGGAGGGGTTCTCTTCGAGGTACGTGCTTATTTTCTCGTAGACGATTCCCTCCACGAGGCCCTTCACGTCGCTGTTCCCCAGCTTGGTCTTGGTCTGCCCCTCGAACTGGGGTGCCCGGATCTTGACGCTGATGACGCAGGTGAGCCCCTCGCGCAGGTCTTCGCCCCGGAGGGATTCCTTTCCGTTCTTGAGGATGTTGCTGGCCGTTCCGTAGTTGTTGAAGGCCCTCGTAAGGGCGGCGCGAAATCCGCTCAGGTGGGTTCCGCCCTCCGTGGTGTTGATGCTGTTGGCATAGGAAAAGATGCTTTCCGTGTACGTGTCGTTGTATTGGAGGGCCACTTCGACCTGGCAGTCTTCCCGGGCGCCGTCCACGTAGATCGGCTTGGTATGCAAAACCTTTTTGTGCCGGTTCAGGTACTCCACGAACGACACGATGCCGCCCTTGTAATAAAATTCGCTGGTCCGCTCGTCCCGCTCGTCCGTCAGCGTGATCCGGATGCCCGAGTTCAGGAAAGCCAGCTCCCGGAGCCGGTTGGCTAGGATGTCGAAGCTGAATTCGGTTTCTTCGAAGATCCCGGCGTCCGGTTTGAAGGTGACCTTCGTTCCCCGTCCCTTCGACTTTCTGACTTGCTCCAGCGGGGCTTTCGGAATTCCCGCCGCAAAGGACTGGGTCCAGAGGTAGCCGTCACGTCGAACCTCGAGCTCCAGGTATTCCGAGAGGGCGTTGACCACAGAAACACCGACGCCGTGGAGGCCGCCGGATATCTTGTAGCTTTCGTTGGAAAACTTTGCACCCGCGTGCAGCTTGGTCAGCGCCACCTCCGCGGCGGAGACCCCTTCCGTAGGATGCATGTCCACGGGGATGCCCCGGCCGTTGTCCGACACCATGATGCTGTTGTCCAACCGGATCTTGACGACGATCGTGTCGCAATAACCCGCCGATGCCTCATCCACACTGTTGTCCACCACTTCATACACCAGGTGGTGCAGCCCTTCCTTGCCGGTGGAGCCGATGTACATGGCCGGCCGCCGGCGGACCGCTTCCAGTCCTTCCAGAACCTTTATGCTTTCCGCATCGTAATTTTCCGCCATAAACCTTCTATCCCGCTCTTTCCAAGACAAACGATCGCTCTATCAATGCAATCTTCTAAAATTTCAGAGGCATGATGATGCACAGGTAGCGCTCCGAATCCACCGGCCTGACAATTCCCGGCTTCTTCGCCCCGCCGATCTCGAACATCCCGTCTCCCTCTCCGATCACTTCAATGGCATCGATCAGGAAATTGACGTTATAGGCCACCTCCACGCTCGGATCCTGGTAGGAAACCTCCACCTCCTCGCTGGCTTCCCCGACATCCGGATTCGTGGAGTGAAGAACCATTTTGTCCGCCGTCATCTTCACGATGACCCCGCTGTATCCCTCGCTGGAGATGACGCTCATTCTCCGGAGGGCATGGAGAACCTTGTCCCGCTCGAACCGGACGAAATATCCCTTCTCCACGGGAATCACCCTCCGGTAATCCGGATACTCGCTGTCGATGAGCCGGACCTTCAGCATCGCATTATCCGTCTTGAAGATGCACATCCCCTGGTGAATCCCCATCCTTACCTCGCCGTTCGAATCGTCCAGCAGCTTGCGGATTTCTCCCAGACCTTTTCGAGGCACAATGACCCCCTTTTCCATCTCCAGGAAATCGACATCCGGGCCGAGGGCCTTCCAGGCCATCGCCATCCGGTGCCCGTCCGTGGCGACCATCCGGATCTCCGCCCCGGTTTCCTTTTTCTGCGACTCGAACAGGACACCCGTCAGGTTCTTGCGAAGGGGATCCGTGGAAATGGCAAAGAACGTCTTCCGGATCAGCTCCAGGATATCCTCGGAGGATACCACAACGTACCGGATTCCTTCCTCTTCAGCGATATTCGGGTATTCCCCGGCTCCCAGGCCGGGGATCCGGTATACGGCCTTGTCACAGGTGATGGTGACCAGATCCTTTTCGTTCTTCACGAAATGAACCATTTCCCCCTGGGTCTCGCGGACCAGCTCATGGAGTTTCCGGGCGGAAAGGGTGATCGTTCCTTCCACTCTGACATCCGCCTCGTATCCGACCATCATGGCGATTTCCAGATCCGTGGCGCTGATGGTCACCTTCCCCGTCTGGGCGGTAATCAGGACGTTGTTCAGGATGGGCATGGTTGTTTTCTTTTCAACGATTCCCGCGGTTCTTTGCATTCCGGCCAGGAGATGTTCCCGCCTGATACAGAAATCCATGTCTCTCTCCCTTTCTTTGTCTTTTCTTTAATTTCTCTTTAATGAATTCTAACAGCAGTCTTAGTAAAGGGTGTTGATACCTTCATAAAAATCTGTTTTCTGAATGAGCATGACTGGATAGGTGATCACGAAGCTGTGGATAGCTCGTTGATCCCGCTGTTATGAAGACTGCTGGAGGGCATCTTCAAGGTCCTGGATCATCTTTTTCAGGTTCGCATCCTTTTCGATCATGGCGCCGATCTTGTTGACGGCATAGATCACCGTGGAGTGGTCCCTGCCGCCGAGCTTGTCGCCGATGTCCGGGAAGGAGGCATTCGTCAGCTTTCGACACAGGAACATGGCGGCCTGTCGGGCAAGAACAATGTTTTTGCTCTTCTTTTTCGACTTCAAATCGGAGAGCTTCACGTTGAATTTTCCCGTCGCGGCGCGAATGATCTCGTCGATGGTGATGTTTTCCCGCTCGTTCTGGCGGACGATTTTCCGGAGAACCTCCCGGGCCAGATCCAGGTCGATGGGGCGTCCGGTAACGGAGGCATAGGCACTGATCCGGACCAGGAAACCCTCGAGTTCCCGGATGTTCGACTGGGCGTTGGAAGCCACGTAGTGGGCGACGCTGCTGGGGAGCTGGATGTTGTTGTCCTGTGCTTTTTTCTGCAGGATCGCGATCCGGGTCTCGATGTCCGGGGCGTGAATGTCGGCGATGAGCCCCCATTCGAACCGGGAGCGCAGCCGGTCTTCCAGGTTCGGGATGTCCTTCGGGAACTTGTCGCTTGTCACGACGATCTGTTTTCCGGCGTCGTGAAGGGTGTTGAAGGTATGGAAGAATTCCTCCTGGGTCCTTTCCTTGCCGGCGATGAACTGGATGTCGTCGATCAGGAGACAATCAATTTTCCTGTATTTTTCACGAAATTTCGGCGTCCGGTCGTATCGGATGGAACTGATGAGCTCGTTGACGAACTCCTCCGCCGACACATAGACCACATTCATGTCCGGGTAGAGATGCATGGTGAGCAGTCCGATGGCGTTGAGCAGATGCGTCTTTCCCAGACCCACGTCGCTGTATATGAAAAGCGGGTTGTAATTCTTGGCGGGCAATTCCCCGACGGAAACGGCGGCGGCATGGGCAAACTGGTTGCATGAGCCGACGACGAACCGCTCGAAGCTGTAGCTCGGATTCAGGTTTGAATCGTACCTGGCCGCTGGTGCTTTCCGTGCGGTTTTGCCCTCCATCTTCTTCGTTTCCGCCGGTGTCTCCGCGGGCCGTCCGTCTCCCTTGCTGACGGAAAAATGGACACTCAGGTCGATCCCCGAAACCTGTTTCAGGCTTTCCTTGATCAGGGACAGGTAGTTGTCGTTCAGCCAGTCCTTGAAAAATTTGTTCGGAACGGAGAACTGAATGCTGTTTCCCTCGATGGCCGTGACCCGGATCGGCTGGATCCAGGTCTCGAAGTTCTGCTGGCTCACCTGCATTTGAATGAGATTGGTTGCTTTTTCCCAAATAATATCCACTATCTATTTACCTCATCCACAAGTTTATCAACAGCTGTGGATAAATGAATTCTGTATTGCCTGGATGTCCCTGTGGGCCGCTACCGAATCAGGGTTTCCCGTCCAAAAGGAGCCGAATCAGCCGGTTGAGCTCTTCCTCTCCGGAAAAACGGATCTCGATCCTCCCGCTTTTCCGGCCCTGGCAAATCCGTACCGCACTGAGATAACGCTCCGCCAGGGACGTCTCCAGCTGTTTCAGATGAACCGAGCCGGGCGGCTCCTTTTTCCGGTCTTTGTTGCCCTTTTTTGTCAGGAGTCCTTTGACGAGCCGCTCTGTTTCCCGGACGCTCAGCTTTCGCTCGAGAACGGTCCGGTAGGCCTGGAGCTGGGACGAAGCCTGTTCCAGAGAGAGGAAACAGCGGGCATGGCCGGATGAAATTTTTCCCGCCGTGAGTCCCTCCAGGATCTCCGAAGGAAGACGGAGGAGACGCAGGGCATTCGCCACGGTGGACCGGTCTTTCGCAACGCGGTGGGCGATGTCCTCCTGGGAGAGGCCGAACTTGTCCGCCAGGATGCGAAACGCATCCGCCTCCTCCACCGGGTTGAGGGACTCCCGCTGGATGTTCTCCACGATGGACCACTCCGCCGCGTCGAGATCCCCAGCCTCCCGGATCACAACGGGGACCTCCTTCAGTCCTGCCTGCTGGGCTGCCCGCCATCGGCGCTCTCCGGCAATGATTTCGTATCCTTCCTCCGCACGGCGGACGACGATGGGCTGGATGACGCCGCTTTTGCGGATGGAGGCGACCAGACTCTTCTGTTCCTGGTCCCGAAAAGACTTGCGGGCCTGGAACCGGTTGGGCTTCAGCTCTTCAATGCCGCACTGGATATAGGAAGGCCGTTCGTCGACCCGCTTGAGAAGCTCCGGAAACATGGCGCCCAGGCCTTTTCCCAGGGAAGATTTCGTCGACATCAGGAACCGCTTCCTCCATTTTCCATGATTTCCCTGGCCAGCTCCATGTAGGAAACGGCGCCCCGGGAGCGGACGTCGTACAGGATGATCGGCAGCCCGTGGCTGGGACATTCGGAAAGTCTCACATTCCGGGGGATGACCGTCTGAAAGACCTTGTCCCCGAAGTGCCGCCGGACGTCTTCGCTTACCTGGCGGGACAGGGTGTTCCGTCCGTCGAACATGGTCAGGAGGATTCCCCCCAGCACCAGGGCTGGATTGAGCCTCGCCTGGACGAGCTTGACCGTTGCCAGGAGCCGTCCCAGCCCCTCCAGGGCGAAGTATTCGCACTGCAGAGGCACGATGACGCTGTCCGCCGCCACCAGGGCGTTGAGCGTGAGAAAACCCAGGGAAGGCGGACAATCGATGATCACGTATTCGTAGCCTGAATCCGAGGACCGGATCAGACGGCGAAGCTTCTTTTCCCGGTCCTCCATGGTGACGAATTCGATTTCCACACCGGTCAGGTCCTGGTTGGAACCGACCACATCGAGGAAAGGAAGACGGCTTTTCAGTACAACGTCCTGCAGGGAGCCATCCCCGCTGAGGGCGGTGTACAGGTTGCGCTCGGGCAGCGCCTCCAGGCCGATGCCCAGGCCGCTCGTGGCGTTCCCCTGCGGATCCGCATCGATGAGAAGCGTCTTCCGTTCCGCTGCGGCGAGGGTAGCCGCCAGGTTGATGGCGGTGGTGGTCTTGCCGACCCCCCCTTTTTGGTTCGCGATGCTTATGATTTTACGCATGATTTTGGGGAAAGGGACTGGAACGCATTCACCCCCCTGACGCGACGGAACGGTACCATAAATCAAGGTTTTTTCAAAGGAGATTTTTTTAGATAACTAACGGATATTGCACGCTTTTTTATAGATAAACATTTTTCGCCGGTCCCCAGAAAAAGGCAGTTCATAATCGTGGATCGAAACCGGTTCGAGGCGGGCCTCCTCCGGGGGGGAGGACCGGCGGTCGGTGCCGGGACCGGCCATGACCACAAGGTATCCTTCCGGCTTCAGGAACGGCGAGCCGGCCAGGGCGAACCGGGACGGGGGCAAGAAGGCCCGTGAAATCACCATGTCGAAGGATCCGGCGACGCCTGCCCGCCGGAGATAATCCTCCGCCCGCTCCCAAAGAACGTCGATTCCGTCCAGGCCGAGGATCCCCGCGGTCCGCTTCAGGAAAGACGCTTTCTTGCGGGACGCTTCCAGCAGCAGGACTTCCAGGCGCGGGCAGGCGATCCGGAGGGGGATGCCCGGAAAGCCGGCGCCGCTCCCCATATCCAGCAGGCGCCCGTCGCGAAGGGGAAGCCGGGGGACCGGTGCGAGCGAGTCGAGGACGTGCCGGATGACGATCTCTTCCGGGTCGCTCGTTGCGACGAGGTTGTGGCTGCGGTTCCAGAGGAGGAGCTCGTCGATGTACAGGCGGAAGAGGGCCAGTTGCGCCGTGTCGAGGGGAACCCCGGCGATTCGGGCACCCTCGGCCAGCATCTTAAGATGGGATTCTTCCATGGTTATTTGCCTGCATGGTGTGGCCGGATCCGCGATCCCGGCCGTGCCGGGGAGGACATGCTTTCCCGTGCCCGATAGCAGAAGGAGGGGGAGCGGACAATCAAAAAATGCGTGCCGCTCCGTTTTGTGGTATCAGGGTCCCCGCCGGAATTAAAGGATACGGGGAAAATGAAGAAAAAAGACGATCAGGAAATCCGGGTGCGGATGGAAAACGTGGCGGTGGTGCTCTGCCGTCCGAAATTTTCCGGGAACGTGGGGTCCGTGGCCCGGTGTGCGAAGAACATGGGAATCGGGAAGTTGATCGTTGTCGGAGGGGAGCCCCTCGACCGGGAGGAAATTCTGCAGCGGGCCACCCATGCCGCCCGGGACCTGGTGGATACGATGGAATGCTGCGAAACGCTGGAGGAGGCCGTGGCCGGTTTTACGTGGCTCGTGGGAACGACCGGCCGCCGGGGGTCCGCGCGCGGTCCCGGCGTCTCCCCGCGGGAAATGGCCCGGAGGATGTGCGATCTCAGCAGGAACAACCGGATTGCCCTGCTCTTCGGTCCCGAGGACAAGGGGCTCTCCAACGAGGAGCTCCGCCTGTGCCATACCGTTGTAAACATTCCCGCCTCCGAGGCGTTCCGGTCCATCAACCTGTCCCATGCCGTGATGATTCTCTGCTACGAGCTGTTCGTCGCCGCGGTGGATCCACCTCCCGCTTTCCGGCCGCGGCTTGCCTCGTCGGCGGAGCTGGAGGGAATGTACGGGCACCTGCGCGATGTCCTCACCCGGATCGGGTTCATCAACAGGCAGAATCCCGAATACTGGATGCTCCATGTACGGCGGCTCTTTTCCCGGGTGCAGCTTCAGGCCCGGGAGGTGAAGATCCTGCGCGGGATCTGCCGCCAGATCGATTGGGCGACGGGACAGCCGGGACCCGACCCTGGGCGGCGGTCTGTGGAAAAAGTACCGGAATGCGCCGCAGGCCCAGAAAATGCGATGGAATTTTACAAGGAAAAGAAGTAGGTTTTAAAACTTCCATATTTAAGGAATATGACACCGGGCAAGGGGAGGTAAGAATGAAACGGAAAACGGTGAAGACGGGGATCCTTCTCCTGGGGCTGTCGGCCTTGGCGATCCTCATCGGCCTTGCCGGAGACAGCCCGGTCTCGGCCCTGGACCGGAGCACCTACCGGAGCCTCAAGACCTTTAACGAGATCCTCGACATCGTCGAGAAGAATTACGTCGAGCCGGTCGAGACCAAGACCCTGCTCCAGGGGGCCGTCAACGGCATGATGCGGTCCCTGGATCCGCACAGCTCGTACATGACGGCCGATATGTACAAGGAACTGGAAGTGGAGACCAAGGGGCGCTTCGGCGGCATCGGCATCGAGATCACGATCCGCAAGGACGTCCTCACCGTCGTCTCGCCGATCGAAGACACGCCGGCCTACCGGGCGGGTGTCAAGGCCGGTGACGCGATTATCCGGATCGACGGCAAGTCCACCAAGGACATCACGATCATGGATGCCGTCAAGAAACTCAGGGGGCCGAAAGGAACAAACGTCATCATCACGATCATGCGGGACGAAACCACGAAGCCGCAGGATATCACCATCACCCGTGACATCATCCAGATTGTGAGCATCCGGTCCAAGGTCTTCGAGGATGGGATCGGCTATGTCCGCATCTCCTCTTTCCAGGAACGGACCGCGGAAGATCTGGCGAAGGCCCTGGCCGAGGTGACCAAGAAGACCAATCCCCTCAAGGGGCTTGTCCTCGACCTCCGGAACAACCCGGGCGGACTTCTGAGCCAGGCCGTCCAGGTATCGGATGTGTTCCTGAAATCGGGAATGATTGTGTCCACCCGCGGCCGCGTGAAATCCGTGGAGAGCTCGGCGAAGGCACGGGACAACGGAAACGAGCCGAGTTGCGCCATCGTGGCACTGGTCAACGAAGGTACCGCCTCTGCGGCGGAGATCGTCGCCGGTGCCCTCCAGGACAACGGGCGCGCCCTCGTCCTCGGAACGCAGACCTTCGGCAAGGGGTCCGTGCAGACGGTCATTCCCCTGGACGACGGGTCGGCCCTCAAATTGACGACGGCAAAGTACTATACACCCAAGGGCCGCTCCATCCAGGCGGAGGGAATACAGCCGGACATCGTGATCCGCAGGACGAGAATCGTCGACGGCAAGGAACGGGAATCAACGGAGGAGCCCCTGCGGGAAAAGGATCTGGCCGGTCACATCCCCTCCCCCAGGGAGAACGGGGAAGTCAGGGAAGGTCCGGCGAAGGTTCCTCTTCAGCCGCGGCCGCTGCCCAGGCGGGAGGAAATGGGGGATGTCACCCAGGATAACCAGCTCAAGAGCGCCATCGACATCCTCAAGAGCTGGGACCTCTTCCGAAAGGGAACCCGCAGCAGCTGAGGAAAAGGGAGCCGTCCCCCGGGCGCCCCGTCCGGGGGGACCGGCGAGGACGAAGCCGGAACGGACGGATGGCAGGCAGAAAACGCGGGAAAAAGGGGAAGTGGAAGGCTTGGATCGTTTTCCTTGCAGCGGTCGCAGCCATTGTCGCCATTGCATACTTTCTGCATGTGGAGCGGCAGCGGGAGACACGCCGGGCGCAGGTGCCCCTGCGCAAGGCTGCCCCGGCCCGGGCCGTTCCCGCTGTTGTCGTTCCCAAAGCCGTTCCCGCCGAGAAGGACAGGGCCGGGCGGAATGTTCCGGAGCCGAGGCCGGAGCCGAGGCCCGAAGCGGCCAAGGGCCCGTTGCGGGTGGTGATCATCATCGACGATATCGGACACGATCTGGCCCCGGTCCGAGATCTCCTTTCGCTCAAGACGCCCATCACCTTCGCCGTCCTTCCCGATGGCGCCCGAGCGGCCCAGGCGGCGGCCATGATTCACGGGGACGGACGGGAAGTGATCCTCCATCTGCCCCTCGAACCCCGGTCTGAGACAAAGGCCAACCCGGGGGCAATGGTCCTCCGGACGGGCATGAAAGACGAGGAAATCCGCCGTCAGCTTGTACAGGATATCCGGGCTGTGCCCCATGCCAGGGGAGTCAACAGCCACATGGGGTCCCTGTTCACGGAGAACACGGAAAAAATGGTCGTTGTCATGAACGTTCTTCATGAAAAGGGATTCTATTTTATCGACAGCCGGACGTCCGTCCGGAGCCGGGCCCATGAAGCGGCCCGGCAGACGGGCGTTCCCTTCGGGAGACGAGACCTGTTTATCGACGGTCGTTCCAAGGACGAGATCCTCCAGCAGATCCTCCGGCTGGCAGGGACATCCGATACGGCGCAGCCGCCGGTCATCATCGGCCACCCCTATCCCGGCACCATCCAAGCCCTCCGGAACGTTATCCCGATGCTCCGTCGTCATGGAATCCGCGTGGTTTCCGCATCGGAGGCGGTCCGTCCGGTAGGCGGCGACGACAGGGCCATGCGATGAAAAAGCGAACCCGTTCCATCCCTTACCTGCTTTTCCTTGCCGGTGCCATCCTCCTTTCCCTGTACGGGTGTGCAACGGCGCCTTTCCGGGACGGCCCTGCCTCCGTGCCGGGTCAGGGCGACGCCAAGGCCATGTTCCACTATTCCGTAGCCATCCAGTACATGCTGGACGGAAAAATGGACGAGGCCATCGCCGAGTTGGAGGCCGCACGCCGCTTTGACGAACAGTCCGTGGAGCTGACCATCGAGCTGGCGGTCCTGTACGCGGAAAAAGGAAGCCCGGAGAAGGTGATCGCCACCCTTCAGGACGCGACGCGCCGGCATCCCCGCGAACCCATGATTTATCTCCTTCTCGGGGGAGCCCAGGCCGCCCGGAAGGAGACGGGCCAGGCCGAGCGCTCTTTCCGGAAGGTTCTGGAGCTGGATCGGAAGAATGAGATGGCCTGGCTGCACCTGGCGGCCCTTTATTCGGAATCCGGGAGGCACGAAAAGGCCCTGGCCTGTTACGACCGTCTCCTCGAAATTCATCCGGACCACGCTGCGGCTCTCTACCACCGGGCAAAGATTTTCCAGGAGCTGAAGCGGGACGGGGAAGCCGAAGCGGGGTTCCGGAGAGTCCTGGAGCTGCGACCGGCCTTTGAGGCGGCCTGGATCGACCTGGGGTACTTCTACGAAACCCGCAGGCAGACGGAGAAGGCGGTAGATACGTACCGGCGGTTTATGGAGCAGTATCCCCTGCGCATGGGGGTGCGGCTCCGGCTGGCGGAGATGCTCCTTCGGCTTCAGCGGTTTGACGATGCGGAACAGACCCTTCAGGAGGCCCTGAAGATCGAGCCGGACAACCGGGATCTCCGGCTGACCCTGGCCATTGTCTACCTGGAGCGAAAGGATTATCCCCGCGCCGTTGGCATGCTGGAGACCCTGGCAGGGGAAGAGCCTGCCGATGCCCGCCTTCGGTATCTTCTGGCATCGGCATATGAAGAACGGGGCGACGCGGACCGGGCCATTGCCGCCTACGGCGAGGTGGCGGTGAAATCGGAGTTCTTCGGGAACGCCCGGGTCCGGATGGCCTTCCTGCACAACAAGGCGGGCCGGAAAGACGAGGCCCTGCGGACGGCCGGCCAGGCCCTGGAGAATCGGAAGGACTACCCGGGGCTCTATCTGTACCTGGCTTCGCTTCACGAGGAGATGAAGAACCCGGCGGCGGCTGAAAATGTGCTGCGCCAGGGAATGACCGTCCTTCCCCGGAACGTGGATCTTCCCTACAGCCTGGGGGTTTTATACGAGAAAAGCGGCCGCTTTGAGGAGAGCATCGTCCTGATGAAGGGGATTCTCGCCATCGAACCGGACCACGCGGATGCCCTGAATTTCATCGGATACAGCTATGCGGACCGGGGGATGAACCTCGATGAAGCGGAACGGCTCATCCTGAAGGCCCTGAAGGCAAAGCCCGGGAACGGGTACATTACCGACAGCCTGGGATGGGTATACTACAAGAAGAACGAATTGGGAAAAGCCGTCCGGTATCTCCGGGAGGCCGCTCTCGCAGTCCCGGACGATCCCACCATTGCCGAACATCTGGGAGATGCCTTAGCGAAGGCCGGGGATCGGGAAGAGGCCCTGTCGGCCTATCGGAAGGCGCTCAAGCTGAACCCGTCGAGTACCGATCTCCCGCGGAAAATCCGGGAGCTCGGCGGGAATCCATAAAAAAAGGAGACCGGCGGATGTGCCGTCTCCCTTTCTTTCCTTGATGCTGCCGAAGTGTTTCCTCTATTTCAACTCGTTGAGTTTCGTCCGGGCCGTCCGGGCCGAACTCGTGTTTGGGTAGTCCTTGATGATCTGCTGCAGAATCATGCGGGCGCTGGTTTTATCGCCCAATTGGGCAAAGGCGAGCCCCTGCTTCAAGAGGGACGGGGGAACCTTGTCCCCGTCCGGATAGCCCTTGATGACTTTTTCATATTCCAGGATGGCCTTCTCGAACTTGCCTTCGGAAAAGTAGCTTTCGCCGATCCAGAACTGGGCGTTGTCGGACAGCTCGGTGCGGGGATACTTCTTTAGGAAATTCTGGAACTCTCCGCGGGCCTTCTCGTACTTTCCCTCTTTCAGGGTGGCGTAGGCCGCCCCGTAGAGGGACTCCCGGTCAGACTTCCCCTTTGTCTCCTTACCGTTGCCTCCGTTGGTCCGGTTCGCCGGTTCGCCACCGTCCTTCTTGCTGATCCCCAGGTAATTCTCGAGAAACTGGATCTTCAGGGAGAGGGCGTCGATCTTTTCCTTCAACTCGTCCTGACGGCCGCCGCCGCTGGACATGTCTTTCTTCATTCCGTCCACGAGGCCGCGGATCTGGCGGATCTGGTCTTTTGCCTCCGCCAGGTCGGCGCCCGTTTCAGCCTGCCGCTTCTGCAGCAGCGTTACGGATTCCGAGACGGTCCTGGCATCACCCTTGATGGTCTGATCGGTCTGGTCCAGAGCAGCGATTTTCTGCTCCGTCGCTTCGATTCGGGCGAGCAGGTCTCCCTGGACCCTTCTCAGGTCCTTCGAGGTGGCGCAACCGGACACCCCGGCCAGACCGATCAGAACAAAAAGGACAAGACAAAGCTTCCTCATACGAGGGGCATCACATTGTTATTTTGCGTTGAGTTCGAAATGAGCCCGGCGGTTCTTGGCCCACGCTTCTTCGTTGGAAGCAGGGTCGAGGGGACGATCTTTCCCGTAGGAGATCGTCTTGATCCGCCCCTTGTCGATACCCAGGTCGATCAAGTACTTCATGACGGCATTCGCACGCCGTTCACCCAGGGCCAGGTTGTACTCGGCGGTTCCACGCTCGTCGCAGTGACCCTCGACGAGAAGCGTATCCGCGGCGCTTTCCTTCAGGTAGGCAGCCTGCGCAGCCAGACGGTCCCGGAATTCAGGCTTGACGTTGTACTTGTCGAAATCGAAGTTGACATCCGCGAACAGGGCCGCGAGCTTCTCGGCCTTCTCACGGGCGAGACGCTCCTGCGCGGCCCGGCGTGCCTCTTCCTCTCTCAGGGCGCGCTCTCGGGCAGCCGCTTCGGCGGCCTTCTTGGCAGCGTCATCGTCTGCCGTCGCCTGGGCGGTGACTTTCTGTTCCTGCATTCCCGTGTCTTCCTTGACTGCCTTCTTTGCGCAGCCGACGGCGAGCAGCAGAACCAGGCAGGAGAGAATCACCAGGATCCGAAAGAACCGGCTCTTCATAATACCAATCTCCTTTCTTGAATGGGGAATCATTGTGAATGGGTTCAATAACAACGGCACCTAAATAACCACAATCAGCAGGGCAGGTCAATGAAAAACCGGCCGTTCCCGCAGACCATCCGGTGTTTCAGGGCGTTTCGGGGATCAGGAGGAGTTCCCGGAGCGAATGTGCGACAGGGCACCGGCGATGCGCTTCAGGGTCCGTTCCCGGCCGAGGGTTACCATGACCTCGTCGATTCCCGGGCTCACGGTCTTTCCCGTCAGGGCTACACGCAGTGGCTGGGCGATGTCTTTGAGTTTCACCTGGCGGGACTCCGCCAGGGTGCGAAGAAACGTCTCGATGCCCTCCTTGGAGTAATTCTCGAGTCGGGGCAATTCCATCTGAACCGCTTCCAGGTTGGCGGCCGAGGCCGGCGTCAGGAACTTTTCCGCCGCCTTGGGATCATAGTCCACCTCTTCGGCGAAGTAGAAGGCGGCCCCGTCGATCAGTTCAAGAAGCGTCCGGCTCCGGGACTGGAGATCCCGGACCACCCCGCACACGAGAGGCTCCCGGGCCGGGTCCGATGCCGCCGGCCAGAGGGGCTGGAGGGCCTCCACCAGCCGGTCCGGCGAATAGGACCGGATGTAATGCTGGTTGAGCCACAGGAGCTTTTCCGGGTTGAACACCGCCGGGGACTTGCCCACGGTGTCCAGGTCGAACAGGCTCGTCAGTTCATCGCCGGTAAAGATCTCCTGGTCTCCGTGGGACCAGCCCAGACGGACCAGGTAGTTCACCAGGGCCTCCGGCAGGTAACCCATGTCCCGGTAGGCCATGACGGAGGTCGCGCCGTGGCGCTTGCTCAGGCGGGCCTTGTCGGATCCGAGGATCATGGGAACGTGGGCGAAGAGCGGCACGGGAAAACCGAGGGCTTCATAAAGAAGGATCTGCCGGGGCGTGTTGTTCACGTGATCGTCTCCCCGGATGACGTGGGTGATTCCCATCTGGGCGTCGTCGACGACGACGGCGAAGTTGTACGTGGGATACCCGTCGGCCCGCTGGATGATCAGGTCGTCCAGCTCCTCGTTCTGGAAGACGATGTTGCCCTTGATGAGATCCCGCATCAGGGTGGCTCCGCCCTCGGGGCAGCGGAACCGCACCACCGCGCCCGGGGTCGGGGCGAGGTGCCGGTCCCGGCAGGTGCCGTCATATTTGGGCTTCCGTCCCTCGGCCAGGGCCGTCTTTCTTTTTTCTTCCAGCTCTTCCTGGCTGCAGGTGCACCAGTAGGCATTCCCTTCGTCCACCATCTTTTCGACCATCTGCCGGTGGATGCCGACGCGCTCTGCCTGGAAGAAAGGGCCTTCGTCCCAGTTCAGGCCGAGCCATGTCATGGCGTCCAGGATGGCCCGGGTGGATTCCTCCGTCGAGCGGAGCTGGTCCGTGTCCTCGATGCGCAGGAGAAAGACGCCGCCGTGCCGGCGGGCGAACAGCCAGTTGAAAAGGGCCGTCCGGGCGCCGCCGATGTGGAGATAGCCCGTGGGAGATGGGGCGAACCGGGTCTTGAGGGGTGCATTCATGCGATTCATCCTTCCGCTGCGGGCGTTATAGGAGCCCGGACCGGCAATGTCAAGGGGCTTTGCTCGCAGCGGCGGGGAAAGTTTACCCAAGGCGGGAGAGAATGTCCACCAGTTCCCGGACGGCCGCGGCCGACCTCTGCAGGTCTTCCCATTCCCGCTTCATCAGCTTCAGGGCCATGATTTCCTCGACGCCGCCCTTTCCCAGCTTGACGGGAACCCCCACGAACAATCCATGGATGTCATACTCGCCATCGAGGAGGACCGAACAGGGAAGGATCTTCTTCCGGTCCTTCAGGATGCTCTCGGCCATGTCCACGGCCGCCGAGGCCGGGGCGTAGTAGGCGCTGCCGGTCTTGAGAAGCCCGACGATCTCGGCGCCGCCGTTCCTCGTCCGGGCCACGAGTGCCTCGATGCGCTCCGGCGGGAGAAGCTCCGGGAGAGGAACCCCGGCGACGGTCGTATAGCGGGGCAGGGGGACCATGGTGTCTCCGTGCCCGCCCAGCACAGTGGCATGAACGTTCTCCGCGGAGACGCCGAGCTCCCGGGCGATGAAGGAGCGAAAGCGGGCGGCGTCGAGGACGCCGGCCATGCCGATCACCCGGTTCTTCGGGAAGCCGCTGGCCTCGTACGCAACATGGCACATGGCATCGAGGGGGTTGCTGACGACGATCAGCACGGCTTCGGGGGAACGGGCGGCGGCCTCTTTCGTCACGGCGGAAACGATGCTCCGGTTCGTCGCCAGGAGATCGTCACGGCTCATTCCGGGTTTCCGCGGGATGCCGGCGGTGACGATGATCAGGTCCGATCCCCCGGCCTCATCATAGGCGTTTGCCCCCGTAAGAAGGGCATCGTGTCCCTCGATGGGGGCCGCCTGGCTCAGGTCCAGCGCCTTTCCCTGGGGGACCCCTTCGACGACGTCGATGAGGACGACGTCGCACAGTTCCTTTTCCGCCAGCCTCTGGGCCACGGTGGCCCCCACGTTGCCGGCGCCGATGACGGTTGCCTTCGCGCGCATGGACTGCATCTCCTTTCCTTGCGGTGGGGAACCTGTGTATACCAAAAAAAGGCGGAGCACAACGGACTCTTTCCCTTCTTTCCGGGGATTCGAAATCCGGGTTGCAAAAGACATTTCGGTAGGATAGGATCGCCGCCGATTCCCGGCCGGGAGATGAAAGCCGCCGTTTTCCCCGGTCGTTCCAGCGTCCGGTCCGGGAATGACTTCCAGGAGGAGTGGAATGGGAAAGCTGTTCGGAACGGACGGAATCCGCGGACCCGTCAACCGTTACCCGATCACGGCGGAGATGGCCTTCCGCATCGGCCGCGCGGCGGCCCTTTTCTTCCTGCAGCGGGAGCAGCCGGCCCACCGGATCGTTCTCGGGCGCGACACGAGGGAATCCGGTGAAATGCTCGAGCGGGCCCTGGTGGAGGGAATCTGCTCGACCGGCATGGACGCCCTCCTGGCCGGCATCATCCCCACGCCGGCGGTGGCCTTTCTGACGGCGGACAAGCGGGCCGACTGCGGGATCGTCATCTCGGCCTCCCACAATCCCTACCAGGACAACGGGATCAAGATCTTTTCCGCGGAAGGCACGAAGCTGCCCGATGACGCCGAAGAGGCCATTGAAGGGCTGATCCTGGGCGATCGGGAGAACGGCGCCGGACCGCTTCCCGACTCCCCCGGAATGGCCCGTCCCCTCGATGACGCCCGGAGCTGCTATGAATCCTTTCTCCGGGGGACCGTACCGGGTCTTTCTCTTGCGGGCCGGAAAATCATCCTCGATTGCTCAAACGGGGCGACATACCGCGTGGCGCCGGAGGCCTTCGCCGCCCTGGGGGCGGAGGTGACGGTCCTTTTCGCCCGGCCCGACGGAAAGAACATCAACGACGGCTGCGGCTCCCAGCACCCGGGCAGCCTCGCCGGGAGGGTCGTGAAGGAGAAGGCCGATGCGGGCTTCGCCTTCGACGGCGATGGGGACCGGGTCATTGCCGTGGACGAGGCAGGCAGGGTTCTCACGGGGGATACCCTCCTGGCGATCTGTGGCCGTCGGCTTCGGGAGGAGGGACGGCTCGCGAACAACCTGGTCGTCCGCACAGTCATGAGCAACATCGGCCTGACGCTGGCTTTCCGGGAAATGGGGATCGACTCGATCATGACGGATGTCGGGGACCGCTACGTCTTTGCGGCCATGAAGGAGCGGGGGGCCGTCCTCGGCGGCGAGGATTCGGGCCACCTGATTTTTCTGGAGCACCTCTCCTCCGGCGACGGCATCCTCACGGCCTTCCAGGTCCTGGCTGCGATGGACCGGGCCGGGGCTTCCCTCTCGGCGCTGGGACGCCTCATGACGGTCTATCCCCAGGTGCTTCTCAACGTAGAGACACAGTCCCGCCCCGCCCTGGAGACCGTGCCGGAAGTCATGGCAGCCATCCGGGAAGCGGAAGCGGCGCTGAACGGCCGTGGTCGGGTCCTCGTGCGATATTCGGGGACCCAGAACCTCTGCCGCGTGATGGTGGAAGGCCCGACGCGGGAGGAGACGGAGGGTCACGCCGGCCGGATCGCCGGGGTTGTGCGGGAGGTTCTCGGATAGGAGCGGGCCGTTTCACGGCATGGATTGCGTGGCCATCCGCTTTTGCCGGATGGCGATGATTGAAACCTGCCGCAAGGCAGGCTATGATCCACGGAAAAAAACGGAAGCCGGGAGGCCGGCCCAAAGAAAGGACCGGGTCATGAAAATCCGGATCTGCGTCTGCGTTCTTCTTTTTCTCCTGCTGTCCGCATCCGTTTCCGCGGCGGGCCATGAGGCCGCTTCCATCGTCCAGTTCGGCAGCGACATCACCGTCGAGGCGGGAACGAAGGCAAGGCGCGTTGTTTCCTTCGGCGGTCAGGTGACGGTGAACGGTACGGTGGAAAAGGACGTCGTGGCCGTGGGGGCGTCGGTTGTGCTGAGCCGGGGCGCCCTCGTCGAGGGCGACGTGGTTTCCATCGGGGGAACCGTTGTCCGGGGACGGGGCGCGGAAATTCGGGGGAGCGTCACCGCGATCAACACCACCAACTTCTGGGCCTTCGTATCCTCCGCTGTCGAGGACGAAGCGGAGGGCTGGTCCTGGGTCCTGGCCGTCATTTCCCTGGCGATCTTCTTCTGCCTCCTCATCATCGCCATGCTGGTGACGGTCCTGATTCCGAAGCCCATTGCTGTGATCTCCACGACCATCCGGGAGGAAACCCTGCGTTCTTCGCTCTGGGGTCTCCTGGCCCTGATCCTGGCGGTGCCCCTGGCGATCCTCCTGGCCATCTCCGTCATCGGGATCGTCCTGATTCCCCTGGAGGTCGTCATTATGACCGTGGCGGCCCTGACGGGGTTCATCGCTATGTCGCAGCTCGTCGGCCGGCAGATGTACGCCCTGGTGAAGAGGCGAAACCAGGGAATCGTCCGCGAGACCTTCTGGGGCCTGATCATCCTCTGGTTCGCCGGGTGGATTCCCTATATCGGGCCGATCGTGAAAGTGCTGGCCGTCGTGCTGGGTCTGGGCGGGGTTATCTTCAGCCGGTTCGGGACCCGGATGAAAGGCCTCCACGTCCAGCCTCCGCCTCCACCCGTGGAGCAGCCGCCCGCGGAACCGCCGCCCGCCGTTGCCTGACCGGACACCGGCCGATCCGCGAAACCGGGGAACGGATTTCAAATCCGTTCCTCTTCCTTTCTTACACTTCGCATCACGGCGCTGGGGGCTGCCACGGGGGCTTCCGCCGTCGCGGACATTTTTTCCCGCGTTCCCTCGTAGACAGCCTGTCAGGTTGGAGGGATGGGAAAAAAGTCCCAATTGCTCCTCTGGAAACCCCCGGTCGCGCCCCCGCGAATGTTCGTCCGGGAGTGGGGCTTCCCGGAGCGCGAACAGCAGTTTTTTCGGGGCACCCTGCCGTCGCAGCGCAGCGCCCGCAAAGTCATCAGTCTCTGCGCCCTCGGGCGCGAGTTATGACTTTGCAGCGGAGTGAAACGTTGCAGGGTCGAAAAAAAAATGCTTCTGAGCACGAGGGAAGCCCTTCGCCCATATGCCCTCCCATCCGCGCCGGATTTCTGTAAAAAAGGATGCAATAAGGAAGAGGATAAAATAGGGACATTTCCCAAATTCTTTTGATTTGGGAACAACGCGCCTTGCCTGTTTGTAACGAAAGAATAGGGGGAAGAGTTTTTTTAGGCCGACGTTCGCGGGGGCGCGACCGGGGGTTCCCAGAGGAGCAATTGGAAAACGTTTCCGGCCCCCAGGCTCTTTGGTTTCATAAGGCGAAGAGCGGAAACGTTTTCGCGACGGCGGGAATCCCCGTGGCAGCCCCCGCGCCGCAATGCTTGAAACAAAAGAAATGGCGATCCGGCTGGTGGGGGAGAAAAAGGAAAAAGGAAGAGGAACGGATTTGAAATCCGTCCCCTGTTTTCTCGTGGCTGCGGCATCCGTCTCTTCGGAGAAGTTCCGAAAAGGACTTCTGCTACCGCCGTCCTCCGAACAGGGATCCCAGGACGCCGCGGATAAGCTGCCGGCCGATCTGGCTGCCGATGGCGCGGGCGGCGCTCGTGGTGAGGGCGCCGACAAGCTGCTCCGTCTGGCTTTTGGGCTCCTTTTTCCCTCCCTTCGCGGGAAGCATCGACTCCGTTTCCTGCCCCGCCCGGGCCTTGAGTTTCTCGTACGCCGAATCCCGGTCCACCACGTTTTCGTATGAGCCGTAAATAGGAGATTCCTTTACGATCCCGAGCAGCTCGGCAGGTGTCAGGGGTGTGAGAGCGCTCCGGGGCGGAGCGATCCAGGCCCGCTCCACGATACCGGGCACGCCCTTCTCATCCTGCATGGAGACGAGGGCCTCCCCCACACCCAGTTCCAGGATGGCCGCGGCCGTGTCGAGACCGGGATTGGCCCGGAAGGTCTCCGCGGCGGCCCGGACCGCCTTCTGGTCCCGGGGCGTGAAGGCCCGCAGTGCGTGCTGGATGCGGTTGCCGAGCTGGCCGAGGACGGCGTCGGGGATGTCGAGGGGGTTCTGCGTGACGAAATAGACCCCCACCCCCTTGGAGCGGATCAGCCGCACCACCTGCTCGATTTTCTCCTCCAGGGCCTTCGGGGCGTCGTCGAAGAGGAGGTGGGCCTCGTCGAAGAAGAAGACGAGCTTCGGCTTGGGAGGATCCCCCGCCTCGGGGAGGTGTTCGAAGAGCTCCGACAGGAGCCAGAGGAGGAACGTGGCGTACACCTTGGGGGACTGCATGAGCCGGTCGGCCGAGAGGATGTTGACCGTTCCCCGCCCCGCTGTGTCGGTCTGCAGGAGGTCGTCGATGTTGAGGGCAGGCTCGCCGAAGAATTTCTCCCCGCCCTGCTCCTCCAGGACGAGGAGGTTCCGCTGGATGGCGCCGACACTGGCCTTGGAGATGTTCCCGTACTCGAGCCGGAACGTCTCCGCGTTGTCTCCCACGTACTGGGCCATGGCGCGCAGGTCCTTGAGGTCGAGGAGCAGGAACCCGTTGTCGTCGGCGATCTTGAAGAGGATGCTCAGGACGCCGCTCTGGGTCTCGTTCAGGTTGAGGATCCGGGACAGGAGAATCGGCCCCATCTCCGTGACCGTTGTCCGGACCGGGTGGCCCTTTTCGCCGAAGACGTCCCAGAAGACGGCGGGATAGCCTTCGTAGGAGAAGGAGAACTCCTGCATCTTCAGTTCTTTCACGCGCTCGGCCACCTTGGCGTGATCCCCGCCGGGCCGGCCGATTCCCGAGAGGTCCCCCTTGACGTCGGCCAGGAAGACGGGAACGCCGAGCGCGGAGAACTGTTCCGCCAGCACGCGGAGGGAGATGGTCTTGCCCGTGCCCGTGGCTCCGGCGATCAGCCCGTGCCGGTTGGCCATTTTCGGGTACAGGAAGAGGTCCGATTTGCCTCTGGCGACGAGAATCGGCGGGGTTTGTTGAGCCATGATTCCTCCGGATGTCCGGCCGGGGAGAGGCCGGGAAAGAGGGCGGCCCCGCCGGTGGGCGGGGCCGCCGTGCATGCCTGCGGGAACCCGCCGGCTACTTCTTGGCGGGAGCCTTTTTGTCGGCCTTTTTATCCTCCTTCACCTCGATGGCGGCGGCCGTCATGGTGTATTCAATGGTGACTTTGGAGCCGACCTTGAGATCGCCCTTGACCTTGGTATCCTTCGACAGGGCGATCTCCCACTTGTCCTTCCCCTTCTGGACGACGATGATGTTGTCCTTCTTCTCCAGGACCGGCCCCGTGACCTGGTACGTCTTGGGACCGGCGGCGGCCGCGACGGTGACAAACAGGAAAACGACGGCGACGGCAAACAGGATGCGTTTCATAAGCCTTCTCCCTTCCTTTGGATTTCCTGTTACATGGAAGAACGGAGGCCAAAAGTCAAGGTCCGCCTGTCGCCGGTCAGGAATTCAGCCCCAGACCCGGGCCGCCTCTTCGGCCATGCCTGCTGCCTCAAGGGCTTCCCGGGTCGGGATCCCTTTCTCGGGGTCGATGCCCATGAGTTCGTAGAACCGGGCCTTCATGAATGCCAGGTCCACCTGGGAGCCATCGGCCTCCCCGTCCTTGCCAGGCTCGAGCATCCGGGGCGTCAGGCTGTCGTCCGCCGCTGTGAGGCCGAATCCGTGGTTGATGAGGCGCTTGAGGAAATAGACCCGCCTGCCTGCCCGCATCATCTCCTCGGCGTCCCATCCGTAGCCGGCCACGGAGTTGAAGAGGGTGAGCCAGTCCGGGATGGTCACCTCGGCATCGGCGAAGTTGCAGAAGCAGGCGCTGTTCTCGATGGCCCCCAGGGCCACCGCCGTCACGGCGGCCTCGGCCTTGTTCTCCGAGGTCTGCGGTTCCAGGATCAGGTCGAAGCCGATCTCCGGGTAATACCGCGCCCCCATCTCCATGAAGAGCATCGGATCCGCGACATGGCAGGCCCCCCGGGCACCCACGGCATAGGTCAGGGCCATCCCGTGCCCGCCGCCTCGCGGGTCGTGCATGGGCGCCTCCAGCCCCTTGCTGTGAACCGTGTATTCGAGGCCTTTCCCGATCTTCCCGGCGGCCTTCACACTGCCGTCGGCAAGGAGCTCGCCGAGCTTTCCCTCCCGGAGGCCGATCTTCGGGATGATCGTGTCGATGACCGTCGCCATGTCTCCCCAGACGAAGGGCACGCCGTCCGTCTGCTCCAGGGTGAGGTCGCCCCGCTCAAAGGCCTCCATGGCCCAGGCGATGGTCCCGCCGGCGGAGATGCTGTCGATCCCGAGGTCGTTGCAGAGGCGTCCCGCCTTGCAGGTCGCTGCCAGGTCGATGCTGCCGATGAGGGTGCCGAAGGCGACGATGGTCTCATACTCCGGGCCTGGACCCTCGGGAACGGCGAAGGGGCCGTCCTTGACCTCCACGACCCGCTTGCAGGCGATGCCGCAATAGGCGCAGGCCCCCCGGCGGGTCAGGTACAGTTCCGTCAGGGTCCCTCCCGACAGGGCTTCCGCCGCTTCCTCCCAGAAGTTGGAGGTCCAGTTCTTCACGGGAACGTCGCCGCTGTAGACACCCCCCATCAGGTTCGCCGCCGTGCCGTTTTCGTGAAGGACGTTGGACGCCAGGGCCTCCTTGATCCGCTCGTTCAGGTCCTTCCGGAGGGCCTCGAAGACCTCCGGATCCGCCAGCTCCATGGTCTTTTTCGAGGCCTTCACGACGATGGCCTTGAGCTGCTTGGCCCCCATGAGGGTGCCGAAGCCGGCCCGGCCCGTGGCGTGGTGCCCGTCGTTGAGGATCAGTGCGAACTTCACCAGCCGCTCCGCCGCAGGACCGACGACCAGTGTCCGGGCGTTCTTCCCGTAGCGCTCCTTCAGGAGGCGTGTCGTCTCTTCGGTCCCCTTCCCCCAGAGGTCGGAGGCGTCGAGAACCTGCGCCCGGTCGTCTTCGAGGACGAGGATCGAGGGAGTGCCGGCCCGGCCCGTGATCACGATGCCGTCGAGGCCGCAGTAGCGCAGCTCCGGGGCGAAGTACCCCCCGCAGGAGGAGTCGCCCCAGTGGCCCGTCAGGGGGGAGCACCCGGCGACGCTGTTCCGGCTGGCCCCGGAGAGACGGAGCCCCGCGAAGGGACCGTTCATAAAGATCAGCATGGCCGCCGGATCCAGGGGGTCCAGGTCGAAGCGCCCCCGTTCCCGGAAGAGCTTGGCCGCCAGTCCGCTGCCGCCGATGTACTGTTTGTACCAGGCCTCCGGCAGGGCCTCTGTCTCCGCTCTACCTGACGTCAGATCCACGTTGAGAATCTTGCCTGTATTGCCTTTCATGGCCGTACCTCCTGGGGGAAATGGCCCCGGTTCTCCGCAGGTCCCGGGGCATAAGGGGTTTCGTGATTCAGGACGCCGGTCCCGACGCGACAAGCCTTTCGAACAGGCTCTCCGCGGCCCGGAGGGCCGGGTTCCCGGGGTCCAGGGACAGCAGGTCTTCTCCGGCGAGGTTGCGGGCCGCCACGTCGTCGTCCGCGGGGATCACACCCAGGGGCTCGATCCCCGCCTCCCGCGCCAGCCGGAAGAAGAGATCCTCCGACTCCCGGGGGAAACGGCTGCCCACCGCGTAGATCCGGTCGTAGGGCAGGGACAGCTCCCGCACGAGTTCCTCGATCCGCCGGGCCGTGTCAAAACTGAGCCGTGAGGGATCGCAGGAAATCAAAAGGGTGTCCGAGGGATTCCCGGCGCGGCGGCTGAAGTGCTCCAGCCCGGCGCCGAAATCCATCAGGACCAGGTCGTACATGGCCATCGTGTCCAGCAGGCTCTCCGTCAGGGCCGAGTGGACGGCGCAGTAGCAGCCCTCGCCGGCGGTCCTGCCCATGACGAGAAAGTCGAAGGAGCGGTCGTGGCGGATCGTGTCCCAGAGGGAAAACCGCAGCTTCCTTCCGCGTCCCGCCGACCCTTTGAGCTCGTTCCGGCGTCGATCCACCGCCTGTCCGACCGTTGCCTCCACCGGGATCCCAAGGGTCGCCGAGAGGTTTGCGTCCGGGTCGGCGTCGATGACGAGGATGTCCCGGAACGAGCCGTTCCGTAGAATGGCGGCCAGCATCAGGGACGCCAGGGTCGTTTTCCCCGATCCGCCCTTGCCCGTGAATGAGAAGACGCGCGGCTTCTTCATCAGAGAATCTCCCCGGTCCGGATCCAGATATGCTCGTACAGGACGTACTCCACGATCAGGGCAAAACGGCCCGGATCCTCGATTTCCAGGGTCTCCGCGGGAACGAGCTCCTGGAAAACGCCATGTTCCCGGTGGTGCCGGACGACCCCGGCCCCGAGGGCGATGACGGCCTCGGTTGTCTTTTCGTCCAGGTCATAGGGAAAGAGGAACTGGGCCCGGGAGTAGCACCCGTCCAGTGCCTCCAGTGCCTCCATTTTTTCCGCCAGGTGCTCCGTGCCGTCGAAGGCCAGCAGGCATTCCTTCGCCGGAGGCCGGTAATCCCGGATCCGGCAGCGGGGCGTACGGCTTTCCATGTCGAGTTCGACCCATTGTTCCCGGGCCGCCTCTTCGAGTACCGACGTGATGTATCCGGGCGGATATCCCGTCCGGCGGGCGATCTCCTCCAGGGGCACCCAGCCTGAGCCGATCAGGGGGTGCAGGATCCCCGTGGGAACGAAGCCGCGCTTGAGCCTCATCTTCAGGTCCCGCATCCGCGGGAGGACCGCCGCCACGTCCACGCGGATGTCCGTTCCCGGCACGATGAAATCCGTACGGGCCGCGTAGCCCCGGCCGGCAAGGAAGGCGGCGCAGGCCGCCCGGAGGACGTTTCCGCTCATCCTACTCGGGGAACACTTCCGTCCCGTCGGCCAGCGTGCCGCAGAGGACGATGCTGCCGTCCCGGGGGATGAGGGCCCGGGGGACCTGCGGCTCCGGAACGACCAGCGTCAGGGCGCTCTTGGGGCAGACGGCGACGCACTCGCCGCAGCCGTCGCAGTTGATCATGAAGCCGGAGATGATCTTGTGGTCGATATCCTCCAGCCTTCGGGGGACGAATTTATCCGGGTCCGGGGCCTCCTTGTTCATGAAGCCCAGGACGTTCGGCCCGTGGTCGAGGCAGGTCCGGACGCATTTCAGGCATTCGACAGCGTTGCCGCAGGCGTCCTCGTCCACGGCGATCCGGTAGCGGGGCGTCACGTGTTCTTCCATCGCAGGCACCTCCTTCGCGCCGTCACCACTCGTCCACGAGAGCGGGGTAGGTTGTCCGGTCCACCAGCTTCATGGCCCCGGTGGGGCACACGGGCCGGCACAGGCCGCAGCCGAAGCAGCGGCTGATGTTCACGCTGGCGATCATGTCCAGGGGCGAGTACCGCAGGGCTCCGAAGGGGCAGCGGGGGAGGCAGAGCGGCATCCTCGTGCAGCCCTCCGCGCACTTCTTGCGGTCGACAACGGCGACATATTCCCCTTTCCGCTGGGCGTTGACAATGCCGAAGTGGGCCCGCATGCGGGTGGGCATGCAGTCTGTCTCCAGGCAGTGGCACATCACGATGGGCGGCTTTCCGTCCGAGTCCACGCCGGAGTCCCACAGCGAATGGACCAAGCCCAGGCGGTCCATCTCCTTCTCGAATTCCTTCGCTTCCTCCCGGGTGATGACCTTGCTGTCCGTTTCCCAGGGGCGCTGCTCCAGGGCCCGGTCGACGACGGGGTCGAAGAAGAGGCAGGAATAGACGTCCTTGTGGCCGAAATGGCGCCGGCAGGCGCAGTGCATCAGAAGGAACCGGTCTCCCGGCGTCATGTCGATGACCAGGAGGGCGTCCTCCAGGGGAAGGACCTGTCCCTGGTGCTGGGTGATCTTCTCAAGGGCGATGTTGAAGGCGCCGCCGAAATTGTAGTCCGGGAGCGTGTCCTCGCTGTCGGCGACGGCGCCGACCTCGAAGCTGTTCTTGTAGACCCCCGAGAGCATGTCGTAGGCGGTGTTGTGTCCCGGGGCCTGGAACAGCTCCGGGCGGTAATTGTCCGGATTCAAATACCATTTTGTCCCGTTGCCGTATTCCACGCAGTAGCGGCACATGGTCTTACCTCCCTCCCTGTCGTGAGAGAAAAGGCGCCCCGGCGGGGGCCTGGAGTGTCCCCCGCCGGGGTTCCGGAGATTACTTGATGATCTTGTCCTCCCAGCCCAGCTCCCGCAGGACCTCGTTGTAGGCAAGGGCCACCTTCTTGAGCTTTGGAGCGAGCTTCAGGAGTCCGACGGCGGAGCCCTTGACCCGGATCTTCTTGCGGGTGATGGCCATGACCGGGTTCAGCTTGTCCGACCAGGACCGGTGCGCATCGTCGGCGGAGAGGCTCATGACCAGGTCCGGTGTCCCCGGGGGATCGCCGGCGCCGAACTCAAGCTTGCCGCCGCGTGAGTCCACCCAGACTGCGCAGCCGGGGCCGCTCTCGGTGTAATCGTACAGGATGAGCTGGTTTACCTTTTTCATCCCCTCCGCAAGCTCCGGGTCCTGCGACACTTTCTCGTGGAGCTTCAAAACGGCCGTGACGGCCTCCTGCGGGTCCTTCCAGAATTCCATGGGCTTTCTCCTTTCTAACGCGCTTTCAGGTAAAGGTTGATGATGTCTTCCTCTTCCACGTATCGCGGGTTGTAACTGATCTGTCCGTCCCCGGAGGCCAGCTCGACCAGGGGCTGGAGAGCCTCCCGCTGGCCGGGGACCCCGAAGTCCTTCAGGGTCTGGGTGAGGCCCACCTCGTTCAGGAGGTCCTTCACGGCCTGGACGGCGAGGCGTCCCGCCTCGAGCGGATCCTTCCCGTCCACGGGGATCCCCATGGCATCGGCAACCATCATGTACCGCTCCGGCCGCTCCTCCAGGTTGAACTCCATGACGTGAGGAAGCATGATGGCGTTGGCCAACCCGTGGGGGATGCCATGGAGGGCTCCCAGGGTGTGGGCCAGCGCGTGGACGGCCCCGGTCATGGCGTTGACGAAGCACATCCCGGCGATGGTGCTGGCCAGGAGCATGTTCCCCCGGGCGTCGACATTGTCGGGCTCCCGGACCGCCACGGGCAGGTAACGGCAGATCATGCGGATCGCATGAAACCCCAGGCCGTCTGAGATCGGCTGGGCGTTGTTCGACGTCACGCCCTCGATGGCGTGGGTCAGGGCGTCCATGCCCGTGAAGGCGGTGATCTTTGCCGGCAGCTTCAGGGTCAGTTCCGGGTCGAGCATGGCGATGTCGGAGTTGCAGAAGGGATGGGTGACCTGCAGCTTCGCGTGGGCCTCCGTGTCGAGGACCACCATGGCGTTGGTGATTTCGCAGCCCGTTCCCGCCGTCGTCGGAAAGGCGATGTGAGGCGGGAGAGGCTTCGCCCCATCCCACAGGGCCGCCTGGGCGGCCAGGGGGGCGAAGTCGTCCAGGCCCTCCCCGATGAGGATGTTGACCGCCTTGGCCGTGTCCATGACGCTCCCGCCGCCGACGGCGATCAGGCAGTCGGCGCCCTTTTCCCGGTAGAACCGGGCCCCCTCGTTGATGAGGTCGATCCGGGCGTCCTGGAGGATCCCGTCAAAGATCCCGACCAGTTCGAGGTCCGATTTCTCAACGGCTTCGGCGACCATCCCGGCCACCCCGGCGCCGACGAGGCCCTTGTCGGTGAAGATCACCGCCCTGGTCCCGCCCAGCTGGGCCATCTCATAGCCCACTTCGCTCCGCAGGCCCGGGGAGTACATGATCCGGGAGCGGTTCACCCAGCTGAAAAACGATTCATACGAAAGTTCTGGATACTTCATGAATCCTCCTCGTCTGGAATGGTTCGGTTGATGGGTTCATCTTCCGGCGGCGGACGCCGCCTCCTGAGTCACCGCAGGATCTGCCCGGCGATGATGGTACGCTGGATCTGGTTGGTCCCCTCGTAGATCTGGGTGATCTTCGCGTCCCGCATCATCCTCTCTACCGGATATTCCCGGACATAGCCATACCCGCCGAAGACCTGGACGGCATCGGTGGTCACCTTCATCGCCACGTCCGAGGCGTACCACTTCGCCATGGACGCGATCTTCGGCAGGTCCGACGCCTCCGGCTCCGAGTCGATCATCGACGCCGCCCGGTACACGATCGACCGCGCCGTCTCCACCGACAGGGCCATCTCCGCCAGCATCCACTGCATCCCCTGGAACGAGGACAGCGGCTTCCCGAACTGCACCCGCTCCTTCGCATATTTGATCGACGCCTCCAGCGCACCCTGGGCGATCCCCAAAGCCTGGCCGCCCACGGCCGGGCGCGTGTAGTTGAACGTCGTCATCAGCGTCCGGAATCCGCCGCCCTCCGGGCCCAGCAGGCGGTCCGCCGGCAGGAACACGTTCTCGAACACCAGCTCCCGCGTGTCCGAGCCGTGGAGACCCATCTTGTGCTCCTTCTTCCCCACGGTGAACCCCGCCTCGCCCTTCTCCACCAGGAGCATGCTGATGCCCCGGTTCCCCTTCTCCCGGTCCGTGTAGGCCAGCACCGTCACAATCTCCGCCTCGCCCCCGTTGGTGATGAAGATCTTCGCGCCGTCCAGGACATACCCGCCGTCCACCTTCTTCGCCGTTGTCTTCATCCCCGACACGTCGGAGCCCGCCCCCGGCTCGGTGATCCCGCAGGCCCCCAGGCACTGCCCCGAGGCCAGGCGGTACAGCCACTTCTTCTTCTGCTCCTCCGTCCCCACCAGGAGCAGCGGGTCGGAGGCCAGCGCCTGCGTCGTCAGGATGACCGAGGTGGAGCAGCAGACCCGGGCGATCTCCTCCACCACCAGGACCATCGCCAGCATCCCGGCCCCGGCCCCGCCGTACTCCTCGGGGATCTGCACGCCCAGCAGGCCGTTCTCCGCCAGGACCTTCACCGACTCCGACGGGAACACCTCCTTCTCGTCGATCTCCGCGGCGAGGGGTGCGAACTTCTCCTCGGCGATCCGCCGGACCGTGTCCCGGAGCATCTTCTGGTCTTCGTTCAATATGAAATCCATCGTACTTCTCCTTCCAAAGCCGTTGCTTTCTACTTTTCGTTTATAATTCTGCGGATTTCCCGCTTCAGGATCTTTCCCAGGCCCGTCTTGGGCATGGCGTCGAAGAAGAAGATCTTCTTCGGGGCCACGAAATGGTGGAGATGCTCGCCCAAGTAGGTCAGGAGCTCCTCCTCGGTGGCCTGCTGGCCCGGCTTCAGGGTCACCGCCGCGGCCACTTCCTCCCCGTACTTCGGGTCCTTCATGGCGACAACGGCGCACTCCCAGATCGCCGGATGCTTGTACAGCCAGCCCTCGGCGACGCCGGGGTCGATGTTCTCGCCGCCCTTGATGATCAGGTCCTTCAGGCGTCCCGTGATGTAGAGCTCCCCGTCCTCGTCGAGCTTTCCGACGTCGCCGGTGTGGAGCCACCCGTTGACGAGGGCCTTGGCGGTCTCCTCGGGCTTGTTCAGGTAGCCCTTCATGACGATGGGGCCCTTGCAGATGACCTCCCCCTCCTCGCCCCGGGGGACGTCCTTCCCGTCGGCATCCACAACCCGCAGGGCCAGGCCGGGCAGGGGGAAGCCGACGCTGCCGGGCTTGCGGGGCCAGTCGCGGCGCTGCCGCGTCATGGAGCCGCCGACTTCCGTGCAGCCGTAACCCTGGGTGATCTCGATCTTGAAGGTCTTCTGGGCGTTCTCCAGGGTGTCCAGGGCCAGGGGGCCGCCGGAGCAGATGAGGAGATCCAGGGAGGACGTGTCGTCCTTCGCGGGATCGAAGACCATCATCAGGAAGATGAGCATGGTGGGTACGACGGGGATGAAGGACACCTTGTAGTCCCGGATGGCGTCCAGGACCTTGCGCGGATCGAAGGGGGGCATCAGGAGGCTGACGCATCCCAGGTGGTACAGCTCCAGGGTGCTGATGACGCCGAAGATGTGATTCATGGGAACCGTCGTCAGCATGATCTCTCCCTTCTTCCCTCCCCACACCTGGGAGCCCGTCATCATCTGCTTTTCCATGTTGCGGTGGCTCAGCATGACGCCCTTGGGGAAGCCCGTCGTGCCGGAGGTGTACATCAGGATGGACAGGTCGTCCGCCTCGACGGGGACCACGTCTCCCAGCTCGTCCCCCTTCGCCAGCAAGTCTTCATAGGGAAGAAGGCCCTCTCCGCGCTCCTGGCCGATCACGATGATCGTCTCGACCGTTTTCACGCCTTCGGCGGCCTCCCGGACCTTGGGCAGAAGCTTGTCCTCCACGAGGACGAACTTGCACCGGGAATCCTCCAGGATGTAGCGGATCTCCTTGGCCGTCAGCATGAAGATGATGGGGAGATAGACGGCGCCGCACCGGTTGATGCCGTTGATGAGCGATGGAGTTTCGGGGAGGTTGCTCACCACCGTGCCGATGATGTCGCCCTTCTGCACGCCCAATTTCCGGAGGCCCGTGGCCAGGCGGCGGGCCTGATCCAGGAGCTTCGTGTTTTTAATCCGTTTTTCCCCTTCCGGGCCAAGGTAGATGAACTGCTCGTACTCTCCGTAGTGGGCGACGTTGAATTCCAGAAACCGGCTGATGTTGCTTTCCATAATCGTTCTCTCCCTGTCGTTTTTGCGGACCATGCTGTCCGGAGATGGTCATGCCAGCCCCCGGAGCCGGGCCATGTTCAGCATCTGTTCCATCGTTCCATGCGGTGGAACCCTATGTTCTTCCTTCGGAACCATCCGGATCGCCTCGAGGGGGCAGTCGGTCGCGCAGAGGCCGCAGCCGATGCAGCGGTCCCGGTCGATCCGGGCATGCTCGGTGTTGTCCATCGAGATGGCCGCCATCGGACAGCGGTGCAGGCAGGCCCCGCAACCGGTGCAGGCGTCCGGATCGACCCCGGCATAGTAATTCGAAAAGACCATTTCGGCGGGCCTGGAATGCAGGTTCAAGGCCCGAAGCACACTGCAGCAGTCGCCGCAGCAGTTGCACATCCCCCCGGGATTCTGTGCCGTCGCCGGCTGCGTCACGAGGCCGGCGTCCCGGGCCTCCTTCAGCAGCCGTACGGCTTCCTCCATGCCGACCTCGCGTCCGAGCCCGTGATCGAGGTAGTACTGCCCCATGGAGCCGAACATGAAACAGACCTCCCGCGGCTTGCCGCATCCCTTTCCGAGCAGGGTCTGCTGCTTGCGGCAGATGCACTCGGCGACAACGATGCGGGGCTGGGCGCGAAGGATCTCCACGGCGTCCTCCCAGGCGGCAACCTGATGGGTGACATCCAGGGACTCCCGCACGGGAACCGTCCGCAGGAACGCCGCAGCGCTCCGGGAGACAGCGTCGTAGAAGGCCTCGTGGAAATAGCGCTCCAGGAGCGCCGAGAAATCCCGGTCCAGACGGGTCACCTGGAACTCAAACAGGCCGTGGACAAAGGGGATGGTGCCGTATTTTGTGACCTCTCCCTTTTTCAGGGTGAAAAGAAGCCCCCGGGACGCCATGCCCTCGAGATGGCCCGCCGTTTCGCCGGGATCGAGATTCAGGCGGGCGGCGACGTCCTCCGGTGTTTCCAGGCGCGGGCTCATAGCCAGGAACAAAGAGGCGTCCCGCTCGGAGAACATCTTCCGCAGGATCTCGATCTCGATGCCCGAGTCCGTGGGGGGAAAGCCCAGGGACAGGCGGTCCAGGTACTGCTGGAGCTTCCGGAATGTGTCTTCAGACATGGAAGAGTCCTTTCTTCGCTCCCGGATGGAGAAAACAACCGGGGGCGGGCGGGTTCGGCCCGTGTCTCGCTCCTTTGAAACGGGTTCCGCTTTGGGCGTTCAGAGCAGCCCCCGCTCCCGGGCGATGGTGATCTGCATCTCCATGACGTCCCGCGGGGGGGTATAGCGCTCTTCGGGCTTCTTGTAGTCGAGCTGGATGGCATCGAACGGGCAGGCGCCGACGCAGACGCCGCAACCGATGCAGCGGTCCGGATTCACCACGGTGCTGTCTTCGACCCGGATCGCGTCCATGGGGCAGCGGCCCTCGCAGATGCCGCAGTTCGTGCACTCCTCCGGGATGACCCGGGCCCGGAAATTCGTGTGGGCGACCTCTGCGGGCCGGTCCATCTGTTTGAGCGTCCGGAGGAGCGCGCAGCAGCAGCCGCAGCACATGCAGAGGTTCCATACCTTCTGTCCGTTTCCCGGCTGGAGCACGAGTCCCGCGTCCATCGCCTTCCGGAGGATCTCCAGGGCCTCCTCGACCGAGACCTCCCGGCCCAGGCCGTTCTCGATGTAGAAGTATGCACCCGTGCCGAAGGCCATGCAGGTCTCCATGGGATGGTCACAACCCTCCCCGACCATCTTCTCCTCCTTCCGGCAGATGCAGGTGGCCACGGAGATCTTCGTCTGGGCCCGGACGAGGGCCTCCGCCTGCTCGTAGGGCAGCACTTCCATGTCCGGCGTCACGCTTTGCGATATGGGCACGATCCGGTGCTGGCTCGTCCTTGTGCCGTACCACCCCTTCGTCATGAACTCGTCGAAGTACTTCCGGAGAAGCCGGACATCCTCCGCGTTGTTCTGGTTGATGTGAAACTCCCACATGCCCTCCGCCAGGGGAACAAGGTTGTAGAACCGCTTTTCCCCCTTGGCGATCCGGAAGATGAGCCCCCGCTTCGACATGTCCTCGAGCACCGGGGCCAGGGCCTCCTCCTTCACTCCCAGGCGCGCCGCGATGGCCGGCACCGCCTCGGGGAGGCCCGTCATCGCCAGGGCGATCCGTGCCTCTTCCGGGGTAAACCAGCGGGCCAGGATCTCCCGCTCGATGCCGGACTCTGTCTCCGGGTACGGAATGGGCAGCCGGTCCAGGTGCTTCGCCAGTTTCGCATACACTTCTTCCATGCTTACCGCCTTTCCTCTCTCTGCTTGCTTCGGACCGCCCGCGGGCGGTCCGAAGCGATGCACGGCCCTATTTCGCGTAGTCGTAGAACCCGCGGCCGGTCTTCCGGCCCAGCCGGTTCTCCCGGATCATCTTTTCGAAGAGCGGAGACGGCCGGTACCGCTCCTCCCCGGTCATCTCGAAGAGGGCCTTCAGGGCGTTGTTCACCACGTCCACCCCGGCCATGTCCATGATCTCGACAGGGCCCATGGGGTGGTTCGAGCCCAGCTTCAGCCCCAGGTCGATATCCTCCGCCGTCGCGTAGCCCTTGTCAATCTGGTCCGCCGCCTCGTTGTACAGGAGGCACAGGAACCGGTTCACGATGAACCCGGGCACGTCTTTCGCCTTGATGGCCGTCTTCCCGAACGCGCCCATCACCTCGATCGTCGCCGCCACCACCTTCGGGTCCGTCTTCTCCCCCGAGATCACCTCCACCAGCCGCATCACCGGAACCGGGCTGAAAAAGTGCGTCCCCAGGACCCGCTCCGGGTGCTTCGTCGCCGAGGCGATCTTCGTGATGCTGAGCGTCGACGTGTTCGAGGCCAGGATCGCCGACGGCGCGCAAAGCCCGTCCAGCTCCGCGAAGACCTTCTGCTTCAGGGCCATGTCCTCGATGACCGCCTCGATCACCATGTCCGCCCCCGCCGCGGCCTCCGCCAGGCTCGTCGTCCCCTTCAGGCGCCCCAGGATCGCGTCATGGTCCTCCTTCGTGACCTTGCCCTTCTCCAGCTTCTTCCCGAGGAAATTCCGGATGGTCGACAGGCCCTTCTCGACGAAGCGGTCTTCCACGTCCCGCATCGTCACCTCGACGCCCTTCTCGACGGCCACCTGGGCGATTCCCGCCCCCATGGTGCCCGCGCCGATCACACAAAGCTTCTTGATCATGGTTCGTGTTTCCTTTCCGTTCTCGTTCTGTCGTTCAAGGCGTCCCCCGCGGCGGTGAAGCGCCGCCGGCCGGGGCTGCCTGCGTTTCTACATGGTTTTCACCAATTCCTTGATTTCCCGCTTGAGGACCTTGCCTGTTCCCGTCATGGGGAAGGAGGGCATGAAGAAAATCCGCTTCGGTGCCACGAAGTGGTGGAGGTGCTCCTTCGCATAGGCCAGGAGTTCCTCCTCGGTGGCCTGCTGTCCCGGCTTGAGGACCACCGCCGAGCCGACCTCCTCTCCGTACTTGGCATCGGGGATGCCGACGGTGGCGACCATCATGACCGCCGGGTGCTTTGCCAGGACGTTTTCCGAGACGCCCGGGTCGATGTTCTCCCCGCCCTTGATGATCAGGTCCTTTTTCCGTCCGACGATGAAGAGCTCGCCGTCCTCGTCCTGGCGCCCCAGGTCGCCCGTATGGAGCCATCCATCACGGAGCGCTTCCGCCGTCTCCTTCGGCTTGTTCCAGTACCCCTTCGTCACGCCGGGACCCTTGACGATGATCTCCCCGACCTGTCCCCGAGGAACCTCCTTCCCCTCATCGTCCACAAGCCTCATCTCCAGGCCGGGGAGCGCCGGGCCGACGGAACCCGGCTTGAATTTCCCTTCCCTCGGCTGACGGGCGATGGTGGGTCCCGCCTCCGTGCAGCCGTACCCGTGCAGGATCTTGATGCCGAACATCTCCTGGGCCTTGAGCAGAGTCTCCTCCGCCAGGGGTGCCCCTGCGCTGACGCAGTATTTCATGGACTTCAGGTTATGCCTGGCCGGATCGAAGACCATCATCATCAGGATGATCATGGTCGGCACCAGGCCCGTCACGGACACCTTGAACTCGGTCATGTGCTCGAGGACCTTGACCGGGTCGAAAGGGGGAACCAGGATGAGCTTCCCGCCGAAATAGCAGGCCTCGTGGTACCCCAGGCAGCCGTAGATGTGGTTCATGGGGACACAGGCGTAGGATACTTCCTTACGGTCTTCGTAGGGCCATACCTTGAATCCCTGGAGCATGTTCCCGACCAGGTTCCCGTGGGTCAGCATGACGCCCTTGGGAAATCCCGTGGAGCCGGAGGTGTACATCAGGATGCCCAGGTCGTCGGGTGACAGGTCCCGGACGTCTCCCAGGGAGCCGTCGTTGGCGACGAAGTCCTCGTAGGGAATGAATTTTTCGGGAAGGTCGTCCCCGGGGCCGGCGCCGATGACAATGATCTGCTTCACGAAGGTGTTCCCTTCGAGGGCCTCCTTCATCTTCGGCCACATGTTTTTTTCCGTGATGAGGATCCGGGCCTGGGAGTCTTCCAGGATGTAGCGGATCTCTTTGGGGGTCAGCATGAAGATGATGGGCAGGTACGCGGCGCCCATGCGCATGATGCCGTTCATGAGCTCCGGGACCTCGAGGATGTTGCTGACCATGACCCCCACGATGTCTCCCTTTTCGATACCGGCCCTCTGGAGGCCCGTTGCCAGCGCCCGCGCCCGCCGGTCGATCTCCGTGTTTGTGAGGATCGTCCGCTTGTCGTTCGCAATGTAGATGAACTGTTCGTATTCTCCGAACTTCCGGATGCCGTCGATCAGGTACGCCGCCATGTTCATGTGAATATCCCCTTTCCCGTCTTTCTGTGATGTTCGTAGTGCCCCGGGGTTCGGTGATTCGCCCGGCTGTTTTTTGCGCTGTTCGGGAGGAGGCCGGCCTTTGCAGGCCGGTCCGCCGGTTTCTTCTTGTCTGCCCTTACCGTCCCCCTCGGTGGAGACGGCGGGCGATCAGGATTTCCCTTTCCGGAACGCCGCCAGGTCCCTCGCCGCCCGCACCAGGTAAAGGAGCACGAGCACCAGGAAAGGCAGCCCCGTGATCAGGCCATAGACGACGTTCTGGTTTGTCGTCGAGTGCTGGACGAAGGGAAAGGTAACGACGGCCATTCCCATCAGGATCAGCCAGAAGACCAGGAGTGTGATCCCGATGCTGAACCGGGCGCGCAGCGATTCCCCCGTTTCCCGCTCGTTGAGTCGGCTTTGCATTGCACTTACCTCCCTTCCCCGGCGGGGGACTGCGGCGTTCCGACTGGAGTGGTTCCGCAACGCGGTCCCTTCACCCGGCGCGGGTCATCATCGGCCAGAACCACCGCTCCGAGACCGGCGGGCTTCGCCGAGGCCGGGAAAAGCTGATCATATTTCTTCGGAAATACGTTGTGGAACGGCGCATAGCGGTTGTATCCGATCTGCTTGGGAATGGTTGCCACCAGGATCGTCGTGATCACCATGACGGGGATGAAAGCCACAGTCCGGAAATAAAAGATCCTTCCCACTCCCTGGTTGCTTTCCTTTTTCAAGTCAGACGTGCTCCGCCGGAAGAAAATTTTCTCCAGGGGCCTGAGCCAGGCAAAGGAGCCCCGCTCAATGACGGTGCGCTCGTAAATGGCGGCGAAGAAGAAGAGCATGAAGAACCAGCCGATATAATTGCCGATGCTGACGCCCCGGAGATAGTAACCGGGTACGGTCCAACGCCACCACTCGTTGACGACGCTGATGGGGTCCATAAGCAGGTCCAGGCTGACCAGCATGACCGCCGCCACGGTCGCTTTGAGCCATATGTTGGATCTGGGCAGGAGCCGGTCGGCGATGATAAAGGCTGGCAGGCTGAAAATGAACCAGCCCAGGGAGATGCTCAGGGGGACGAAGAGGACCATGCAGGCCCAGCCGCTGAATCCGCCGATCAGGCTTCCCCCTGCGCAGTAATAGTCCGCATATGCGAAATAGTCATAAGCTCCATTGAGGACCATCAGGTTTTCCACCGTGAGGGTCCACAGCAGGGAGCCCCACAGGAAAAGGCTTGTCCGCTCCCGCCCGAGGACCTTGCGGCCCTGCCAGAGGACCAGGATGAAAAACCCATAGAAGAGAATCTCCGCCATCCATGATTCGATACGTAAATGCGAACCGACCCACATTGCCCTCGATGCCCCCGTTCCTTATCCCGCGATGACCTTCGGAAGGGCCGTCCGGATCCCGCGAGGGGAACCGGACGGCTCCCGGTCTGCCATTCCGGTCACCGGATGATCTCGAAGTATTTGACGTCCTGGGTGTTTCCCTGCATCTCAGCGGGGTCCTTGAAGACCGCCCGGACCTTCATGCCCACCTTGATCTTCTCCAGGTCCGTCTCGTTGATCAGGTGTGAAAAGATGTTGTCCGCCCCGTCCAGCTGGATGTACCCGTAGGTGTACGGGATGGGGCGCTGCTTCCCCGTGTTCGGGTCGATGAACGGGTAGTTCACCACCGAAAAGGCCGTGATCACCCCCGTGTCCGACAGCGGAACCAGCTCCGTCAGCTCCCGGAAGCACGGTCCGCAAACCCGCCGCGGCGGCACGTACACCAGCCCGCAGCCGGGGCACCTGATCCCCGTGAACCGCCGGTTCTTCCTGATCTCATGGAAAAATACGCTCCCGTACAGCCCGATCGACCACTCGTACGGCATCGCGTGGGTAAACATCACCTGGAGCGGCTCGCTCGCCTTGTTTTCCGTTGACATGGCTCCTCCCTCTATATGCTTATGGCTTCTCCGAGCTCAGGATGACCACGTCCGACCAGAAGCAGCCCCCGAAGCCCGTCGCCAGCGCGTTCCGGACATCCGGAACCTGACGCTGGCCGCCCTTGCCCATCACCTGGATCGCCGCCTCCGCCACACGCAGCATCGCCGTCGCCCCAATGCAGTTCGTCGAGATCACGCCCCCCGAGGGGTTGACCGGCAGCTTCCCGCCCATGTGCGTGTTCCCCTCCCCCACAAACTTCGGGGCCTCCCCGCGGCCGCAGAACCCGATGTCCTCGATCCACTTCAGCCCCGCCCACGTGTAGGGAAGGTACAGCTCCGCCACGTCGAGCTCCTCCACCGGATTGGTGATCCCCGCCTGGCTATACGCGTCCTGCGCCGCCCGCTGCATCGACACCAGCCCCTTCGTGTAGTCCGTCGAGTCCCCGAACCACGTGTACGTGTGACGAACCGCCGCCGCCTTGAACCACGCCGGCGTCTTCGTCATCTTCCCGGCCACCCCGTCCGCCGCCAGCACGCAGGCGCACGCCCCGTCGCTCCGAGGGCAGATGTCCCCCAGCTTGATCGGGTACGCCAGCATCGGCGACGCCATGATGTCCGACACCGTCAGCGGCCGACGCAGGTGCGCGTACGGATTGTTCATCGCGTGGTTCCGGTCCCGCTCCCCGATCAGCGCTGCGTCCTCCTGCCGAGCCCCGTACTGCTCCATGTACGCCGTCGCCTCCGTCGCCAGGCTCGGGATCGCACCGGAATACGAAAACCGGTCCCAGATCGCGTCCGAACACGTGATGATCGCACCCGTCGTGTCGCTCTCCGAGTTCTTCTCGAACCCGATCGCCAGCACCCGGTCGAACAGACCCGACGCCACGTGGTAATACGCCGCAATCGCCACCGTCGCGCCCGTCGTCCCGCCCGTCGAAACCTTCATGACCGGCTTCATATACGCCCCGGAGCCCTCCACGCTGTATGTGTCCACCGCGTTGATCGACTCGAAGTGATCCATGTTCCCGATCACGATGGCGTCAATCTCCCGGATCGTGATCCCCGCATCCAGAAGCGCCGCGTCCACCGCCTCCTTGATCATCTCCTTCGACGTCACGTCCGGACGGTGGCTCTTGTGATAGGTCTGTCCCGTTCCTACGATCGCTACTCTTCTTCCCATGGCTCACCTCACTGCTTCCCGCTGACGATCCACACGCACTGGCTCTGCCCGCAGGGACCGTGATACCCCTGCGCCAGCGCCGTCTCCGCGCCCGGTACCTGCCGCGCTCCTGCCTCGCCCCGCACCTGCAGCGACGCCTCGATCAGGCGGGCCAGGCCCGCCACCAGGATCGGGTTCGCCGACAGCGCGCCGCCCGACGGATTCACCGGCAGCTTCCCGCCCATCGCCGTCACGCCCCGGACCGCCAGCTTCGCTCCGGCGCCGGCCCCGCAGATCCCGAGACCCTCCAGCCACAACGGCTCCATGTAACTGAACGGCTCCAGGACCTCCGCCACGTCGATCTCCTCCAGCGGATTCGCAATCCCCGCCATGGCGTACGCCCGCTTCGCCGCCTCCTTCAGCGCCACCGGGTCCGCCAGGTCCCGGTCTCCCAGAAGGTAGTCCTCGCAGCAGTGCGCCACGCCCTTGATCCACACCGGCTTCGCCTTCGCCTTCGCCGCCACCGTCTCGTTCGCGATGATGATCGCCGCCGCCCCGTCGCTCACGGGGCAGCAGTCCAAAAGCTTCAGCGGATCCGCGATCTTCCGCGACCGCAGCACGTCCTCCACCGTGATCGACAGCGGCAGCTGCGCGAACGGATTGTTCCGCGCGTTCCCGTGGTTCTTCACCGACACCGCCGCGATCTCCTCCTCGGTGATCCCGTACCGGCTCATGTATGCGCTCGCCTGCAGCGCCGCCGACGAAATCGCGTCGATCCCCAGGTGGCGCTGGAAGATCGGATCGAACATCCCGTTCGTCGTGACCGGTACGCTCCCCTCGCTCCCCTTGTAGTGCGCCACCACGATCGTTGCCCGGTACCCCGACAACACCCGCATCAACCCGTAAAACGCCCCGAACGTCCCGTCCCCCGACACCGTCGAGATGTTCTTGTCCTGCCCGCCCGAGGCGTCCCCGACAGCCATCCCCGAGATCGTCCGGCCGTCGTAAAAATCGTTCGAAACCGTCACCACGCTGTCGATGTCGTCGATCGTCAGACCCGCATCCTCCAGCGCCTCCCGCGTCACGTCGAATACCATGTCCGCGAAGATCCGGTCCTTCTTCCTCCGCTCGTACTTTGTCTGCGCGACACCTACGATTGCCGTTTTCTCCATGTGCCGTTCTTCCTTTCCAGGGGTTTGGCCCTGCGGGGTGACACCCCGTTTCCGATCCCGCGAAACGCCCGGCTGCAGGCCACCGGATCCCGAGCCGTCCGGCCTGTGCCGCCCGCACAGGCCGCTGCATCGGGGGTGAGGGAAACGCCTCAGCCGGGCTGATCCTGCGATGTCCTACACCAGTTCGAAGGAGTCGATGTCCAGGATGTGGGCCGTCCGCTCCGCCTTGAAGACCGCCTTGACCCGTTTCCCGATCCCGATCTTGTCCAGGTCCTTCTTGACCAAGTGAAGAAATCCCACGTCCGCCCCGTCCAGCTTGATCAATGCATAGGCAAACGGAGCCGTCACCGGCTGCACCGGGTGGCCGTACCGGACGACCGTGAAGGCCTCGATCACCCCCTCGTCGCCGACCTCCACCCACTCGTCCATGTCCACAAAGCAGCGGCTGCAACTCTTCCGCGCCGGAACGTACACCTTGCCGCAGGACCCGCACCGCGTCCCCAGGATCTTCCGCTCGTCCCGGAGCGTCTTGAGAAACCGCCCCGCCGTCTCCCCGGCCCACCAGGAATACGGCACCGAGATCTGCCCCTTCAGCGTCAGGGGCTCCACTTCCTTCAACCATTCAGACATGTTTTCACCTCTTGATGGTTCCCATGATCGCCCGCGCCTCGTCCGGCGTCGCCGGTTCGTGGCCCAGGGCCCGGACGATGCGGACCGCATGCTCCACGAGCTCGTAGTTGCCCTTGGCCAGCGCCCCATCGGGCATCCGGATGTTGTCCTCCAGGCCTACGCGAACGTGGCCGCCGCAGAGGATCGACTGGGTGATGGCCGGCCATTCGTCGTTCCCGACGCCGCAGGTGGTAAAATTGGCTCCCGGAGGCAGGGAGGAGGCCATGGCGATGAACGTGCCCGGCCGGAAGGAATTCCCGCCGCAGACCCCCCAGACGAAGTTGAAGTTGACGGGTTCCGTGAAGGACCCGCTACCCGAGATGGCGTGGTAGTTGTCGATTCCCGACGAGGAGTAGACCTCGATTTCCGGCTTGGTTCCGATCTCCTTCATCCGGGCGGCGAATTTGGCCACCATGATGAGGGAGTTTTCAAACGTGTAGTCCACGAGAACTTCACCGGTCTTCCGGTTTACGGCGGCGAAGTTCATAGTGGCCATGTTGAGGGAGGACATCTCGGGCCGCACCGCTTCCATCTGCTGGAGACGAAGCTCCGGCGTCGCCCCCGGGCCGAGGGCCGAGGTCATGTTGACGATCAGCTCCGGAACCCGCGCCTTGATGGCGTCGTGGCTTTCCTTGATTCGCTCGATCCGGATGGAATTGGCGCCGTCGTCCTCCACGGCGTGGACGTGCACCATGGCCGCGCCCGCCTTGTAGGCCAGCTCCGCCGCATCGGCCAGCTCCTTCGGCGAGTAGGGCGTGTTGGGGTTCTGGTTTTTGCGTGTCGACGATCCGACGAGCGCACAGGTTACGATTACTTTTCTGCTCATAAAGACTCCCGTTCCTTCCATGGATATTCTGCGATCCGGCGTTGCCCCGCATCAGCGATGCGGGGCCGGCCGCCGGAACCGTCCATTACACCTTGAGCAGCAGGGCCTCTCCCTGGGACAGGCCGCCGCAGATGGCCGCCACGCCGAGACCGCCGCCGCGCCGCCTGAGCTCGTACATCATCGTCATGGCGATCCGGGCGCCGCTGGCCCCG
>Ga0228535_1000324_pt1 | contig 149627 bp, 147 predicted proteins | sample SJ1metagenome_FD_168457 | JGI IMG/M metagenome (GOLD analysis project Ga0228535, IMG submission 168457) | Enriched culture of PCE-dechlorinating microbial communities from Ithaca, New York, USA - SJ1 | ecosystem: Engineered > Modeled > Simulated communities (microbial... > Unclassified...
CCGCCTTTTGCTGCCAATACTTTGGTGATTGCTGCAGTCAAAGTAGTCTTGCCGTGATCGACGTGACCGATGGTGCCGATATTAGCATGGGGTTTGGTTCTTTCGTATTTTTGTTTAGCCATTATTTACTACCTCCAAGTTAATTTAGTTTTTTTCTAAATAATATAACCATTTTGTGGATTCGACCAGATATGAAAAACTCCTGCTAATAATTATTGTGGGAATAAATATTTTACGATTTTTTTAATCATTAACAGTCCGGCCTATATATAATTCTTTATATAAACATAAAGAAAAAACCTCATAAAGAGGTTTTATTTTAATTTGGTGGCGGCGCACGGATTTGAACCGCGGACACTCCGGGTATGAACCGAATGCTCTAGCCAACTGAGCTACGCCGCCATTATGAAGATAACTAACTGGAGCTGATGACCAGGATTGAACTGGTGACCTTATCCTTACCAAGGATACGCTCTGCCGACTGAGCTACATCAGCAAAATCATGGTTGCGGGGGCTGGACTTGAACCAACGACCTTCGGGTTATGAGCCCGACGAGCTACCAACTGCTCCACCCCGCGATAAAAGGACACCAATAATAAAAGTTGGTGGAGAGGGAAGGATTCGAACCTTCGAAGCCAGAAGCGGCAGATTTACAGTCTGCTCCCTTTAACCACTCGGGAACCTCTCCGTTATTAAACTTTTGGAGCTGGCGAAAGGAATTGAACCCTCAACCTACTGATTACAAGTCAGTTGCTCTACCGATTGAGCTACGCCAGCGCTGCATTAGTGACATTGAGTAGTATATAATATGCGGATAAACTTGTCAATACCCTTTTTAACTTTTTTCAAAAAATCGTAAAATTTTTACAGTTTTACGAAAAGCCTAAGAAACATCACAAGTAGAAATACCACAAAGTCACCACGGCCATTATAATACGATAATATGCAAAACTTGTCAACCGTGAACGGTTAAGAAAACCAATAAACCAAAGTATTGATGCATAAGCGACCACAAAAGATACAACAAAACCTATCGCCAGCAAATGCAAGTCATTCGTGCTCAAGGAAGCCATATTCTTCATTAAATCGTAAATACATGCCACAAACATTAATGGTACAGCGATGATAAAGGAATATTCTGCTGCTGCCTTGCGTGTAAGGCCAATCAAAAGACCGCCGCCGATGGTTGAGCCGGAACGGGAAAACCCAGGCCATAAAGAGAGAATCTGGAAAGCACCGACCAAAGCTGCCTGTCTTATCGATATTTTATCTACATTATCCAATAAATACTCCTGCATATTTTCTGTTTTCTTTTCCGCATACATCATCAAAAAAGCGCCAAGAACAAAACCAATCGCTACCGTGAAAGGCGAGAATAAATAATGCTTAATAGAGCTGTGTGCAAAAAAGGCTATGCCCATTACCGGAACAATTCCCGCAGCTACATGCCAGACACTGAGCCCTTTGTCAACCTTCCAACCTTCACGCGTAAAGAAATGTCTGAATTTCTCTCTATAAAGAAATATGACAGACAAAATTGCACCCAGTTGTATAAAAACATCGAAAACATTGGCAACCGGCCCGTCAAAACCAAGTAGGTGGCCAACAATAATCATGTGTCCTGTCGATGAAATAGGCAGGAATTCTGTTATGCCTTCAACTATACCGATAATTACTGCTACTAATGTTAGATCCATTGTCTACCTTCTTTTTCGTTTTATTGTGCTTTAAGCAACTTTTTTTATTATAGCCAATATAGCCATAACAAACTAGTCTTATTTTAGTGTTTTTATGTGAATTTTATATGAAATAATCATTTCTGCCTTTTTTGCAGCAATTCTTTCAAAACAAGCTTATCTGTAGGGAATGCCAGAGTTGGTGGCTCAGCAAGGTCAAACCACCCGATTTCACTTGCATCATCACCTGCCAGAGGATTTCCTGAAACAACTTTCGACAAGAACCAAATACCGACAGTATGCTGCTTAGGATTATGGAAATTAGAATGAGCCGTAAAGACTTCTAATGGTTCGATAATGAGATTCGTCTCTTCTTCCACTTCTCGTACAATGCCGGCCCTTACATCTTCATCGTATTCCAGATAGCCGCAAGGTATACACCACAGCCCAGGAAAAGTAATATTAGGTGATCTCTTCACCAATAAAATTTTACCATCTTCATTAAAAATAATTGCCGCTACCCCAACGATTGGGTTTTCATAATGCACACGTCCGCACCTACCGCAAACAAGCCGTTCTCTGCCTGTCAGATATCTTTTGGTCAGTTGCGCCCCGCAAACCGGGCAAAAATGAAATCTTTGCTGCATAACTTACACCCCTATTCTTAAAAAACGGGTAGGAATCCCTCACCGGGATGCCTACCCATCACATCAATAATTCTCAGTCGCCAAAACTAATACTTAAATGACGCGCAGCTCGGATAATATCGCTGTCAACAGGCACCAAATGTGGCTCTGAAGCTACTTTTTCAATTGGTACCACTACAATATTATTGCTTTTCAAAGCTACCATCGTATTATATTCTCCCTGCAGGCAAGCCTCTACAGCTGCAACACCATAGCGTGTTGACAAAACCCTGTCATAAGGAGTTGGCGAGCCGCCGCGCTGCAAGTAGCCGAGTACAGTACAGCGTGATTCTATACCTGTTTTATCTTCTATTTCCCGCACTAACTTTTCACCTGCGCCGCCAAGCCTTATCGGTTCATAACTTCCTTTCACCATGCGTGCTACCGATAGTTCTCCGCCAACAGGCTTCGCGCCCTCAGCTACAACTATAATGCTAAATTTTTTGTTGCTTTCCTGCCTCTGTTTAATCTTTTTTAAAACAGATTCTATTTTATAAGGTATTTCAGGAATCAAGATGCAGTCAGCACCCCCCGCAATTCCTGAATGAAGCGCAATCCAGCCTGCATACCTTCCCATGACTTCCAGTGCCATAACCCTGTGATGCGACTCCGCAGTAGTGTGCAGCCTGTCTAAAGCTTCTGTAGCCGCAGCCATCGCAGTATCAAACCCGAAAGTCCTTTCCGTGCAGGGCAAGTCATTATCGATGGTCTTCGGCACGCCAACTACTTTTACACCACATTCCTTACTCAATTGATTGGCAATTTTGAGGCTGCCGTCACCGCCAATTACAATCAAAATATCAATTGCATGTTTTTTTAAGTTAGCCAAAACCGTTTCCCGCATATCTTCATAAACGGGTTCGCCGGCGGCATCTGTTCCAACAGCAAAATGAAAAGGATTGTCACGGTTGGTTGTTCCCAGGATGGTGCCCCCGCGCGGGAGAATCCCTGACACATCCTGCAATTCCATTTTCTTGATATTATCGCAAATCAAGCCATTAAACCCATTTTCTATGCCATAAATTTCGTAGTTATTCTGAATCGCCGTTTTCACAACTGCGCGTATGACAGCATTCAGTCCCGGACAATCACCGCCGCCTGTGAGAACTGCCAGTCTTCCCTGGGTAACCATTACACACCTCTGTTCTAATCCATATTCCAAATTTTGAAACCGTCAGCACTGATTTTTATCGATTCTGTCCCATCAAACTTATCATAACAGAGACAGCCATTTTCATAGTAACCTGGCCATGCCGCGACTATCACAAATTTCTTGCCTAATTTACGTAACAAATCAGCAACATCAATATGAAAAACTGGTACGAATAACGTCTGAAGCCTGTCAAGCAAAACTACCTCTGAATTGTATCCGTCGAGTATCTCAGCAATCATTTGAGGCGCTTTTTCCTGACGCAATGCCGGTAAAAGTTCCAAAAAATCTTCTGTAATTAATAAGCGGCAATCAACGTAATCCCACGCTTTTTTGGCCGCCGCCTCACGCAGAACACCGCTCTTACCGCTTCCTGGCTTACCTGTAATAATCAAAACTTTTCCTTCAGCTTCTTGCAGGCCTTCTACCTCTTTTACAAAATCCTCTACCTGGCTCATGTTCTTCGCCCTCCTTAGTTTTTTCGTAAACAGGTTTATTCGTCTTAAGATGCTTCTAGTATTCGTCGCACATTTCCTAAATCCTTTAAAAAATAAAACATCATTTAGAAAAATCCAAATGATGTTACAATCTGTTACATATCTATCAAATTATTTGTCATTCTTGCGATGGCTGCCAAATCTCTCGGATGGATCCATCGCCATCAAGCCACAGTAAACATTCTTCAAATCGGTACCTTCCGCACGGGAATTAAGATACTTCTCCAACTTACGTTTAACGCGCTGCAAAGCATTGTCGATCGACTTTATGTGACGATCGAGATCAACCGCAATTTCCTGATAAGATTTTCCATCCAGATAACTCATAAGAACTTTCCATTCTAAATCACTCAGAATGTTGTTCATTTTATTTTCTATATCCAGAAACTCTTCACGACTGATAACCATCTCTTCTGGATTTGCCACCTTGGCTCCGGAAATCACATCCAGCAAAGTTCTATCAGAATCTTCCTCATAAATAGGCTTATTCAAGGAAACATAAGAATTAAGAGGTATGTGCTTCTGCCGCGTTGCTGTTTTGATAGCCGTAATAATCTGACGGGTAACACACAGTTCTGCAAAAGCTCGGAAAGAAGAAAGTTTGTCATTACGGAAATCTCTTATCGCTTTAAAAAGGCCTATCATGCCTTCCTGGATGATATCTTCTCTTTCAGCACCGATTAAAAAATAGCTTCTCGCTTTAGCACGTACGAAATTACGATATTTATAAAGCAAATATTCCTGCGCCAAAAGATTTTCATCTTGTTTCGCAACCATAACGACCTCTTCATCGGTCATATTTTCAAATGCCTGATAGGGATCATTCGATATACCTGAACGCATACAGCATAGCCTCCCTTTTTCTTTTAGCTTGGATCTTCGAAAGCCTGCTATGTTAATCGTGAAATTAATTATACAATAGTTTTTTTTTACAAGTCAATCAAGACTTGTTTTCTATCTGCGCAAACGTTCCAATTTGCTCAGCACATCATCCTTAAGCCTGTTGCCTACCTCATTGCGGGCTTTACCTTGTATTTCTCTGCTGTTGCGCTCATGTATCTGTTTTTTTACTGCCAGATACTCTTCGCGAAACTCTCTTGCCGAAATACGATAAGCTCCAACGCCTAAAATAACTATCTGCTCAGCATAATCACTGGTTACTACGAATACTTTGTTGCCTTCTTTTGCCAATTCATAGGTTTTACGTTCAATCCAGGAATCAGCAGTTTCACCCTCCGCGGTAAATACTATGCTGGCGCCCCCGCGGCTTTCCTCATTAGACAAGCCTTGCACTTCCTGCGCATCAAAAACCAAGATAACCTCCTGACCTTTAAAAGCAGCATATTCGGAAGCAACCGCCAACAGCATTTCGCGAGCATGCTCCAGATTCTCTTCACGGACAGTCTTAAACTCTTTCCAGTTATTTACTACATTGTAACCATCGATTAAGAGCCATTCCTTCATAGTTATTCACCGGCTCTTTGCCTTACAATTTCGAAAAGCAGTATTGCCCCTGCAGCTGAAGCATTCAAAGAAGAAACGCCCCCGCGCATAGGAATTTTTACCAAAAGGTCGCAGTTTTCTTTGACAAGCCGGCCAAGGCCTTTGCCCTCAGCGCCAATAACCAAAACTACAGGGCCTGTCAAATTAGCGCCAAAATAGTCGGCCTCGCCATCCATATCAGCACCGACGACCCACAAACCTTTTTTCTTAAGTTCGTTTATTGTCTGTGAAATATTGCCAATGCTGACTACAGGAACATATTCTATTGCTCCTGCTGAAATTTTAGCTACAACTGCATTCAAAGGGCAGCTGCGACGCTTTGGCATCAGAACCCCATGAACACCTGCAGCATCTGCAGTTCGGATAATTGCCCCGACATTTTGCGGGTCTTGCAGCTCATCAAGCAAAACCAGAAAAGGAGCTTCACCCTTTTCTGCCGCTATTGCCAATACCTCATCCAGATCATAGAAGCGGATAGGGGCAGCCATGGCAACAACCCCTTGATGGCGAATACCTTCTGCCATATTGTTCAGCTTCTCAATTTTTACATATTCAACCAGCACGCCGGCATCTTTGGCTAAAGCGATGATTTCACCGATGCTGCCGCCTTTGATGCCATCCTGCACGTATAATTTGTTTAGGGAACGTCCGCTGCGCAGCGCTTCAATAACAGAATTTCGGCCAGCTATCAATTCTTCTGACATATTTTTCCCTACCCTTTCGCAGCTTTAGCCTGCAAAGCAGCTAAACGGCCGCAGGTCATTGCGCCTTCCGTACAAATTCCATCGGTAACACAGGACGGACCTGCCTTTTCAAATAAAACAGGTGCGACTTCCTTGACTTCTGCCAGCATTTTTTCAGCCAAAGCCCTGATTTCCCATTGGGCGCGGGTACAGCAGCGCAGACGGAAGAAATTATATAAAGACCTTACGTTCATCGTCACTACTATTTTGGTTTCTGCCGCATTTGGCAGGATGTAGCGCGCATCCTCGGCTGGAATGCCCATTTCTGTCCACTCCGTGTAAAGGTTTCGGATTTCGCCCATCAGTTTTTCAAACTTTTCGCGTTCCGCAGGTCTTGCGGCTATGGAAAGAGGCAAAATTGTTTCAAAATCATGTTCCTTCACATAACGCTGTGATTGCTGGGAATAAGAGGCTATACGATGGCGAACCAGCTGGTGGGTAAGAACACGGGAAACACCTTCGATAGCGAAAGTAAAAGTAACATGTTCAAGCGTTGAAAAATGCCCCATTTCAACCAGCTTGCGGACCAGTTTAGCGGCCTGTTCGTCAGTAATTTTCTCTTCCAGCTGTGCGGCGCCGATTGGTGAATAACACAATCTGGCACTCATAGCAACGGTTTTTTCCGGTTCCGGCGTATAGCGCAAAAGTTTTACCTGCATATCTTAACTAAGCCTCCTGGAGTCTATTTCACTTCTGATAATCTCGAAAGAACGCTCCAGAATCTCTTCCAGGCGTTCTTCTTTTTCTGCAAGAAACAACCAGCCAACCAGTGCCTCAAAAGCTGTGCCTTGGCGATATTCGCGCACGCTGGCACTCTTTGGCACCGTTGACTTGGTATTGCGTCCACGTCTGGCAATTGCCTCTTCCTCTTCGTTTAACTCCTCAGTCAAGGCGTCCATAGCTTTGGCCTGCATTACCGCAGAAACCATTTTTGCGCCCAGATCATGAATTACACGTACCTGTCCTGATGTAGGCAAAAGACGTAAACGTACGTAAAGAGAAAAAACAACATCGCCCACGTAAGCAAGAATTACCGGATTCAGTTGTTTAGGCTCCGGCAAAACCAGGCCTTCCGCAGCACATGCAGCAAGTGCATGTGCGCGTATCATCTGATATTGTTCAAATTTCACTGACGTTTCCACCGTACTCCCTGCGGAGTATCTTCCAAAATAATACCGGCTGCTGCAAGCTTATCGCGCAAAGCATCGGCCTGTGCATAATTTTTGTTTTGACGGGCTTCCTGACGAAGTCCAATCAGCAGTTCAATCAAAGCATTCTCCAGACCAGCGTCAGCGCTCTCCGCGACAGCTGATTTTTCCAGAACACCGATAATGCTGCACATCTCAGCAAAAACTTTATTCATAATATTAACGAGCTTGCCATCAGGCCTGTTGTTCGTTGTAACAACATTCTGATAGTAAGTATTGATTTCGCGGCCCAGAGCAAACATGTGACTGATTGCGAGTGCGGTATTGAAATCGTCTCTCATAGCTTCCAGGAATTCCGTGCGGAACCCGGCAACTTTATTTTGCAGGGCAAGACTTTCTTCAGTAGGACCAACACCCGGAATTTGAGCTAAAGTACGCAAGTTTTCCCGTGCAGTTGCCAGCCTGGTCAGGCTGCGTTCGGCTTCTTTCAGGCGTTCATCGCTGAAGTCCAGCGGACTTCTGTAATGAGTTGAAAGAATAAAGAAGCGCAGAGTTTCCGGCTCGAAATGTTCCAGAATGTCGATTACGAGGAAGAAATTGCCAAGTGATTTCGACATTTTTTCTTCGTTAACGGTAATAAAGCCGTTGTGCAGCCAATATTTGACAAAAGGATGCTTGCCTGTACAGCCTTCGGATTGGGCAATTTCATTTTCATGGTGTGGGAAAATCAAATCACTGCCGCCACCATGGAAGTCAAAGTTTTCACCCAAATATTTCATGCTCATGACAGAGCACTCAATATGCCAGCCCGGTCTGCCTTCTCCCCATGGGCTTGTCCAGGAAGGCTCACCTGGTTTAGCTGCCTTCCAAAGAGCAAAATCCATTGGATTTTCCTTGCGTTCATCAACATCAATGCGGGCACCGGCCAACATGTCATCCAGATTACGTCCGCTCAGCTCACCGTAATGGTCAAATTTTTCAACGCGGTAATAAACATCGCCATCAACTTCATAAGCGAAACCATTCTCTATCAATTTTTCGACCATAGCGATAATTTCTGCCATATGGTCGGAAACACGCGGATAAATATCAACTCTTCTGACATTGAGTTTGTCTATAGCTTCAAAATAAGCGTCTATATAACGGCCGCAGATGTCACTCCAGGCTACTCCCTCTTTATTGGCGGCGTTAATTATTTTGTCATCAACATCCGTAAAATTCTGTACGTGTGTTACTTCATAGCCTTCATGCTCCAAAAAGCGGTGAATAACATCCCAAGTAACAAAAGGACGTGCATTACCAATATGCGGATGATTGTAAGGGGTTACCCCGCAAACATAGATGCTGGCTTTGCCTGGCACAATAGGCACAAATTCTTCTTTTTGCTTGGTCAAAGTATTATAAACTTTTATGCTCATCTTGGTTTTCTCCTTTACGCGAGAGTTACCCCAGCTTTTTCCAGACTGCCCTTAATACGTTTTAAAGTACGTTCCAGACCAAGCAGAGGAATGGTCTCCGTCAATTCAGGTCCGTGCTGATTACCGGTAAGTGCCACACGAATCGGCATATAAACACTCTTGCCGCCCAGTTTAGTGGTTTTCTGGATGGTTTTAAAGGTGGCTTTAACACCTGTAGCATCTACTGCTTCCAGCTGTCCGAGCTGCTCAAAAAGCATATTCATAACGGTTGGTACTGTTTCTTCCTTCAAAACAGCTGCAGCTTCTTCATTTTCAAAAGCAAAGTCATCATGGAAATACATTGCGACAACTTCTGGAATCTGCGCTGCATAAGAAACATGTTCCTTACTTGTCAGAACTACTTTTTTCAGCCAGGCCAGTTTGTCGCCTTCTTCCTCGCCTGTCATAAAACCAGCTTCAATCATCTGCGGTTTCGCTGCTTCGAAGAAAGCTTCATCATCTAGCTGACGCATATAATGCTGATTTATCCAATTCAATTTATCTAAGTCAAAAACAGCCGGATTCTTGGCAACATGATCCATGGAAAAAGCCTGGATCAACTCTTCGGTAGTAAAGATCTCCTGTTCGCTGTTTGGAGCCCAGCCCAGCAGGGCAAGGAAATTAACGATACCCTTAGGGCAATAACCAAGTTTTCTGTATTGGTCAACAGAAGTTGCACCGTGCCGTTTACTCATTTTAGTGCGGTCTTTACCGAGAATAAGTGAAATATGACCGAAAACAGGTTTTTCAAAACCCAATGCATCGTAAATCAGACATTGACGCGGGGTATTGGATAGATGCTCTTCAGCACGTATAACATGAGTTATGTGCATCAAGGCGTCATCAATTACCACGGCATAATTGTAGGTAGGAATGCCGTCAGACTTAACAATGACGAAATCGCCAATACCGTCTGAGTCAAAAACTACGTCGCCGCGCACCATGTCATGAATGACAATTTGCTGTCCGGCGGGCACTTTGAAACGAACGGTCGGCTTGCGGCCTTCTTTTTCAAATTCAGCAATCTGTTCAGGTGTCAGATTCCTGCACTTGCCCATATAACGCGGCATTTGACTTTGAGCAACCAGTGCTTGACGTTCGGCTTCCAATTCATCATCAGTACAGTAGCAATAGTAAGCTTTGCCTTCAGCCAAAAGTTGTTCTGTATATTTTCTGTACAAATCAAGACGTTCAGTTTGACGGTAAGGCCCATATTCGCCGCCGACATCTACGCCTTCATCCCAATCCATTCCCAACCATTTAAGCGCAGCCTTAATGTTTTCTTCTGACTCTCTGCTGGAACGTTCAAGGTCTGTATCTTCAATTCTTAAAATCAATTTTCCGCCTGTTTTACGCGCTAAAAGCCAGTTAAACAAAGCTGAACGCGCGCCACCGATATGAAATGGTCCGGTAGGGCTTGGTGCAAATCTTACTCTTATTTCCTTTTCCATGAACAAAACCTCCAAATATGTAAAACACTATATCTTTAAATTATAGCACAAAGTCTATACAGATACTTTGTAAAAACCTTACTGCAGCTATGACCTGAAAACAGTAACCACTGCCTGGGCTGCTATGCCTTCTCCTCTGCCTGTAAAACCAAGCCGTTCAGTCGTAGTTGCTTTCACGTTGATCGCATCCTTGTCAATCTTTAATACAGCAGCAATATTATTTTGCATTTGTTCGCGATAAGCAGCTAACTTTGGTTTTTGCGCAATAATGGTGATATCCGCATTGCCAACCTGCCAGCCTTTTTCCTGCAGTAATCCTGCTACATGGCGCAGCAAAACCATACTGTCAGCACCTTTATACTTTTCATCAGTATCAGGGAAATGCTGTCCAATATCGCCTAACGCTACAGAGCCAAGCATCGCATCCATTAAGGCGTGAACTGCTACATCGGCATCTGAATGGCCTGCAAGCCCCAGTTCGTAAGGAACCTGGACGCCACATAAAATTAATTTTCTTTCAGCAACCAGGCAATGTACATCAAACCCGCTGCCCACTCGCATTGTAAGGTTTCTATCATCCTGCACAGGATTTTCTTCTCCCTTGTATAACAAAGCTTTGGCCCAGACAAGGTCATCCGGGGTAGTAATTTTATTATTCGCATAAGAACCTTCGGCAACAACGACAGGCATACCTAAAAGTTCAACAGCACCGGCATCGTCAGTAACATCTATTTTTTCTCTCCGCAGCATTTCATAGGCCTGCTTTAAAAGCTGAGTACGAAAAATCTGAGGCGTTTGTATCGCCCTCAGTTTACTGCGTTCCAAAGTAGTAACAACCCTGCCTTCAACATCAACAAGCTTGGTAGTGTCCTTAACCGGCACACCGGCAACCGCGGCGCCGCTCTTTTGTGCCGCAGCAAAAACACGTGCAAAAATATCCGGTGTAGCAAACGGCCTGGCTCCATCGTGAACAGCAACAAATTCTTCATCGTCTTTTACAAGACATAAAGCATTAAAAACAGAATCCTGCCTTTCCCTGCCGCCCGCAGTTATCTGCCAGCTGAGTCCCGGAAAGTACAAGTTTTCGTATCTTTGCAGGATTGCCGTTCCTTCTGCCAGTTCATCAGGCCTGACCACAATAATTGCACGTTTTACTTCTGCAACCTGACTGACTTGATGCAGATTGTGAACAATTACCGGCAAACCCTCCAACAACAAAAAAGCTTTATTCATGCCCAGGCCCATCCTTCGGCCTGATCCTGCCGCCGCCAGAATAACTACTATTTTTTTCAAAACAAAACAACCCCCAATGTTATTTCATGCGGGCAAAAATCATACGGCCTGCAGAAGTCTGCAAAACGGAAGTAACAACAACACTTACGCTTTCGCCAATATACTTCTTGCCGCCTTCAACAACAATCATTGTTCCGTCGTCCAGATAAGCAACTGCCTGACCGCTTTCTTTGCCTTCCTTGGCCAGAAATAGCAACATATCTTCTCCAGGCAGCACTACCGGCTTAACAGCATTAGCCAGGTCATTAATATTCAAAACACCTACGCCCTGAATTTCAGCGACTTTATTCAAATTGAAATCATTAGTTATTACCTGACTGCCTATTTCCTTGGCCAGCCTGACCAGCTTGGCATCAACCTCTGTAATATCATCATAATCCGTATTAATGATTTCCACCTGCTGGGAAAGACCATCCTGCATTGCTTTGACAACATCGAGACCTCTGCGGCCTCTTTTGCGCTTCAAAGTGTCAGAGGAATCAGCGATCTTTTGCAATTCTTCCAGCACGAACCCAGGAATAATGAGCTTCCCTTCTAGGAACCCTGTTTTCAGGATATCGGCAATACGGCCGTCGATAATAACACTGGTATCTAAGATTTTATGATTGCTGCAAACATTGTCCGCTTCTGTTCCCTTGCTCGCGTCCTTGAAAGTACGGAAGGACCAGATACGGTTAAAAAATGAAGTGATATCAGCGTGTTTTATCAGAGCCACCTTTGCTCCGACTATTGCCAGAATCAAACTGAGGATCAATGGAATATACATACCGATGAACGGCAGGTGTGAAAAAGGACTGCCTATCAAATTAGCTACAATAAGGCCAATAATAGCACCCATAGCAACTACCAGAATATTACTGGTTGGAACCTTAGCTAAAACGACAGCTATTACCTCCGTAAAACGCATAGTGTGTCCAATAATAAAATTTGAACCCGCATAACCAATTGCACCAAACAAGCAAAAACCAATTACATCTGAAGCAACAGTTGCTAAGGCAAAACCAAATGGGCCGTTCTTGAACATCTCATTAGGCAGCATTTCGGAAAGATAAGGAACCAGATATTCCATCAAAAGCATACCTGATACTGCAAAGACAAGTACTATTGTCAGTTTAAGAATTCTCGTTAACATTTTCTCACCTCCTTTCTGTCTCTTACGCCATAATCTTACTACAAAAGAAGAGTTTTTAATAGGCTATAGTAAGCAAAAAAAAATAAAATACGTCAAGCAACGACGTATTTTACTTTAAATTTTAATTAAAAAACTTATGCAGCCATATATCAGCCTCTTCAAGTTTTTGGGAACGTACCAGCATGACCTCGCTCAGAAGAATTTGGCGGGCAGTATTCAAAAGCCTTCGTTCTCCGGTTGAAAGCTTTTTTTCTTCTTCCTGGACTGTCAAAGTTCTTACAACCGCGGCAACTTCAAAAATATCTCCGCTTTTCATTTTCTCAAGATAAAGGTTAAAACGCCTGTTCCAGGTAATACTTTTCATCGTATTTTCCGGACGCGAAGCAAGAATGTTTTCAATCTCAGCAAGTTGTTCTTCGCTGATTACATGCCGCAGTCCTACTTGTTCAACATTTTTTATTGGAATCATGATTTTCATGTCACCCAGAAGCATCTCAAGTATGAAATATTCGACAACGCCGCCTTTTTCATCGCTGCGTTTTTCTATAGAATGTATCATGCCTGCTCCATGCATCGGATAAACAATCTTATCGCCTGTTTCGAACATGCGCCATGCCTCCTTCATTGTGACACTATAATTTTAGCATAATCTATTTACTTTGTCAAAATTTTTTATTGTATCATGTAGTTTTTTACATGTCAATCATATTTTAATATATTTAATTATAATCCTTAAAATTGACAGCCCAAAAGTGTTTATTTATAATTAAGCCAAGAGAGGTGCTGAATATGAAAGATAATTCCTGTCAAGACTTCCAAGCCAATGTTGAAAAATATCTGATTCGTCACAAAAGCGTTCTCGATATCATGACGAAATATCAGGAGTCTGTAGCACGTGTTAACCGTGCTCTTGCCAAATCCGTGACGGAATGCGGCTGCATCAAAATTGAAGCGCATAAACAAATCGTGCCTCAGGACATTGCTTTCACCAGCATGAAAGACTACATGTCATCACATGTTGATGGTGAACTTTGCCCACACTGCAAGGAAACCCTCTCCAAAGAAATCGGGCATTCACTTTTTTATATGGCAGCTTTATGCAACCTTACCGGGTTAAAAATGGATAATGTCATGCAAGAAGAAAATAATGCTATCTCCACATTAGGATTTTATTACCTTTCTTAAAAAATAAGCTTAAGAGCTGCTTACTCTGAATGATGATACTTCAGAGTAAGCAGCTCTTTTATTTTTCGAAAAATGCTGTTAGTGCCTCTTCAACTGTATGTACCTGGATAATACCTGTCGATGCACTTTGCGCGGACAAATTGCCTGCTGGTATAACAAATTTTTGAAATCCTAAATTCTGTGCCTCTTTGATTCTTCTTTCAACAAAGCCCACCCTGCGAACCTCGCCAGTAAGTCCCACTTCCCCTACAGCAAGAATTCCCGGCATTACCGCCTTATTACGATAGCTGGAAACAATTGCCGCGATGACAGCAAGATCGGCCGCCGGCTCCGTAACACGCACGCCACCGACAACATTGACATAAACATCCTGTGTGCCAAAATCCATCCCTAATCTTTTCTCCAAAATTGCGAGCAACATATTAACTCTATTGTAATCAAAACCAACCGCAGTTCTGCGCGGCATGCCATAAGGAGTCCTGGCTACCAGTGCCTGCATCTCTACCAGTAAGGGACGATTACCCTCCAGGCAAGCACAAACAACCGAGCCCGGAACTGCGGAAGCACGTTTTTCCAAAAAAAGGCCGGAAGGATTGGCAACTTCTTTCAAACCGCTCTCTTCCATGGAAAAAATGCCGCTTTCGTTTGTAGAACCGAAACGATTCTTCAAGGCTCTGAGCACACGAAAAGCATAGGATCTTTCACCTTCGAATTGTAATACAACGTCGACCATATGTTCTAATAGCCTTGGTCCTGCTATATTACCTTCCTTGGTAACATGCCCTATAATAAGGACGGCAATACCGGTAGATTTGGCAAAACGCAGCAATTTGGCAGTGCACTCCCTGACCTGGCCAACACTGCCGGCAGCGGTTTCAAATTCCGCATTGTACATAGTCTGTATCGAATCTATTACGAGCAGCGCTGGCTTAACCTCCTGTGCCTGTGCAAGAATAACCGCCAAATCGGTTGCTGTCATGATGAGAAGACCGCTGCCGGAGCCTCCAAGGCGTTTGGCCCTCATTGCAGTTTGCCCTTCTGACTCTTCGCCCGATACATAAAGGACTTTTATGCCATTCTCGCTAAACTTCATGCTGGCATCCAATACTATAGTCGACTTACCAATGCCAGGATCACCGCCCAATAGAACCAAAGACCCTGGTACTATGCCGCCACCCAGAACGCGATCAAACTCGCGAATGCCAGTTGCCATTCTTTTCAAGTTATCTATTGCAACGCTGTCCAAGTTCTTCGGACGTGGGTTCTCCTTAACTGCCAAGAAAGAAGCTTTGCTTTCAGGAACTACCGTCTCTTCTACCAAGGTATCCCACTGGCCACATTCAGGGCATTTACCAAGCCACTTCAAAGTTGTATAACCGCAGTTCTGACACACATAATGAATTTTAATTTTAGCCACTATTCTATCTCCTCACCCATCAGCGGGCAGCCAAGTCCGTCAATCTTCGTTTTTTGTTTTTGCTAATCTAGCAAGAGCTTCCGTAAAAATCGCTCCTCGCTCCCTGGCATCTACTCTGCCTTCCAATACTTCCATCATGAAAGAAAGTAAGATAGCTTCCCTATAGGTAATGCCATTGGTCTTCGCAAACTGTCTGATTTTGTTTTCTCTCTGGCCAGAACTTGTCTCCCTTTGCTGGAGTTCCCCGGCCATCAGTCGGACAATGCGCACAAAGCCTCCGCTCCCACGCCTCGATTCCACTATATAACCACGTTCTGGCGTAAATCTGGTGCTTAAGACATAGCTTATCTGGGAAGGCGCACACGACAATCTGTCAGCTAACTCATTTCTCTGCACAAGTATCTGATCTTCCTCATCAAGCAAAAGCTGACGAATGATAAAACTTTCTATATCATCTGCAAGATTTTTCACGAATTCCACCACCTTTCATAGCAAATAGAACAATCACATTTCTAACATCTATTATATTTGACTATTTGACTTTTATCAAGTTTTTAAGTGCATGTTACTGCACAAACAAAAGAAACACCGGCTTTATCAGCCGGTGTTTCTTTTGTTTATTTATTCTCTTTAATTTTCATAGCGAACTCATAACCGAATCTCTCGGCCTCACTGATTTCTCCGCTTTGTGGTTTCCATTTACAGTTAAAACCTGGTTGCAAATCAAACCCAGCCTTTGTAATAAATTCTTCCATATCTTTTTGCGCGCCACCGCTCCAGCCGTAAGTGCCAAAAGCCGCAGCGAGCTTCTTGCCAGGCTTCAAGCCTTTCAGATAGGTCAAAAGACCGCCCATGGCAGGCATCATGCCATAGTTCAGAGTAGGAGAACCAAACAATACACCGCCTGCTTCAAATAGTTCTGCCACAATATGGCTGTTGTCAGAAGAATTAAGCCTGAACAGTTTGACAGGAATTCCAGTACTTGCAGCACCTGTCAGAATGGAACGAGCAACATTCTCTGTGCCACCCCACATAGTTTCATATGCAATAATCAGCATGTCATTTTTTACCCCGACACCCCAATCACTGTATTTTGAAACAATCTTATCAATATGTGAGCGCCAGATAGCGCCATGACTTGGAGCAATCATTTTCAGAGGAAGGTTTTCCATTTTTTGCAAAGCTTTTTCAACCAGTTTAGCGTAAGGGGACAATATATTAGCAAAATATTTCTGAGCTTCAAAAAACAGGACAGCCTCATCAATCTCATCATCAAAGCGTTTGCTTGTACAATAGTGTTGACCAAAGGCATCATTGGAGAACAAAATCTGGTCTTCTTTCAGGTAAGTTGCCATAGAATCCGGCCAGTGCAGCATCGGCAGAGGCAGAAACTGCAATTCACGTTTGCCCAAAGAAAGCACGTCGCCTTCTTTGACAGTTACAAAATTAAAAATATCGCCATAATGCTGAATAGCCTCATTTTTACCTTGCGGAGTAATGAAAAACACGGCATTCGGTGCCACTTCGGCAAGTTTTGGCAAAGCGCCGGAATGATCAGGCTCAACATGATTAACTATGACGTAATCAATTTTCGCAGGGTCAACCACTTCACTTATCTTCTTGATATATTCATCAGTAAATGGAGCTTTAACAGCATCAATCAAACAAATTTTTTCGTCAACGATAAGGTAAGAGTTATATGTCACTCCCCTGGGGGTAATGTAGCCATGAAAATCTCTCGTCGTCCAGTCGATAATACCCACATCATAAATATTTTCTGCTAAAGCTAATGGTTTCAAAATAATTCCTCCTTAAATATATGCAATCAATTCATTTTCTTCAAAACAGCAGATGCTGACATTTTATCCAGGATAATCTCCAAAGTATGGAATTTATTGAGAGTGCTGCGATGTCCAATACTGACTACAGTTGTTCCCCGCAGCATTTCTGACAGCAAACGATACATTTCTTCTTCTGTTGCTTCATCCAAAGCTGACGTAGCTTCATCTAAAAACAGCCAATCCGGTTCATAAATGAGTGTTCTGACGAAAGCAAGCCGCTGCTGTTCGCCTACAGATAAAACGTGAGACCAATCAGCTTCAACATCGAGACTCTCAGCCAAAGAAGCTATCTTACAGGCGCTCATCAAGGAAACAAGTTCTTCGTCCGTCTTTTGCCTTGTTCCAGGATATAACAATGCATCCCTTAAAGTTCCCAGAGGCAAATAAGGTTTTTGAGGAATGAACATGATTCTTTCCTGTACCGGCAGTTGAATTTCGCCACTCACGTAGGGCCAGATACCTGCTATTGCTCTCAACAAGGTGCTTTTACCACTACCGCTGGCCCCCTTTACGAGAACATTCGTTCCTGGCTGCAGATCAAAATTAATATTTTTAAGCAAAATTGTACCATTGGGCAACTCCAGATTAAGGTCTCTGATAATAATCTCATTTTCTTCTGTTCTTACTCTTTTCAGGTTAACTTGCGGCTTGGCAATTTCCACCTCAGTCATATGCAGGCCAAAACCAATGAGACGATCAACGACCGCCTGCCACTGAGCCAGCGAAGAATACATATCAACAAAATAAGACAGCGAATCCTGTACACGGCCAAAGGCTGTGGCAATCTGCATCAATCCTCCAAGCGTTATCTCCTTTTTCAGATATCTTGGGATGCAAACAACAAAAGGGAAAATAATCGCTATCTGTGAGTAGCCGGAATTCAGCCAAACAAGTTGTTTTTGCTTCTGCACTATCTTCCAGAAGTTTTCCAACAACAAGGCAAATCTCTTTTTAAATACCTCGCCCTCCTGTTTTTCACCTTCGTAGAATGCAACGCTTTCCGCATTTTCCCTTAAACGCATCATGCTGAAACGGAAGTCAGCTTCATAACGTTGTTGGACAAAATTCAGGCTAACCAGTTTTTTACCAACTTTATGCGTTATCCATGTGCCAATAATGGAATAAATGAGAGCAACCCAAACCAAATATCCAGGGACATTTATTTGCTGTCCCAATATTCCCAATTGGAGGGGCCCCGAAAGCTGCCACAGGATGACAACAAAGGATACCAGTGTGCAAAAAGCTTTTAAAATACCAATCGTAAACTGCAGCGTCATTTCCACAAACATTTTCACATCTTCACTGATACGTTGATCAGGGTTATCAGTGATGGTACCAAACATTTGCAGACGGTAATAGGTCTTCTTATTCAACCATTCATCCAGATAAGCCTTAGTTAGCCAACTACGCCAGTTAAGAGCCAGAATTTGCTGAAGATAAAAAGCGTATACAGCAACTATGATATAGATTGCGGCCAACCAGGAAAAATGAAATAATTCGTTGAAAATCTTGTCAGTCTCATATTCTTGTAAAGCAGTATAAAATGCATTATTCCATTGGTTTAAAAGCACCAATATATAAACGTAGGCCAAAGTCAAGGCAATGATTGCACCCAGCAACAAAAAAGCCTTCTTCTTTTCCTCAGACTGCCAATAGCTTTTTGTTAATTGCCAGACATGCTGAATAAAAATACGACCTAACAAGACTTTTTTCACTTTTTAATTCTCCTTTTGTTGAAAACGAATAAATAGTAATTACGACAGAAAGGCTGAAATTCCTGCAAAAAAAATAATGCCCCGCCTTATGGAGGAGCATTATTTAAGTCTTAGCTATTCTTTCTGTTTCCTATTAAACAATCTGGCAATAAAGACAAACATGACCGGAATAATGAAAATACCAAGCATGGTCGTAATTGTCATACCGCCAACAACCGCGTTACCCATAGAAACACGGGCACCGGCGCCCGGGCCTGTCGCAATCGCGAGTGGCAGGCAGCCTAGAATAAATGCAAAAGATGTCATCAGAATCGGACGCAAACGAAGTTTAGCGGCGTCAATCGCTGCCTGCATAGGCGTTTCACCCTTTTCCATATTCATCTTGGCATATTCGACAATCAAAATCGCGTTTTTAGCAGCCAAACCAATCAAAGTAATCAGGCCTATCTGCATGTAAACGTCGTTCTGCAAACCACGTGCGTACTGTACCAGAAAACAACCGAAAATGGCCGATGGTACCGATAACAAAACTGCCAAAGGAACAGCCCAGCTTTCGTACAAAGCAGCCAGGCAAAGGAAAACGAAGATCAGAGAAATTACAAATACTCTGGCAGAACTGTTGCCGGATTCAATCTGGTCACGGCTCTGGTCTACCCATTCATAGGTATAAGTTGACGGCAATACTTCTGCTGCCACTTCTTCCAACGCCTTCATCGCCTGACCGGTACTATAGCCAGGTGCGGCATCGCCGGCAATCTTCATTGCACTGGCACCATTAAATCTGGTGATTGAAGGTACTGTATTGCTCTTTTCATATTTTACCAAAGTATTCAAGGGCACCATCGTGTTATTACTGCTGCGCACATAGAACAAGCGCATGGAATCGACATCAGTCCTATATTTCGCATCAGCCTGCATAACAACTTTCCAGGTACGTCCGAAGCGGTTAAAGTCATTGATTTCAGAACCGCCAAGGAAGGTCTGCAGAGCGGTATAAACGCTGGCAACAGGTACGCCTAGCGATTCTGCTTTCTCGCGGTCAACCGTGAATTTATAAGAAGGAGTATTGGTATTAAAAGTTGTATAAGCAACTTTTATTTCTGGTCTCTGGTTAGCTTTTTGCAGGAAAGTCTGAGCCAAAGTGTTCATCTGTTCAGTAGAATCACCACCAAGATTCATCAGGTACATGCCAAGATTACCTGTGCTGGAAGCACCTGGCAACGCCGGCATATTGAAAGCCATCATGCTCATTTCAGGCATGCCTGCACCGATACCATAGATTCTCTTAATAGTAGATTGTACGTCAACATCGCGTTTATCGAAGTCTTCCATGGCAGCAACCAAAAGTCCTGCACTGGCTTTTGGCGCATTTGTGAGAATATCCATACCGGAAACTTCTATTACTGATTTGACACCAGGTAATTTTTCAACTTGTTCGCCGGCTTTCAACATTGCTTGTATACCACGATTACTTGATGCTGCTTCAGGCAAATTAAAGGCAACTATGCAAGCACCTTGGTCTTCATCAGGAACAAAGCCTGAAGGCAGAGTTTTTGCCATAACGCCAATAACTATAACCATAACTGCCATCCCGGCAACTACCAGTTTGGTATGTCTGATTGCTTTTTCCACGTTAACCGTATATTTGGAGAGCACTCCGGCATACCAAGCGTTAAAGCCTCCGACAATTTTGCCCAGAATGCCTTTTGGCTCTGTTTCGGCAGTGCGTGGTTTCAGAATTAGTGCACACAAAGCCGGAGTCAAAGACAAAGCAACCAAGGCCGAGAGAGCCATGGAAACTGAAATCGTTAAAGCGAACTGCTTATACAGCTGTCCAACCGTACCACCAAGGAAGGCAACTGGGATAAAGACAGAAGCCAAAATAAAAGCAATGGCTACAACTGGTCCGGAAACTTCCTTCATCGCTCTGTATGTAGCTTCTTTTGGCGACAATCCCGTTTCCTGGATATGATGCTCTACTGCCTCAACAACTACGATAGCATCGTCGACAACAAGTCCTATTGCCAAAATCATAGCAAACATGCTGATGGTATTAATAGTAAATCCTAAGAAAATAAAGGCACCAAAGGTACCGACTAAAGAAACAGGCACTGCCAACATTGGTATCAGAGTTGCCCGCCAACTGCCCAGGAAAATATAAACAACAAATAAAACTAATAAAAGGGCTTCAACAAAAGTATGAGCTACTTTGGTCAAGGATTCTACAATATAAGTTGTGTTATCCTGAACCATTGTCAGTTCCATCCCTGGAGGGAAACGCGTCTCGGCATCTTTCAAAACTTCTTTGATATTTGCCACTGTTTCTAAAGCATTAGCATCACTGGTCAGATAAACAGGGAATATTACTGAATCGCCGCCGTTAAGCCTACCAACGATAGCATCACTGCGTGAACCTTGTCCGATAGTTGCGATATCCTTAAGTTTCAGATTTTGGCCATTTGAAGAACGAACTATTATGTTGCCGAATTCTTCTTCAGTGGTTAAACGCCCTTGGGCGCTGGCTGAATATTGGAATTCCTGCTCCGCTGCCGTAGGTCTCGAACCTATCGAACCCACAGGTGCCTGGATATTCTGTGTCGTTAAAGCCGTGGAAACATCGCTTGCCGTGACGCCTAACTGCGCCATTTTATCTGGTTGCAGCCAGATACGCATAGAATACTCAGGGCCAAAAGAATCAACGGTCGAAACACCTTTTACTCTCTTGACAGCGTCCAAAAAATTCGTCATAGCATAGGATTTCAGGAACATTCCGTCATAAATATTATCCGGAGAATGCAGCGCAAAATACATAATCGTCTGTGCTGCTTTTTTAGTAGTAGTTATACCATAGCTGGATACTTCTTCCGGCATGGAAGCTTTGGCTTGATCAACGCGGTTTTGCACTTCAACAGCCGCAATATCCGCGTTTTTGTCCAAATTAAAATAAACATCAAGCGTATAACCACCATTGTTTGTACTGGTGGAACGCATATCAAGCATATTCTCTACGCCATTAACCTTTTGCTCGATGGCCTGCGCAACAGCTTGTTCAACTGTCTTGGAGTCAGCGCCGACATAAGTAGTCGACACTGTAATCTGCGGTTTGGTAATATTTGGGTACTGGGCTATCGGCAGATTAAACCCGGCAAGGGTTCCCAACAAGGTGATAAGAATTGCCAGCACTATTGCAAAGACCGGACGGTCAATAAAAAAACGTGCCATTATTTATTACCTCCTTGTTATTTTGTTGTAGATGTATCAAGGTCCTGTTCAGTCATAGCCTCTGCCTTAACAGCAGAACCCTTCTTAACCTTCTGAGTTCCTTCTACGATGATATTTTCTGTGCCGTCAAGGCCGCTTTCAACAACCCACAGTCTGCCAACGCGGGCACCAAGTTTAACTTCCTTCATTTCAACTTTGTTCTCACTGTTGACTATATAAACAAAAGTCTTATACATTATTTCAGTTACAGCTCTCTGCGGCACAAGCAAAGCATCCTTCTTAGTACCAACATTGGCCTGCAGATGAGCAAACATACCAGGCAGCAATACCTTGTCCGGGTTATCGAACTCTGCTTTCAAGGTCAAAGTACCTGTGCCTTCGCTGATACTGCGATCGACCTGAGTCAGCTTACCCTTTAAAGGATAGGTAGAGCCATCAGCAAGTACTATTGTCAGATTTTCCAACGGTGCAGTGCCATCTGTAGCTTTAGCTGCCACCAGTTTCAGATATTCAGCTTCAGCAAGGCTGAATTTCACGCGCACGGGATCACTGTTGGAAATAGTAGCCAAAACTGTTGTTCCTGCTGTAACAAAAGTGCCGACAGCCAAATCATTTGCAGAAACTTTTCCGCTGAATGGTGCCACGACATTTGTTTCCCCTAAATCAACCTGAGCGGATGACAACAGTGCCTTTTGTGCTTCAACCTTGGCTTCGCTTTGTTCCAGCTCTGCCATGGTATTATCAAGAGTCTGCTTGGAAATTGCACCTTGCTCATATAATTTCTGATAGCGTTCAGCATCACGGCGAACGCGGCTCAAATCAGCCTGAGCGCTGGCAACTTGTGCCTGGTAATTCCAGGAAGCTGCTTGATAGGTCCTAGGATCAATAACAAACATCAATTGGCCTTTCTCAACTTTATCACCGCCGTTAACGTATTTCTCCGTAATCATTCCCGTAACACGCGCTTTCATCTGAACCTCATTCTGAGCTTCCACAAAACCAGAATATTCATAGATAATGGGCGTATCTCTCTTTATGACCTGCATAGTTTTTACCAATGTTTCTGATGGTCCTGCCGCTTGTTTACCACCACAGCCAGTAACAGCAAGCATAGACGCAACAACTAATGCCAGCGCCATAACTTTCTTTTTCCCTACCATCTGTATCCTCCTCCATCAAAAGTAATACCAATTTAAGCATTACCCCTAAAATCCCATTGTTCTATCTTAAAGAACACAGTCTTCATTATAAGTTGTCAAATTCGCAAACGCAAACCCGATTAAATGAGATTATACCTTTATTTCTTTGTTTTTCTCATTTTTTCTTTATTTTTCTCCGTTTTGACTAAGCAGTCAGTTTTGTTTTTCTATCTTGTTATCAGAGAAATATTTCATCAGTTCCTTTTTTGATACCTGAAACTCTTCAATGATTTTCTTTTCCTCATTTTTTTGCAGGAAAACAAAATTTTCACCGTCATAATAATAATCTTTCATCGTATCTCTTGTTACCTTGTTTCCTTGTTTGGCAGTCACTTCCGCAACTTTATCCCACATTTTTTTGTCGCTGCCAAGTAATTTTTCCAGCGGCACCAGTTCACCCGTAGCAAGGTCAAAGTTAAAAGCTTTAATGATATCTTCATTTCCGCCCTTGCCATCTTTTTTGCCGGTCATGAGTATGCTCAAAAGCTTATAGCCGGCATATTTTACTTCATAGTTCATTTCCAGGTAGCCTTTATTCCTGATTTCTTCAAACTGTCCACGGACAAAATTCTCAATCTGAGCATTGGTTTTCCATTGTGGTGCTCCCTTGCCAGCATTATTGATATGAGGATAAATAATTACACTCCTGCCTATGACAGCTTTTTCAGGACAAACCTTGTAACCACCCAAACCTATGACGTTTTCCCTTTCGATACTGCGGCCCATTGATTCCAGCTTGCTTTGGAAAACATAATTATCAATCTGCCAGCCAATCGCCGTATAGCGCCAAACAGCGCGCACGTAGCCCAATGTATCCGTATTATTAAGACCAACGATCCGCTGCGTGGTAACAACTTCTGCAACACCGTCGCCGTCATCATCTAAAAGCAACAGTCCTGACAAATACTGCCCATAAGGATGATAATAATCCTTCAAAAGATTACCTTCATCATCATAAACATTAAGATAACCATAGAAACCGAGGTCGGTCGGCACAGTCATAGTCACTTCTTTACCTTTATCACCTAAAGTAATGCGAACTTTATAGTCGGGCAAATAATTACCGCCTATATGCACACCTTGATTGTCTTCTGCCGTAAATATTTCTCTTGGCTGGTCATCAGTGAAGTCTATTATCCTGTAATCGACAATACCACCGCTGCCGCCTGTCGGCGCAGAAATCAGAATATCATCAACTCCATTGCCCGTTACATCTGCCAGACGCAGTCCGCACTCATAACCGCCAGCAATAGATGGTCTGATTGCTCCCTTGATTGTGTCGGTTTTTGCATCTCTCACAAGGATGTATAGCTTGGTGTAGTAGTGGGAATCATTACTAAATTTATTGCCCATCAGAAGCACTTTATCTTCCTGACCATCGCCATCTACGTCGCCATAAGCAGTCGACAGAAGTTCTCCCCTCTGTACTTCATCATTAAAAACACTGCCCCCTGTTTTGATTTGCGCTGCCAATTCATTTTTTCCAGCAGCGGCTACAGTCGCTTGTTCAGCAAATGTTTCAGGCATAGCAGCAAAACTACAAGCAATAGCTAACAAAATTAATGTGTTTTTCATCTTCAATTTATATACCTCCCAACTATTACATGTTCATTATAACAACAGATGTCCACTACTGAAAGGTTTTTCTCTGCTCACCTTCGTTTTAAGCTAATTTTCAAAGGACAAAGCTATTACAAAATTTGGCTTTTTTTAATAAAATACGTGTTTTTTTCATTATTATACGATACAATAGTTTATGGCAGCTCCAAAAGAGCTATACACACGAACAAAATGCACAAATCAAGGGGGAAGTTTGATGAAAAAAGTTGTTGCCTTGCTGCTGGCACTTTGTATGTCACTTGTTTTTGCCGGCTGCAGTAAGAATGAAACAAAGAAGGACGCGCCGAAAGAAAAGGATCAGGTCTCATTGGCTATGCTCCGATTGACCAGCTCAGCCCCACTTTTCATTGCGCTTGATAAAGGCTTTTTTGCTGAAGAAAATCTTGAAGTCAAACCCCAATGGTTTGATGCTGCGCACCCAATTGCCGTGGCAACAGCCTCTTCTAAGGTTGATGTTGGTGCGACAGGCATCACAGCGAGTTTATTCAACATGGCTGCCGGAAATCAAAAACTGGCAATCGTAGCGGATAAAGGCCGCGAAGAAAAAGGCTTCCCTTCTTCCGCGCTTCTGGCAAACAGTGACGCCTACGCCGCAGGCGTGAATTCGATAGAAAGTCTGAAAGGTAAACGTATTGGGATAACTCAAATCGGCTCTACCTTCCATTATATGATTGGCAGGCTTTTAGAGACAAAGGGCCTGACCCTTGCAGACGTTGAACTCGTTCCTCTTGGCAAATTAAGCGCCATCATGGCTGCGTTAGAAAGCAAACAAATCGATGCCTGTGTCCTGAATGAGCCAAACATAACAAAAGCACAAACCGCCGGCTACGCCAAGGTCATTACTCAAGTCGGAGATGTTATCCCTTATCAGACTTCCGGCATTTTCTTCTCACCTGATTTTGTGAAAAAAGAAGATACTGCTGTTCGCTTTTTACGCGCTTATGCCAAAGCCTGCAACTATTATTACGATGCGGCCATAGATAAAAAATCCCCTGATAAGTTGGATGAAGTAATCAAAATTATTGCCAAGTACACAAATGCGCCTGTTGAAGATGTAAAATTAGGCCTGCCGTATATTGACCGCAATGGTAAACTTCTTGAAAGCGACATTAAAACACAGATTGACTGGTATAGCTCTCATAACATGATAAACGGCAAACTGGATCCTGCACAGGTTGTAAATACCAGTTTACTAGAAAAAGCGCTCAAGAAATAACGAGCACAACAGAGCGGACCAAACGTCCGCTCTTTATTTTTAGGCATACGGAGGAAACACGATGAAATTAGTCATTGAAGGTGTAAGCAAAAATTTTGCTAACGCCCATGGTCAAAAGCTCACAGTGCTGGAAGATATAAATCTCACTGTTGCAGAAGAGGAGTTTGTTGCTCTTGTCGGACCAAGCGGCTGCGGCAAATCAACGCTGCTTAACTTAACTGCCGGTCTTTTGGAGCCCTCTGGCGGCAGCATTTATTTTACGGAGATGGAAACTTCACATGTACCAGCCGTAGGTATAGTTTTTCAGGAGACAGGGCTTTTCCCCTGGCGTTCAGTTTATGATAACATTGCTTTCGGGCTGGAAGCAGCCGGTATTCCCACGAATGAGCAAAAAGAACGCATTTCCCATTATATAGAAATGGTCGGCCTTAGCGGTTTTGAAAAAGCTTTTCCGCATCAGCTCTCTGGCGGCATGCGTCAGCGCGTCGGCATTGCCAGGGCTCTCGTAATCAATCCCGACCTGCTTTTGATGGATGAACCCTTCTCCGCTCTTGATGCCCAGACAAGAACCATCATGCAGGAAGAACTGGTTGCCTTGTGGGAGAAAACACGCTTGAGCACTCTTTATGTAACGCATAACATTCAGGAAGCTGTTCTCCTGGCAGACAGGGTCGTTTTGCTATCCCGACGCCCTGGACGCATCAGCAAAATACTGACGATCGATATACCGCGCCCAGAACGCGAAAATGCTGAACATGCCCAGGCTATTGACGAATACGTGCGTATCATCTGGGAGCATATCAGCCAGGATGCACGTGCTGCTTTATTGGAGGTGGAAACAAATGGCTGATTACAAGGTGCAAAATAAAATGCTGCATTGGCAAAAGAGTTATCCCTCCTGGGTTTCAGCTATCGCTATATTTTCTCTCTTGGCGCTTTGGGAAGCAATCTGTCGCAGTGGTTTAGTTTCCGCTCTTTTCTTACCTGCACCAAGCGGTATTCTTAGCTCACTGCTTACTATGACGATGAACGGTGAAATAGGCCGCAGTCTGGCAGCGAGTATGGCTCGTATTGCCACAGGCTTTGTGCTAGGCAGCTTCATCGGGCTTATCGTCGGCATGATTACCGGAACCTCTGCTTTGGCTGACCGTATCGGCACGCCTATCGTCCAGGCGCTCTACCCTATTCCAAAAATCGCTCTCCTGCCTCTCTTTATCCTTTGGCTGGGCATTGGCGAGCTTTCTAAAATTACGATTATTGCACTCGGAGTTTTCTTCCCTGTTGCCATGAACACTTACTCTGGCGTCAAAAATGTCGATCCTTTATTAATCAAAGTTGCTGTCAGTTTCAATGCCAGCTGGTGGCTTACTATGAAAAGTGTGGTGCTGCCAAGCGCCTTGCCTGTTATCTTTGCCGGGTTAAGACTGGCAGCAGGAACCTCCTTATTACTTCTTGTCGCTGCTGAAATGATTGCTGCTCAGGAAGGCATCGGTGCCCTTATTCTGCACTATGGCGATTTAATGATCACTGACAAACTGATGGCAGGAGTCATCGTGCTCTCTGTTCTTGGTCTTTTATTCCATTTGTTCCTGCAATGGCTGGAAAAGAAAGCTGTTCCCTGGAAAGATTGATTACCCGGGAAATACCAAGTCCCTGTTCTTTTTGCTTTATTGCAAAAAAGAACAGGGACTTTTTTTCAGTGCTTATCAACTTTGATTTCAAATGTTCTGTTCCAGGGCAGCGTAAATTGCCACTTGCTGATAGCCTTTGATGTGATATATGGTTTGATGAAACTCCTCATTTTTTCAGTAATGCTGCTTTCCAGAAAGAGTTTTTGTTCTGAGCGAAATGCTCCATCCTTCCATTGTCTTGGCCAGACCAGTTCCTTCCTGACCGCCTCACGCACATTGCTTTGATATGCCCAGTCATCGAGATATCTGACAAGCAATAAATCCTCTTTGTCCTCTGTAGTTAAATAAGCTGCCTGCAATCCTTGCACGAGAGCAAAACCAATCGTATTGGCTGCGGTATTCCACCCTGCATAAGCCGCAAGCGACCAAGCCAGTCTTTGATCAAAAAGCCCTTGCACAAGTGCATTATCAGCACCATTGGCATAAGCAACATCAGCTATGGCAACATTTTTGTTTTTTTGCAGATAATCTTCAACTTTTTTAAGGAAAGCATGTTGCTCTCCTTTCAACTTGATTGAATTAGCTGCATCATTGCCCTGGAGCGTAATACCATCAACCGGCGTATTCACTGCCAGAATAAGGTCAGCGTATTTATCGCCAGGAGCAGGCCAGGCAGCGGCGGCCAAAATTTGATTTCTGACTGTGGTTCTGACCGTATCATCTTCGTAGGCAGGCAATGTTTTTTCACCTACGCCATCTGTATAAAAAGCATGGACTATTGGCACTCCGCCTTCATCCTTATTGATAGCACGATTGAGCATCAACATTCCTAATTGGTCAGCACCAGCAAAGAAACGCACTTTGCGCTGTGAGAGTTGTGCATTAGTAGTCTCCAGTTTACGTGCATCACGATGAGCATCGGAGTATTGTGCCGTATCATCGCGGCCTAAAAGCAAATAGTCAAAACTGCCATTTTCGGTGCCAGCCAGTAGCCTCTCAGTTACTGCCAGATTTTTACCCCGACGAACATAGAGGTCACGCAAGACAGTTTCGGGGATTGCCTTACTGAGACTCAGCCGCTCTTTAGCTTCGCTCGCAGTAAGTCCAACAACCTCATTTTTATCGGTTAATTCTCCCAGACGAAAAATCTGGCCGCCATATTCTTTATAATAAGCAGGCTCTACAGGTGCGCTGCTTGCCTTTGGTGCGCGCATTACTGTCGTAAATACATAAACAGGTATGCCGCCAAATTGCTTTTTAAACTGCAACAACCTTGTCGTACGCTCTCCCAGATCTTTATCTGAAAGCTTGTGTGTTCTGGAAGCTACCAAACCACCATAAATCATGCTATCGCTGCTTAAAACAACAGCCGAGGCGCCAGGTGTTTTACTTTCCAGCCAGGCATAAAGCTTGTCGGGATCACCATCATGGTTGAAAGACGCCACTATATCATGCGGCGGCGTTTGTATATCCCATCCGGCTGCCTTGAAAGTATTTACTGTGTAGTCAAGGCAGACTGGCCTATCATCAAGCGGGACAAACAAAATACGTCCGCCAGCTTCTGCCAGACTAGTAAAAAGTAGAAAAAACAATAGAAAAGCATATTTTTTCATTTGTATTCAGGCCTCACTTTGAATTGAACAATAAAAAAACCTCTGCCTGTACTTTCTACAAACAGAGGCTTTAATCCTTTAATTATTCTGATTGAACCTGGAAAGGAACTCTTTCGTACGTGGATTAGAAGGATTTTTGAAAATAATTTCCGGCGTTGCCTCTTCAGCAATAACACCCTGATCGATAAAAACAACCTTTGACGCTACTTCACGAGCGAAAGCCATCTCATGGGTTACAACGATCATCGTGAGACCAGCATTTGCCAATTCACGCATAACATTCAGAACTTCGCCGACCATTTCGGAGTCGAGCGCCGAAGTAGGCTCATCGAGAAGCAGGATTTCCGGCTCCAGCGCCATAGCTCTGGCAATAGCTACACGCTGTTTTTGCCCGCCTGACAGCTGGTTTGGTTTAGCATTGATATAATCAGCCATACCAACATAATACAAATATTTCATGGCAGTTTGTCTGGCTGCCTCATGATCTTTCTTTAAAACTTTGACCTGGCCGACCACGCAATTCTCAAGCACCGTCATGTTATTAAAAAGATTGAACTGTTGGAATACCATACCAACCTTAGTCCTGTACAAAGCAAGATCCTTGTATTTCTTCAGAACATCTTCGCCTTTATAACATATCTCACCACTTGTTGGGGTCTCCAAAAAATTAATGCAGCGGATCAAAGTCGATTTACCAGAGCCTGATGGCCCTATGATGCAAACAACGTCACCTTTATTGACCGAGAAATTGATACCTTTCAAAATTTCACGTTCGCCAAATTTTTTCTTTAACTCTTTTATTTCCAGAATATTTTTCTGCTCATCCATGTTTATCAATCCTGCTCCTTCCGTGTCGGCATCGGGAAGTGGCCGCAAGGGTCCTGCATTGGATCATAAGTTACCAGCTGATAGTCACGCGGACCAGCCATCCTGCCTTCTACCCAGCGTAAAAAACGGGAAACAGTAAAAGTCATAACAAAATAAATCACACAAGTAATGAAGAATACTTCAAAATACTTATAATATACGCCCGCCGCAGACTTCGAAGAAAAATAAAGCTCTGTAACGGAAATGACATTCAATACTGAAGTATCCTTGATATTGATAATAAGGTTATTTCCTATTTGCGGCATAATATTGCGCAGCGCCTGCGGTATAATAACAGAACGCATAGTCTGAAAATGATTCATGCCTATCGCGGTAGCCGCCTCAGTCTGACCGGGGTCAATGGAGTTGATACCACCACGCACGGTTTCTGCCATATACGCACCTGTATTAATGGAAACGACCAGAAAACCGGCAAACATAGCCGACATATCAATGTTAAAAATACTCATCGAGCCATAATAAACAACCATAGCTTGTACTATCATAGGCGTCCCGCGGAAAACTTCCACATAGGCATCAAGCAGCCAACGCACACATCTGTAAAAGCTTTTTTTGACAGTACCCGTATTAGGGTCAACAGGAATTGTCTGAATTATACCTACGACAAAACCAATGATACATCCTACAAAAGTACCGATCAAGGCCAGCAAAAGAGTGACCACTGCACCTTTCACAAAAAGCCCGCCGTATTGCTGTAATAGAAAGAATACCCACTCAAAAAAAGTAGTCGGCATCGTTGTCATTTTTATTCCCACCTTGTCTGCTTAACCATAAGTCAAATACGGGACGGCATTGCCGTCCCGTATAATGAAACAATTTTATTTTACTAACGGTTGAATTTTGATTGCATCTGCCATAATCTTCTTAAAGTCTGCTTCAGTCATTTTGCTGAGTTTGGCATTCATCGATTTCACGAGGTCCGCGTTACCCTTTTTGACTGCGATACCGATTTCAACATCTTCTTTTGTAGTTTTGAAGCCCTTATCAGGTGCAAACTCCAGAACAGCAAGCTCTTTGTTAGCATAAGAAGCAGCCATTGCAGTCGGAATGTCGGTGACAATCAAATTGCATTTGCCAGACTTAAGAGCAACAATCATACCAGGAACGTTTTCAATTCCCGGTTGTTTATTAACTTCAGGAATCTGATCAATCAAATCATACCAGATGGTATTCAATTGGGAGGTAGCAACGGCACCTTTCAAATCAGCTACGCTTTTAGCGGAAGCTTGTGGTGAATCCTTGCGTACCAGTCCAACAACGTTGGCATAATAGTAAGGAACTGTGAAATCAACGCTTTCTTTGCGTTTGCTGGTAATGCTCATGCCAGCGATAGCAGCATCGATTTTGCCGGAAGCAACTGCCGGTGCAAGTCCGTCCCATTCAATCTTGTGTACTTCCAAAGTTGCGCCCATGGATTCAGCCAGTAACTTGCCAATCATAACATCATAGCCGTTAGCGTATTCAGAACTGCCGGCAATCTTAACTGCACCATTGTCAGCATTCGTTTGCGTCCAGTTATAAGGAGCGTAACCGCATTCCATACCAACCTTCAAAACTTTTTTTGTTTCTTTTTTATCGCCGCCACATCCGGCAAGAAGTGCGAGAGATACAAGCAGCAATGCACAAACTGTAATGCTCAAAATTTTCTTGGAAAAGTTCATCTTTACACAGCCTTTCTCCTTTTATTAATAGGTTAATTCTAACCTTTGTGAACAATTTGTGTCAATACATTAAAAATGTATACATTACTGTTTCACCAAGGGGCCGTCATAAAACTTCCTTTTATTTTATGTAATTATTCGTAAGATTAGTATCTTTCAGAATAACATCGTGAGCGCCGCCTTCAACAATACTGGTTGAGGAAACAAGCGTCAGTTTAGCATTTTTCTGAAGTTCATCAATCGTAAGAGCTCCGCAGTTGCACATAGTTGAACGAACCTTATTCAAAGAAAGGGTTACATTATCTTTCAGGCTGCCGGCATAAGGAACATAGGAGTCTACGCCTTCTTCAAAGGACAACTTGGAAGCACCACCCATATCATAACGCTGCCAATTGCGGGCACGGTTGGAACCTTCACCCCAGTACTCTTTCATGTAACTGCCATTAATGTTTACTTTGTTGGTCGGGCTTTCATCAAAGCGTGCAAAATAACGGCCGAGCATCATGAAGTCAGCGCCCATAGCAAGAGCCAGAGTCATATGGTAATCGTATACAATACCACCATCAGAACAAATTGGCACATAAACACCGGTTTCTTCAAAATATTCGTCACGAGCCTTGGCAACTTCAATCAAAGCAGTTGCCTGGCCGCGGCCAATGCCTTTTTGTTCGCGGGTAATACAGATGGAACCACCGCCGATACCTACTTTTATAAAGTCAGCACCTGCCTCAGCAAGGAAGCGGAAACCTTCTTTGTCAACGACATTACCGGCACCAACTTTAACAGTATCGCCATATTTTTCGCGAACCCAATCCAAGGTTAATTTCTGCCATTCGCTAAAACCTTCAGATGAGTCTATGCAAAGTACGTCTGCGCCAGCTTCTACAAGTGCAGGAACACGCTCTGCGTAGTCCCTTGTATTGATACCGGCACCAACAATATGTCTTTTCTTATCATCCAATAATTCCAAAGGATATTCTTTGTGGGAAGAATAATCTTTGCGGAATACCATGTATAGCAAACGTCCTTGGTCATCAATAATTGGCAAGGTATTCAGTTTGTTGTCCCAGATTATGTCATTTGCTTCTTTAAGCGAAGTATTGCCGTTACCAACAATCATTGCTTCAATCGGAGTCATAAATTCTGAAACCTTCGTATTCAAATCCATACGGCTGACACGGTAGTCGCGGCTGGTGACAATACCTTCTAACTTTCCGTTAACTGTACCATCTGAGGTTACAGCAATAGTGGAATGACCGGTTCTTTCTTTCAACCTTAAAATATCCGCGAGTGTGCTGTCAGGTGTAATATTGGAATCACTGGTTACGAAACCTGCACGGTAAGTCTTGACACGTGCGACCATAGCTGCCTCACTCTCAATAGATTGTGAGCCGTAAATAAAGGAAATTCCGCCTTCTTTTGATAATGCAATCGCCATTTTGTCATCAGATACAGATTGCATAATTGCGGAAACCAAAGGAATATTCATTGTGATAGCCGGTTTTTCGCCCTTTTTAAACTTTACAAGTGGAGTTTGTAAGTTAACGTTAGCCGGAACACACTCTACGCCTGAATAACCAGGTACTAATAAATACTCACTGAATGTATGCGCCGCCTCTTCATAAATAAAAGCCATCATCAACCATCCTTTTCCTTAAAATATTTTACAATATTCTACCACTAAACTTCTTGCACAGCAAACTTTTTTTGTTACTTTTCATACATTTTTTCAAAAAAAAGTTGAAAAGCGCACCACTGCTACGTTTTTCACAATGGTACGCTTTGTCATCATTTATCCTTCAAGGCACGCCAGGCAATATCATGCCGATAATGCGCATCTTTGAAATCAATTAACTTCACAGCGGCATAAGCTTTGTCTTTAGCCGCACGTATATCGCTGCCAGTTGCTGTTACCCCCAGTACTCGTCCGCCAGCTGTTACAATTGTGTCACCAATTTCCTTTGTACCCGCATGGAAAACAATCGTATCCGACAAAGAATTAGCTTCTGCAAGCCCTGTTATCGGCAAGCCCTGTTCATAACTCCCCGGATAACCGCCGGAGGCCATAACGACGCAGACAGTAGCCGCATCAGACCATTCGACCTTAACTTCGTGCAAACGCCCTTGCGCACAGGCAAGCATTACTTCTACCAAATCACTTGCAAGGAGAGGCAGAACAACCTGTGTTTCCGGATCACCAAAGCGAGCATTGAATTCCACGACTTTGATGTCTTCCCCCTTGATCATCAAACCGGCATAGAGGCATCCTTGATACTTCCTGCCCTCAGCTTTCATCGCTGCAATGGTAGGTTTAAGAACCAGCTCTACGCATTTTTCCTTCAATCTATCGGTCATAACCGGTGCAGGAGCATAAGCGCCCATACCGCCGGTATTCAGACCTTCATCAGCGTCATAAACCCTTTTATGGTCCTGAGCAGCTACCATCGGCACGATAGTCTCGCCATCGGTAAAGGCCAGCAAGGAAGCTTCCTCGCCTTCCATATATTCCTCGAGAACGACACGTGCGCCGGCACCGCCGAACTTGAGATCGCCCATGATATCATCAACTGCTGCCAATGCTTCTGCTTCAGTCATAGCAACAACAACACCCTTGCCTGCCGCCAAGCCATCAGCCTTGACAACAATCGGAGCGCCTTTTTCCATTATATAAGCTTTAGCAGTCTCAATGTCTTCACAGATTTTGAAGAAAGCTGTAGGTATACCGTATTTAGCCATCAATTGCTTGGAAAAAGCCTTGGAGCCTTCAATCTCAGCAGCAGCAGCTGTTGGTCCAAAAATAGTCAGGCCGCGTTTGTTGAAAACGTCAACAATCCCAGCGACAAGAGTAGCCTCTGGTCCAACTACCGTCAAAGCAATAGACTCTTTCTCCGCGAAATCAGCGACTGCTTCCAGATTAGTCAATGGCAGTGCAACACATTCCGCCAGATTTTTCATACCCGGATTGCCGGGACAAACATAAATTTTATCGACTTTGGGACTTTGTGCCAGTTTCCAAACAAGCGCATGTTCCCTGCCGCCGCCGCCAATAACTAAAATACGCATTACGTTTCCCCCAAATAATGTTATTTACCTGCAGCCAGTTGTTTTTCTAAGTAAGCAGTAATAGCCGCATCATATTCTGATGTATGGTTAAAAGCCTCTTTAGCCAAGGTTTTGCGTGTGGTAATGTCAGCATCTCCATGCTGTGACAACATCGCCATCAGGCTGGAATATCTTGCCGGATTGGTAACGATAATAACATCACGGAAATTCTTAGCGGATGCACGAACCATTGCTGGGCCGCCAATGTCGATATTTTCTATCGCTTCAGCTTCAGTTACACCAGGTTTAGCAATTGTTTCTTTGAAAGGATAGAGATTAACAACTACCAGATCAATAGGTTTAATGTCATGTTTGGCGAGAGCAGCCATATGTTCAGGATTGCTGCGAACAGCAAGAATGCCACCATGAATTTTTGGATTCAAGGTTTTTACACGGCCATCCATAATTTCCGGAAAACCAGTAACATCACTGACATAAGTCACAGGAATGCCTGCTTCACGGATTGCTTGCATCGTGCCGCCGGTTGAAATAATTTCCACACCTATTTCATGCAGGAATTTTGCTAATTCCACAACGCCTGTTTTGTTGGAGACACTAAGAAGTGCTCTTTTAATTTTCATCTTCATCACCTGTCCCGTTTAATTAGTAATTGTTACTTTTCTGCCCTGAACAGCAAGACTGCCCGCTGCCCACAAAGAAAGAGCCTCGGGAAGAGCTTTGTGTTCCTGTTCCAGTATGCGTTCAGTGAGAGTTTCTTCGGTATCGCCATCAACAACCGGAACAACCTTCTGCAGAATAATCGGTCCGGTATCCATGCCTTCATCAACAAAATGAACAGTGCAGCCGGATACCTTGGCACCGTAGCGAATAGCTTGTCCCTGAGCATCAAGGCCAGGAAAACTCGGCAAAAGCGCCGGATGGATGTTGATGATCTTATGCCGCCAGCCTGCTATGAAATCAGCACCGAGAATACGCATAAAGCCAGCCAATACAATTAGTTCCACTCCATGCGCGCGTAATATTTCATCTATTTTTCCTTCAAATTCTTTTTTGTCAGCACATTCCTTCCTTATAACAGCGAAGTTAGGAATGCCAGCCTTTTCGGCCCGTTTCAAAGCAAAAGCGTCTGCTTTGTCACTTATAACCACGGCTACTTCCAGTGGCAGCGAACCTTCGGCAATCTTGTCCATAATTGCCTGGAGATTACTGCCGCGGCCACTGACCAATACGCCTATCTTATGGTTATTCACCAAAAACGCCGCCTTTCACTATGGTCTTATGTGAACCTTTTTCAATCGTGCCTATTTCATAGAAAACTTCGCCCGTTTCCTTCAAATGAGCACGAACTGCCTCTGCTTCTTCCGGAGCAACAATGAGCACCATGCCGACACCCATGTTGAAGGTCCTATACATTTCATGCCAATCGACATTTCCCCATTCCTGCAGCTTTTCGAATACTACTGGAATTTCCCAGGAACCAGCGTCAATCACCGCATCGCAGTCTTCCGGCAGCGCCCTGAGCATATTGTCATAGAAACCACCGCCGGTAATATGAACCATGCCATGAATATCAAATTTTTCAATCATCGGCAACACCGTCGAAGGATACAAACGAGTCGGCGTCAATAGTTTTTCACCTAAAGTGCAGCCAAACTCCGGAATTGGAGTTGACATCTCAAAACCTTGAACTTCAAAGCAAATTTTGCGTACTAAAGAGTAACCGTTAGAATGGACTCCTGTTGAAGGCAGCCCGAAAAGAACATCGCCAGGAGCTACTTTTTTGCCATCAATAATTTTGCTTTTTTCAACTACACCAACACAGAAACCAGCAATATCATATTCGTCTTTGGCATAAAACCCTGCCATTTCAGCGGTTTCTCCGCCAATCAATGCACAGCCGGACATTTTGCAGGCATCAGCCACGCCCTTAACAATTGCAGCAATTTTTTCCGGAACAACCTTATCTACAGCGATATAGTCGAGGAAAAATAACGGTTCTGCACCCTGTACCAATACATCATTGACGCACATAGCCACAACATCTTGTCCGACCGTATCATGCTTATCAGCCATAAATGCCAGTTTTAATTTCGTTCCTACTCCGTCAGTACCTGAAACGAGCACCGGTTCTTTATATTTCCCTGTATTGAGAGCAAACAAACCGCTAAAAGCTCCAAGCTCACTTAAAACTTCCGGGCGGTAAGAGGACATTACACTTGCTTTCATCAGTTCTACTGCTTTTTCACCTGCGTCTATGTCCACGCCAGCATCACGATAAGATATTTGCTTCTTTTCCTGCTCTTTCATTCTCTCATCTCCTATTTATTGTTTTCAAACAAGTATTTCGAACCTTGGCGGACAACATTTTCCGCATTGTCTGGATAACAAGTATCGAAACATGCATAGCACATGCCTTCCGGATCCAGAGAATTGAAAGCTCTCTTCAAGCCTTCTTTGGAAATGTAATGCAGAGAATCCGCACCGATATATTTGCAGATTTCATCTTCTGTATGAGTAGAAGCGATAAGTTCTTTTCTTACCGAAGTATCAATACCATAGTAACAAGGATCTGTTACAGGTGGTGAACTTATGCAGACATGCACTTCTTTGGCTCCGCCGTCTTTCAACAGCTTCACGATTTTGCCGCTCGTTGTACCCCTGACAATGGAATCGTCTACCATGACAACGGATTTTCCCTTGACAAGAGGGGCAACCACATTCAATTTCAAGCGTACTGCATTTTGTCTTTGTTTCTGTGTCGGCTGAATAAATGTACGGCCAACGTAACGATTCTTGGTCAGACCTTCAACAAACGGAATGCCAGCTTCAAGGCCGTAACCAATAGCCGCTGCCGTTCCGGAGTCCGGTACAGAGATAACAATGTCTGCTTTGATGTTCTTCGTTTCTCTGGCAAGCTCCCGGCCCATATTGAGGCGAGCTTCGTAAACGCTCTGTTTATCAATCACGCTGTCGGTACGGGCAAAATAAACATATTCAAATACGCAGTGAGCAGGTTTAGCTGGCATATCAATTGCGTACATAATACTTCTTGGTTCAGCGTCATCATCTTCGATGATGATCATTTCACCTGGCTCAATATCGCGAATAAATTCAGCGCCAACCAAATCAAATGCACAGGACTCAGAAGCAACTACCCAGCCATGTTCCAGTCTGCCCAGGCAAAGCGGTCTGAAGCCATAAGGATCACGCATCGCGATTAATTTGTCATCCGTCATAATTGCAAAGGCAAAAGCACCTTTTACTTCATTGGCAGCCTCTGCCACACGCTCTTCAATCTTTTCCTTGCGGGAACGTGCAATAAGGCTGAGTACAACCTCACTGTCAACTGTAGTCTGGAAAACAACGCCGTCTTTGGCAAGCTTCATACGCAGCTCGCAGGCATTAGTCAGATTACCGTTGTGCGACAAAGCTAGATTGCCGCCATCAAAATAAACCTTTAGCGGCTGAATATTGAAAGGCATGCTCGCACCAGTCGTTGAATAACGAACATGACCGACGGCGATGTGACCACAAAGTTCACCAACCCCGTCCTTAAAAACGTCGGGAACCAACCCCATACCTCGTTTGATCTGCATACTGCTGCCATCTGTTACAGCAATACCGGTGCTTTCCTGGCCGCGGTGCTGCAGCGCAAACAAACCCCAGTAAGTATTCAGAGCAACATCGTCACGATGAGAATAAATGCCAAAAACGCCACATTCCTCATGCCACTTGTCTTCCTGAAAATCAATTCCCTGCACGATAAATTCTCCTTCATTTTTCAAAATTATAAACCAGGATAACTTACTTAATTACTCTTGCATTGCTCTGATTTTTGCGAGCTTTTCGCCTTTCAAGGCAACTTCTGCGCGCATATCATTTCTGTCTTCAGCCATTTTGTTAACTAACTCAGGATATTTGAGAGCTAAAATCTGTACTGCGAAAATTGCTGCATTTTTGGCACCGTTAATAGCCATAGTAGCTACCGGAATTCCAGCAGGCATTTGCACAAAACTCAAGAGAGCATCCATGCCATTCAGCGGTGTGGCATTAATAGGGATGCCAATGACCGGTACTGTAGTATAAGCGGCAATAACACCGCCCAAATGAGCAGCAGCGCCAGCAGCGGCAATGATAACTTCCACTCCTCTTTCTCTGGCACCAGCGGCAAATTCATGAACAACATCCGGTGTTCTGTGTGCTGAGGCAACCAAAACTTCTACCTCAACACCGAAATGCTTCAAAGTTTTTTCTGCCGGTTCTAAAATCGGCCAATCAGAATTACTTCCCATTACTATGGCAACTTTCACAAATCTTACCTCCTAGTTTGTAAAGAGAAAAAATAAAAGTCCATTAAGAACTCTATCCACTGCAATTATGCAACTAAAATTCCTTGGCCTTTTCTTTTTGGTAAACCTTTACCATTGCTTCAATGTATAGATTAATTCTACCAACGCCGGGTATCGATGTCAATCTCATTGTGAACTTTTTAACAGTTTTTTCAAAAATCGTTCGCATTTTTCACTTTTGTTTAGAATTTATGATTTTTTTCAAATCAACGTCTGCTATAATCAAAAGTGCAGAATGGGAGGAATCAAATTGGATAAAAAACAACTGCGTAAAGAAATAGTCTGTCTGCGCGATGCACTTTCTGCTGCAGAGCGTAATGCGAAAGCTCAAATCATTATTAAGAAACTCCTGAAAACTGAGCTTTATCAAAAAGCCAACCATATCATGCTTTTTGCCGCTTTCGGGAGCGAATTGAATCTGCTGCCTTTAGTTGAAACAATTATCAAAGCCGGCAAACACGCCTACTTACCCGTGGTTGATAAAAAAACAAACAGAATACTGCCAATAGAAGTGCATAAGCTCGAAGATTTAAAACCAGGCTGTTATGATATTCCCGAACCTTCACCTGACAATTATCAGGAAACTACGCCTGATCTTTTGGAGCTCATCATTACGCCGGCAGTTGCTTTCGATAATGATAAATACCGTATTGGCTATGGTGCAGGTTACTATGACCGCTTTTTTGCTTCCTTGAAAAAAGACATAATTAAAATCGGTGTTGGTTTTGATGAACAATTGATTCCAGAAGTACCACGTGAGCCACATGATATTCAACTTGATTACGTTTTGACCGATAAACAGCTGCTAAGTTAACCAGCATTATTTGAATATTCTTTTAATTTTGCCTTCATCTTGCTATAATTGTTATAGGACCGCAAACCATAAAAAATATAGCTTAATAGAAGGTGGTGCAATGATGAAAAGTTACTATAAAAGGATTCTTCTATCTGTATCTTTTTTAGTTGTATTTAGTATGGCAATAGCATCTATAAGTTTCGCGCAACAAACGGTCAGCGTCAGCCTTCCAACTTTTAAAATAACAATGAACAACATTAAAATCGACAATAATGAAAGATTATATCCCATTATCGTCTATAAAGACATAACCTATGTGCCAATGACTTATCGAGATAGCAGATTTCTTGGTTTAGAGACAAAATGGAGTTTTGAAGAAGGGCTTCAGGTAAATAAGATCAGCACGACTATCAATTACAACCCTGACAGAGGATATTCCGGCAGCGAACTTGAAAAAGCTTACATACCTGAGTCCAGAATCCGTGTCAACGGCAAAGAGATTTATAATAAAAGTGAAGCTTACCCGTTACTGCTCTTCAGAGATATTACCTATTTCCCTCTGACTTGGCGCTTTATGGTTGATGAATTCGGCTGGTCCTCAAGTTTTGATGCTGTCAATGGTTTAATCATCAATTCCAGCAGCGATAAAATAAGTTATCCAACCACTACCACCGTTGAATCCGGCAAGGTTTTCGCACAAGACTTTGGCAGCATAAAAGTTATCTTTGATCGTTCCAGCAACAACCAACCAGGAAACTTATACGTGAAGGAAAATAACTATATAAGGCAAATAGGAAATCCAAAATATATCTACGGAGTCGGTTACCTCCAGGCAGGCACTTATGGTGAATACACGGCAGTAGACAAAGTTGAATATGCTAACCGTTGGGTTTATACTCTCGCTGTCGATCCTTCCGTTTACCCGATAGTAAGCAAAGAGGTAAGAATCAATATTGATACTAATGAAGTACAAACGGTAGAAGGCACTGCCGTAGGTGAGCCTTCAGTCAGCCTCGGGGACAAAGTCTATTCAAAACAATTCGGCAATGTTACTTTGATTCTTGACCGTACCTCTGATAAAAAACCAGGAAACTTATATGTGAAAGAAAATAATGTAATCCGCAGAGTAGGTAATCCGAATTACATATATGGTGTATCCTATTTTAGAATTGGGCCTTTTGAAAGTTATAATCCAGTTGATAAACTTGATCTAACAGGCCGCTGGGCTTATACCATCGTCATAGACACGACCAAATCGACCCTGATTAGCAGAGACGCAAAGATAAACATTGATACCAACGAAGTAACATTCTTATAATTAGTGATGCCATTATAATAGAAGGGGTTCCCAGGTTATGGGAACCCCTTCTTAATTTGTCCGGCAATTTTTGAAGTTTATTCTACGTTTAAAACCTTATGTAGTTGAATACCGACCCTTAGCTGCAGTTTAGGATTTTCTGTCACAATACGCACCGCACGCGCCGCCGATTCCGGTTTACAGCTTTCTACCTGGAGATAAATATGCCGCGGCGGCACCTTATCTACTTGAATAACATCAACACTAAAATTATCGTCAACGACATATTTCAGTTCATTGGCAGGACAGTTGATCACATAGTTGCTGTCCGGTTTCGGCGAAACAGTGACCCAATCAATGCCCCAATCAGCAGGAACTGGATTGGTGCCGTTAGTCTCTAATGTCACATATTTTCCTCGTGCCTTCAGCGCCTGCACCAGCGGACCCAAATCGTACAAAGTCGGTTCACCGCCTGTAATAACAACGATTGGCTGGTCAAACCGCCATCTGGCAAGAAGCTCTTCGGGATCAAGCATTGCCGCTGCAGCCACATCATAAGAATGTACTGTATCACACCAGGAACAGCGCAGATTGCAGCCAGCCAAGCGTATAAAGTCAGCCCCTAACCCGTTGAAAGTCCCCTCCCCTTGCACACTGGCAAAGACTTCTATTACAGGATACTTCATGTTCATTTGACCACCTCAGCGAAGGACGTCTGTGTCTCCCACAGCCTGAGTTTGCGAACTTCCACATCCAGTGGTGCCAATTGCCGTTCAAGCACTTCATAAAAATAGGTTACCATATTTTCTGCCGTCGTCCGGAAAGGAAACACGTCATTAAGCATTTTATGGTCGACCTTTTCAATTATCTCACGCTGCACGATAGCTTTCAGATCGCTGAAATCAATCACCATGCCGGCACTCGAACCATCAGAAACCAAGCCTCCATCTTTTCTGGCGACGGTTACTTCCAATCGATAAGTATGGCCATGCAAATCTGCGCATTTTCCACTATGCTCAGGCAAAAAGTGCGCCGCATCAAATTTAAAAATTTTAGTAACACTAATCATAGTCATAATGTGCAGGTTTCCTCCGTGCCAGATATTTCTTAAGGCCATTATTGCGCAGCTTGCAGGCAGGGCATTCGCCGCAACCGGCCCCCATGATGCCATTGTAGCAAGTCAGCGTATTATCACGTACGTATTCCAGTTTACCCATCTTATCCGCCAGTTCCCAGGTTTCCGCCTTGTCTATCCACATCAGCGGTGTATGAATGACAAAAGAGTAGTCCATCGCCAGATTCAAAGTAACATTCAGCGACTTGATGAAAATATCACGACAATCAGGATAGCCGCTAAAATCAGTTTCGCAGACACCGGTTACAATATTTTTCAAGCCCTTCTGTTTAGCCGCCACCGCCGCAAAAGTCAAAAACAGCATGTTGCGGCCATCAACGAATGTGGAAGGCAAATGGCCTTCATCGCCAGCTTTTACTTTGATATTATCCCTGGTCAAAGCATTCTCTGTCAGCTGTCCCAATAGGCTCATATCAAGAAGTGTATGCTTTACTCCCAAATCAGCACAAATCTTCTTTGCGCATCCTATTTCCCTGCTATGACGCTGATCGTAATCAAAAGTCACCGTCTCTACCTTCGCAAATCTTTCCAGTGCCCAGAACAGGCAAGTCGTACTATCCTGACCGCCGCTGAAAACAACCAGTGCGCCTTCATTCTTCATATCTACCAAAACCCTCCTTCAGCAAATCACGATAATTATTGGCTATATTACAACGTATAGAATGCATTATTATCTCAACTTCACTATTTTCTTTCCCTTGTATTTTACTTCATTTATTCCTGTTACCGCAAATTACTTCGTTTAAATTAACTTAACTTTTTTGTTTTTGATATTCATTTATTATGACAGGCAGAATTTTATAATCTTGTATCTCCGTTAACCAATGCTGCCCCTTTCATAAAGAGTGCGATCATGGAACTTGCTCAGTAATACTAATGCCATAATTGCTCCTATTAAGGCAAAAGTCATATCCCATTGCGCATCCCAAATATCACCCTGGCTCCCTAGAAACGAATCTGCCGTTGCTCCTAGTGCTTTAGCCATAGCAAATTCGAATAATTCATAGGCTGCACTTAAAGCCAAACAAATACTTACAATTATAAAGTTCAGCCATTTACCATGTTTGAGAGGAGTCTGGCGTAAAAGCACCTCCCGCGCCACCATAGCCGGGACAAACCCCTGGGCAAAATGTCCAACCCTGTCATAATAATTACGACCAAGGTCATACGAATCCCGCAGCCAATTAAATAAAGGCATCTCCGCATACGTATAATGGCCGCCAATAATCAAAATTATGGCGTGCAGCCAAAGCAGCGTATAAACAAAATTAGAAAATCGAAACCTAGGATAGATATAAGTGAGTACTACTATTCCTATCAGTACCGGCAATACTTCTAAAAACCAGGTAAACAAATCATGCGGATTAATGACAGACCACATAAGTATCATCAGTATTGTTCCCAGTAATATTTTTGGATAGAGGCTTCTTGTCTTCAGCATAGCTTCGAACCTCCTTAACTTGCTTAAATTCCCAAATATATACTATTTTACTTGCAAAAAATGGGTTAATAATAATTTTATTAAAGTGAAAGTCTCATTGCCCACGAAAATATTATAAAATAATAAATAAAAAAGAGAAAAGGGGCAGTCCAAATTAAATATTTGAAATAATGAAACCAAACCTTCACAAAGGAATGCTTGGTCTGTCGTTCGAAGGTTAGCGCACAAATAAAGGTGCCACAAATAACTGTAAAAATTGCAAGTTGCAACACCCATATTTCTAAAGAATTACCACTAAGGCCAAAACGGTAGAAAAGATAAAGACACGTGAAAAACAAAATCCAGCGTAGCAAAAATAAAAAACACGACACTATAAATGAGTGTCCATCTTTCTTTCGAAAGGCTAACGAAGATATTAAACTGCCAAAGATAAGCGTTAAAATTATGCTTTTTAAAATTAAAGGATATATTTCTGCTGATTGTTCCTGCATATCAAACAAAACGACAATTTCTAAGAACAAGATTGCAGCTACAATAATAGTCAGCACAATCTTAAAAACTTTTATATTACTAACTGCCATCGCCAGACAAACAACTGCAAGAAAAATCGCATCTTTTAATAATGATATGTCATTCATTTATTTTTACTCCTTGCGGATGGTATCGCTATAATTTATATTATTAGAATTTTCTGTCTATATTTATCATATACCCAATAATTATAGCTGTAAATGTATATTTACTGATTCTTTATATCGTTAAGACATCAGTAATTTTAATTTACTTCCGCACTCACATTCAATTATTAAGTTTTACAATCAAATGCTTTAGAGCTAAAATAAGCTATATCTGACATTTGAAAGCATAAAATATCACGAAACAATAATACTGCCTCACTATAATTGAGACATACGGAAGGAGTTGGAACGGTTGGACTGGATTATGAGCCTCCAACACGCCATCGACTACATTGAGGAACACATCACGGAAGAACTTGATTACTCAGCAATTGCCAGAATTGCTTGTTCTTCCAGTTACCACTTTCAAAAAGTATTCGGTCTGCTCTGTGGACGCACGCTCGGGCAATATATACGTGAAAGACGGCTTACCTTAGCTGGCAGCGAGCTTTCCTCCTCTGATTTGAAAGTCATTGATGCAGCGCTGAAATATGGTTACGACTCGCCAGAAAGTTTTTGCCGCGCCTTCACCAAATTTCATGGCATCACACCATCGCAGGCAAAATCCTATGGCAGCAATCTCAAATCGTTATCCAAACTCACCGTAAAACTAGCCTTGGAAGGTGGCAATATTATGAACTATAGGATTGAAGAAAAAGAAGCATTCAAAGTTATTGAGAAAGTCAAAACGTTCAGCACCAAAGATGAATCAGCAATGAAAGAAATACCAGATTTTTGGCAACAGGCTCGTTGCGATGGCACCATAAAAACGCTTTGTGATTTTTCCGGCGGCAATGATTTCCCAGGCTTGGTTCTTGGCATCTGCTATGGTGACGGCACCACCACCGCCAAAGATTTCCCTTATTCAATCGCCTCCGGCTACAGCGGCAAAGAAATACCGGCAGGTTTCCGCGTAAATGAAATTCCCGCCAATGCCTGGGCAATCTTCAAGTGCAAAGGCGCAATGCCAATGGCTATTCAGGAATTGTGGAAACAAATCTACCAGGAATTCTTCCCCACCTCCGACTATGCTCCCAAAAACGAAATCGACTTCGAAGTTTATCCGGACGGCGATATTACTTCTCCCAATTACGAAAGCGAAATATGGATTGCCGTTGTTAAAAAATAGTGGCTAGCAACACCCAAATAGCATAAAGCCCTGCTGATTTTTAATCAGCAGGGCTTTTGTTTATAGTTTAATATATAAATAAAAATAACGGTAAAAAGTGTCCATCTATTTCTTTACCAATTTTTCAGGAAGCAAAAGAAACGCCCTTGTGCTTTCCTACATCAGTTTTTTCCTTGTTCCGCCATCGCTCTCATAATAGATAGAACCCAGTTTTAGTTTGCCGTTAACTATTCTTAAATAAGGCGCAAAGATTTGGTCACCGTCGATCATTATATATACATCCCTGAAGTCCAGGATGCCATGCTGGCTGGTAATAGTACCCTCGAGGCTGTCAAAGTCTATTAGCCCATAAGAACCCTCGCCTGACTTAAAATCCCCATAAATCAAGAGATTTTTCGGATTACCGTCACTGCGCAAATGTGCGTCAAGATCCACCAAACAATGCAGTTGCGGCTCATTAAGACCAATATCACCGTGCAGCCCTGTGCCTACCAGATCAATGCTATAGCTTCTATCATCAATATTGTAATAACCATCAGCCTTTACCTTACCGGCAAATACTCTGGCATCAAGCTCGGGAACATCAATTATTCCATTCTGATATTTGAAATTGCCCTTTACATTACTGAAATGCATTGGCGTAATCTTCAATCTCTTCATGTCCAAAGTGCCAGTAATTACTGGCATAGGCAATTGTCCTGTCACCACAGCCTGTACAGTGCCCTTTTCATTCTCTCCATTGCCGATGCCAAAGGCAGACATATTGCAGTTAGTAATATTGAAACTAATATTGTCATAAACTCCTACTGGTTTAGTCAGATCAACCGCACCATTTAAGCGTATTGAATCAGCCTCAAAAGTTCCAGAAACATTACCGCACTGAAACTCCATAGTCAATCTCTTCTTACTATTGAAATTAATAGTAGCGTTAACGTCCTTAAGTTTAAAATTACGCTTGTCAGCGTGTGTCTGTATAGTAGAATTAACCAAAACCAGCTTAACATGAAACTCCTTAAGCTGCATGTTCTTCATATCACTTTTAGTTTTTGGCTGTTTAAAAACATCAAGGTGCTGCCAATACATCTTATCATCAAAATTTATATTTACCGCTGCATCTTTGATTTCAACGTAGGTAACGGTTTCTGAGCTGAAACGTTTGGTAATAATGTCCAATGGCCTGACCTTAAAAGAACCCTGTGGGATATTTGCCAATAATGTGCCGGCATCATCTTTCCACACCAAATTATCGAAGCTTACGTTACCAAATATATTAGCACGCAAAGCTCCTACAGTTAGTGTCCCTTTCATTACACGCTGCTCGGCCACCACTTCATTGAAGATACGTGCAGCCTGAAGGCTGGCCAGATAACAAAGAATGTAGAAGGCTGCGGTAAGAGCAGCTATAATACTAATTGCCGATAAAACAACCCTTCGCTTATTTCTAAACATAGCTAACGCCTCACTACGAACACATCGGCATTGCTTTTTGTCATCTTCCCTGGTGTTCTCTTCGATATTCGAACAGCAAAGAAATTGCAAAGGCAATAGCCGCAACTATATCCACGATAACCCATCTGCTTTCGGCAAATTCAACCTTCAAAATCGGATTATATAATACTGCGATAAGACCAAATACCCAAACGCCGAATGCTCGTTTTCTTTTGTGATAGTCATATAAAGTTAGTAAGGAAAATATAAATACTACTATCTGTATTACCGTAAAAAAGCCTGAACCGAAATCATAATTATAGGCTTCACTAGAATCAATATAATCAGAAATCAATAGACACATGGCAACAAGTTTCGCTGTGAACAAATTCTCCTTAAAAATTTTGGACATAACGCAGTCAAGCTTTTCTAAGAACTGATCAAACATACATATCCTCTCCTAAGAAAAACAATATAGTTGTTATTTTCGCTAAACACTTCGCCATTCCTGCAAAACTCATAAACTTCTTCATATAAATGCAAAATGTCTTTAATTAACATAAAAAATAAACCTGCAAACTCTCAATAATAAGAGCTTGCAGGTTTTTGTTATTTATTCCCACTCAATTGTTGCTGGTGGTTTGGAGGTTATATCATAAACTATGCGGTTGACGCCTGGTACTTCATTGACGATTCTTCTGGAAATATCGTCAAGTACACTGAATGGAATATGTGCCCAATCAGAAGTCATGCCGTCGGAGCTGGTTACAGCTCGCAGTGCGATTGCATGATTGTATGTACGGCCATCACCCATAACACCTACAGAACGGATATTAGGAAGGCAGGCAAAATATTGCCAGATTTTCCTTTCCAAACCGGCTTTCGCAATTTCCTCACGGAAAATAGCGTCTGCTTCTCTGGTAATTTCGAGTTTCTCTTCAGTAACTTCGCCGAGCACACGAATTGCCAGACCAGGACCTGGGAATGGCTGACGCCAAACGAGGTCTGAAGGAATGCCGAGTTCTTCACCGACAGCGCGTACTTCATCTTTAAACAATTCGCGCAGTGGTTCAATCAGCTTCAGATCCATGTCTTCAGGCAGACCGCCTACGTTGTGATGGCTCTTAATGGTGGCAGAAGTACCGGTGCCGCTTTCTACGACGTCCGGATAGATTGTGCCTTGTACGAGGTAATCAACTTTACCTATTTTCTTTGATTCTTCTTCAAAAACACGGATGAATTCTTCACCGATAATTTTGCGTTTGCTTTCCGGGTCGGAAACTCCAGCTAATTTACCAAGGAAACGGTCTTTGGCATTAACGCGGATAAGGTTCATATCGAATTTTTCTCTGAAAACTTGTTCAACGGTATCGCCTTCATCTTTGCGCAAGAGACCATGGTCAACAAACACACAGGTCAGCTGTTTGCCAATTGCTTTGTGTACCAAAACAGCGGCAACGGAAGAATCAACGCCGCCAGACAGTGCGCACAGTACATGTGCATCGCCAACTGCTGCCTTAATTTCTTCAATCTTGGTTTTTGCAAAAGAAGCCATTGTCCAATCGCCTTTAACACCGCAGATATCAAACAAGAAGTTTGAAAGCATTTTGCGGCCGAAAGGAGTATGTTCTACTTCCGGATGGAATTGTACGCCATACAGCTTGCGTTCGTCATTAATCATTGCTGCAACAGGGCATTCGCTTGTCATGGCATAAGTCTGGAAGCCTTCCGGCACTTCAGAAACATAGTCATTATGACTCATCCAGCAAATATTCCTGCCTTCTACCCCTTTAAACAGGGAACAATCCGTCTGCAATTCCACGGAAGTCTTACCGAATTCGCCGATACCGGCACTTTCAACATGCCCGCCTAAAGTGTGAGCCATGAATTGGTGTCCATAGCAAATGCCGAGAACCGGCACTCCCAGTTCAAAAACACCAGCATCAACTTTTGGTGTTTCTTCAGCATATACGCTGTTTGGACCACCTGTAAAAATTATACCTTTAGGATTTTTTGCCTTGATTTGTTCAAGGGTGTAGGTATAAGGGATAATCTCGCAGTAAACTCCGCATTCTCTAACTCTTCTGGCAATCAATTGATTGTATTGGCCGCCGAAGTCAATAACCAGTATAAGTTCATGTTGCATTTTTTCCATATTTTTGCAGAGCCTCCGTAACATTTTTTACTATTATTCAAGAATATTAACATAAAAGCAGTAAAAATACAATTGATAGGTAAAAAAAATCTCGCGGCACTAATTGCGCCGCGAGATTCAAGTAATGACTTGTTATTACATCATGCCAGGCATTCCGCCCATTGGCATGCCGCCGCCCATTGGAGCAGCTCCTTCTTTTGCAGGTTTATCGGCAACCAAGGTTTCAGTGGTCAGAATCATTGCTGCAATGCTTGCTGCATTTTGCAGAGCACTACGGGTAACTTTTGCCGGGTCAACAATGCCGGCAGCAATCATGTCAACATATTCTTCAGTCAAAGCGTTGAAGCCGATGCCGCTGTCTGAACGTTTAATGGTATCAACGATAACTGCGCCTTCGAGGCCTGCGTTGAAAGCGATTTGACGAACTGGTTCTTCAATTGCACGTTTAACAATTTCAACACCGGTTTTTTCATCGCCGGATGCTTTAATTTTGCTAAGAGCACCTTGTACTTGAATAAGAGCAACACCGCCGCCGGCAACAATGCCTTCAGCAACTGCTGCACGAGTAGCATTCAGAGCATCTTCAATGCGCAGTTTCTTATCTTTCAATTCAACTTCAGTAGCTGCGCCAACTTTGATTACTGCTACGCCGCCAGCCAATTTAGCCAGGCGTTCTTGCAGTTTTTCTTTATCGAAATCGGAAGTAGTTTCTGGAATTTGTGCACGGATTTGAGCAACGCGGGCAGCAATTTCTTCTTTCTTGCCAGCACCGTCAACGATAGTGGTAAGGTCTTTAGTTACGCGGACTTGGCTTGCAGAACCAAGGTCAGCAACAGTTGCGCTGTCGAGTTTACGGCCAACTTCTTCACTGATGACAGCTGCGCCGGTCAGGATAGCGATATCCTGGAGCATTGCTTTGCGGCGGTCGCCGAAGCCAGGAGCTTTAACAGCAACTGCTTTGAAGGTTCCGCGGAGTCTGTTGACAACAAGAGTTGCAAGAGCTTCGCCTTCGATATCTTCAGCGATGATCAGGAGTTCACGGCCTTGTTGAACAACTTTTTCGAGGACAGGCATGATGTCTTGAATCATCGTGATTTTGCGGTCAGTAATGAATACGTATGGGTTGCTGAGAACAGCTTCCATTTTATCAGGATCGGTTACCATGTAAGGAGAGATGTAGCCGCGGTCAAATTGCATACCTTCTACAGTCTCGAGGCAGGTTTCCATAGTTTTGGATTCTTCCACAGTGATAACGCCGTCATCACCGACTTTTTCCATAGCATCTGCAATCAAGCCGCCGATTTCTTCATCACCGGCAGAAATGGAAGCAACCTGAGCTTTTGCGCTCTTGGTTTGTACTTTTTTGGAAACTGTTTTCAGTTCATCAACAAGAACATCAACTGCAGCTTTGATACCTTTTTTGATTACCATCGGATTAGCGCCGGCAGCAACGTTTTTCATGCCTTCGCGAACCATTGCTTGTGCCAGAACGGTTGCGGTAGTTGTACCGTCACCAGCTACGTCATTAGTTTTGGTAGCAACTTCTTTAACTAATTGAGCGCCCATATTTTCAAATGCGTCTTCAAGATCGATATCGCGGGCGATTGTTACACCGTCATTAGTAATGGTAGGAGCACCAAATTTTTTCTCCAGAACAACATTGCGGCCTTTTGGTCCCAAAGTTACTTTTACTGCATCAGCCAAAGCGTTAACGCCGCGTTCAAGAGCACGACGTGCTTCTTCATTAAATAATACTTGTTTAGCCATTGTTTCACATCTCCTTAATTTCTTTATGAAAATTAATAGTAATTAGTTTGTCTTATTCAAGTACTGCAAGAATATCACGTTCGCTGAGGATCAGATAATCTTTTTCATCTACTTTTACCTCAGTGCCGGAGTATTTCGCGAAAACAACAACTTCGCCAACTTTTACTTCTGGTTCTACACGGGTACCGTTTTCCAAAACTTTGCCTTTGCCTACGGCAATTACTTTACCTGTTTGTGGCTTTTCTTTTGCTGCTGTATCAGGCAGGTAGATACCGCTGGAAGTTTTTTCTTCTTTCACGATTGCTTCGACAATAATGTGATCTGCTAATGGTTTTAACATTCTTACAATCCCCTTTCAATACCTTATATAATTTTATAATCTTTTATTTGTTAGCACTCCGTTAATTCGAGTGCTAATTACATTATCTATGATAATCATTTTATAAAAAAAAATCAAGCCTTTTCTTCTCAAAAAACAGAAAAGGCTTGATAAATTATTTGCGTTTGGCTGCAGCCGCGATAATTGCCTCTGCCAGCTCTTTTAAGGTAGTGCGCTGGTTCATACTGTATTGCTGCATTTTCCGATAGGCCTCTGCCTCAGTAAATCCATGGGCAGCCATTAGTATCCCTTTGGCCCTGTCCAGCAGTTTCCTTGTCTCCAGGCTCTCCTTCAGATAATCCAATTCTTCACCAAGGGTCTTGATTTCTGCAAAACGGGAACGGGCAATTTCGATTGCCGGGAAAAGCTGTTCTTCTCTGATAGGCTTCACAAGATAGGCAAGCACGCCGGATTCTTTAGCCTTTTCAATCAGATCTGTCTGGCTGTAAGCAGTAAGAAGTAAAACAGGAGCAATATGTTTTTCATTAATCAGACGTGCGGCGGTAATACCATCCATCTTAGGCATTTTTACGTCCATAATGACGAGGTCCGGCTTCAACTCGGTGGCCAGCCTTACAGCCTCTTCGCCGTCAGCAGCCTCGGCGACAACGCTATGGCCGGCTTCTGTCAGCATTTCTTTGATATCCAGTCGGATAATTGTTTCGTCGTCAGCTACTATAACCCTCATTTTTTCCATAATATCACTCTCTCCTTATTGGTACTTCTACGCGGGCCAATGTCCCTTTTTCTAAGGGCAGCAGTTCAAAGGTGCCGTGTAGATCAGCTTCAGCCATCGTTTGTATAATTTTAAGCCCTAAACTATTAGTTTGTCCAATTTCAAAACCCGGAGGAAGTCCAACACCATCATCTGTTATCTCCAGCGAATAACAATACGGCCTCACTTTGAGAGCAACTGTCATTTTGCCGCTGGCGCAATTTTCAAAGCCATGTTCCAAAGCATTTTGCAACAATTCATTCAAAATCAATCCTACGGCCGTTACCTGCTCTGACGGCAAAATAAGTTCATCGGCAGAAAAACTGCTTTCTAATTTAAAATCCGGCATTACCATACTCGTTATTATCGCTTGATAAATGCGTTCCGCTACCTCAGCAACATTCACAACATCGCTGTCCTGCTGCGAAAGAGCCTCGTGGACCAATGCTATGCTGTTTATTCTGCCGATAATATCGCGCAAAATATTTTTGGTATTTTCATCCTCTGTACGTCTTGTCTGCATCCTGAGCAAGCTTGCAATGGTCTGCAGATTGTTTTTTACTCGGTGATGAATTTCCTTGATAACTGCCGATTTGACCAGCAGTTCTTCTTCTTTCTTCTTGAGTTCAGTAATATCTGTCAAAACAACGATGGCAGCCTGCGTATCCTGTTTGGGCGTTAAAGGCAATACTCTGATTGACAAAAGTAAGCCCTGTTTCTTGACCTCTTTGCTTTCCGCAATACCTGCCTTGATAACCATACCGACCAACGGCCAGTTGATCTGCCGGCTGTTGGTACGCAGGCCGACCGGTTTGGGTACACCGAGCAGTGAAAGTATATGACGAGCTGTGTTGCTGGCAGCAACGATAATCTTGTCTTTATCGACAATCATGATGCCGTCACTTGGCGAAAGCCGCCTGTAATTTGGTTCAGTCGAAAATCTCTGTTCAAAATTCAGCATCAGTTCCAATGCTATATCGATGAAGATATCATCGTCTTCCTCACCGTTTGCGCCATTCTTTTCGAAGGCAATTACTGCATAGCAACGACTTTTTTTATCAAGCAAAGGAAATAACTTTATCTTAGCAAAAAAACCTAGAATGCTTTCCCGCTTACCCGTGACAACCGTACCGCTCTGCATGGTACGTCCGACCAAAGGTTCTTCTGCCAGCCTGAGCTTACGCCCGGTAATATTAGCTGAATGTGTCACAAACTCTTTAAGCGGCAGAGCCTGACCATAGACGTTGATATACTTCGGATCTTCGTCGCGCACATAGAGATATACATGCGCATGAGCAATATCTGCCGCCAGATTGGCGCCAGCCATGCAAGAATTAAGCAGATTTATCTGTTCTTTGGATAAGAAACTTTTCGCCATGATACCTCCATTAATCGCAGAATGATTTTTCTGAATATTCATCAATACACTAACAGTCAAGGTTTTATCCACAAATGCACACAACTTACCAACAAGCAAAAGCTAGTATTTAAGCTCCTTTGCAGAGTTATCCACAATTGACGCAATTTTTTCTCCAGAAGTTTTCCTACTTATTTCATCCTAATTTTAAAGCTGGATCAGCATTCAAATCCATGCCGCTGAATTCATTATTCAAAAATTTATAATAGCCACGGCAAGCTATCATTACCGCATTATCTGTGCAAAGCACCGGTTTAGGATGCACAAGTTTTACTCCTATGGCTTCTACTGCTGCCGCCAATTCTGCTTGCAGAGTCTTGTTGGCAGAAACACCGCCAGCGAGCACTATTTTCTTTAAGCCGCTAGCCTTCAGGGCATGCACGCTTTTCTTAACCAAGACATCAACGATCGCTGTCTGAAAGCTGGCAGCAACATCAGCCCTGTTTACCTCACGCCCGGCCTGTTTTTCTGTATGCAGGTAATTGATTACCGCGGATTTCAAGCCACTGAAGCTGAAATCATAGCTTTGGTCCAGTAAAGCACGCGGAAAATCAATCGCCATTGGATTGCCGTCTTTTGCTAACAATTCAATTTCAGGGCCGCCTGGATACTGGAGTCCCATGACACGCGCAATCTTGTCAAAGGCTTCACCAGCTGCATCGTCCCTGGTTTGCCCGAGCAACTCAAAATTATTATAGTCCTTCACCTTCATCAAGGCTGTGTGGCCGCCGGAAACAACCAAGGCCATAAACGGTGGCTCCAACTCTCCATCAACAAGGAAGTTTGCAAACACATGACCTTCAAGATGATTGACGCCCAGCAACGGTTTGTCCAAGGCAAAAGCCAACGCTTTACCGGCAGAAAGCCCCACCAGTAATGCCCCGACCAGTCCCGGCCCATAGGTTACAGCAATACCGTCAATATCATTGATACCAACATTTGCCTGCTTTAATGCTTCATCAATAACCGGCAGCACATTTTCAATATGCTTGCGTGACGCAATTTCCGGCACAACACCGCCAAATTTTCTATGTATCGGTACCTGCGATGAAATAATGTTCGATAAAACTTCCCTGCCATTTTTGACAACGGCAGCAGCAGTTTCATCGCAGCTACTCTCAATTCCTAATATATAGATATCTTTTTTCACCATAAAATCCACCTGTTTTTCTATCGATACAGCCACATGATAATGGCATCTTCTTGATTGTCTTCATAATAATGCGGTCTTACACCTGAAACAGTAAAGCCTGTTTGTGTGTAAACAGTTTGAGCAGCGATATTGCTCTTCCTGACTTCCAGGGTAACAGCCTCGGCACCTTCCTGCCAAGCTGCGCCTACCAAAGCTTCGGTCAGGATTCTGCCCAGGCCTTTGCCCCGCTCATCCTTTGCCACCGCTACTCTAGTCACCTGAGCTTCACCGGCAATCAGCCAGAAACCCGCGAACCCCCTAATAATACCTTCTTTTTCCAGCACAATGTAATTGGCTATGCTGCTGTTTAACTCAGCCAGCCAGGATTCAAAAGCCCAACTGTCGTGGAAAGACTCCTGCTCAATGACCCGCACAGCCTTTAAATCTGCCGCGGACATTTCGCGCGTTATTATACCTTCTTTTGCCGTTTTTCCCATAATTCTTCTGCTTCCGATCGTCTTATATAATGAAGATTTAGTTCGAAAATATCTTTTCTTTGGCCATTATTGTATTCTTCCAGCCCCAAAAGAGCCACGGAAGAAGCCTTTGGCATACGCACCTGCCAAGGTGCAAGCTTCACTAGCGGCGGTAAGCTTTCTTGTGCCAGCTTTGCACATTCACCTAACAGCATTACCGGTTTTGCGAATTCCGAAAGCCTGGTGAGCAGCTCTTCCCTAGATACAACCGTCACCTTTTGATGCTCCGTTAATTCACCATTTTGCCATTCATACAGTGCGAGATAGTAATTGCCCTTCTGCGCGTCCAGAACCGGCGCCAATATGATATCGTCAACGGGCAGGTTATAAGCCATAGCTTTCAAGGTATCAACGCCACAGACAGGAATTTGCCAGGAATAAGCCATTGCCTCTGCCGTTGCAAGACCGATGCGCAGCCCGGTAAAAGAGCCTGGTCCGATACTTATGGCGATCAAGTCAATATCTTTTTTCGCTATCTTGGAACGTTCGAAAATTTGTCCTATTTGCGGCAGCAACCCTTCCGAGTGTGTCATGCCGGCATTTATTTCGTATTCCGCAACCGGTTCGTTATCTCGCAGCAGAGATACGGTACAAACCTTGGTCGCTGTATCAATTCCCAGAATTAACAAGTGCTTCCACCTTCTCACATAATTCTTCATAGTGTCTGCCATGGGGCTCCAAAACGATTTTGCGTCCTGTTTTTTCCACGCTGATATTGATTTGCAGATATTCCTCCGGCATTTCCTCCGGGAATAAATCTGCCCATTCAATCATTGTGATTCCACAGCCGCCCACATATTCATCAAAGCCTATATCATCCAATTCTTCAGCTCTGTTCAGCCTATACAAATCAAAATGCCTGAGGTCCGCATCCTTGCCCTTATAGATATTCATGATGGCAAAAGTCGGACTCGTTATATCCTCTTCAGGCACACCCTTTGCCAACGCTATCCCTTTAGCCAAAGCTGTCTTGCCGGCACCGAGATCACCGCTAAGACAAATTACATCGCCTTCACTGGCAGTCTGACCAATAGCAAAACCTAATTTTTCAGTTTCCTCGCTGTTTGCGCAGTAAAACTCTTTCATTACCTAACCCACCAAATCTAAATGTATTTAATAGTTTATTATACCAATATTTTTTGAGCAATGCATCAGTATTATACTGTTTTCACCCTGTCTTCACCCAATATAAAGGTTATGGCAATCGCAGCTATGCAGCCTACCATACCACCGAACAAGAAAGGAGCACTGGGATCGACATAATCCCACAATAAGCCGGCAATAATTGAAGAAAGCAATAGTCCTACACCTTGCAGCATACCATACACCCCAAGAACTGTGCCTTTCAGATTGTCTGGAGCCGTCTCAGCAATAAAAGCCCTTTCGGCAGCTGTGTTGAAAGCAGTATAAACACCATAAGCAATAAACAGTATGATGATAGCCAATTTGCTTGATAGTAAACCGAAGCCCAGATAAACTAAAGCAAAAACGAGATATCCGGGGACAATAATTCTTCTTCTGCCAACCTTATCAGATAATTTTCCGGCAAACATGGACAGCAAGGATGCCGATACATTAAATGCCAGATAAAGCAAAATCACCTCTGAAGGTGAAAAACCGCAATCCTTGGCACGCAGAAGCAAAAAGACGTTGGATGAATTGCCGAGGCAAAAGATAAACATTGCCCCCAGATAAAGCTTCAGTCTTCTGTCAAGCTGTACACCCTTCAGCGTAAACTTCTGGGTATCGCGTTTGCCGCCGACCTTTTCCTGCACGCCGCCTATCATAAGAACACCGATTATCGCAGGTATTATCGAATATAAAAACGCAGTTTCAAAGTCAACATTATTGGTAATTATAAAATAAGCAAGCAGAACGCCTAATGCCGAGCCAACCATATCGAGCATCTTGTGCAAACCGTAAGAGCGCCCCAGTTTATTTTTCTCACTTGACTCTTCTACCAGAGCATCACGAGGCGCTACTCGGATGCCCTTACCGATGCGGTCTATTACCCTGGCAGCTAAAACCCCCGTCCAGGAGGTTGCAAGCAACAAGAACACTTTGTAGACAATAGCAGCGGAGTAGCCAATAAGCGTAAGCTTTTTCTTATTCCGGTAAACATCACCTATGTAGCCGCTCAATACTTTCAGCAGCGAGGCCGTACATTCTGCTATGCCTTCTATCACGCCGACAATCGCAGGGGTTGCTCCGAGATTCGTCGTTAAAAACAAAGGTATCAGCGGATAAACCATTTCCGTGCTCATATCAATAAAAAGGCTTACCAAACCAATGATAAAAATATTAGAAAAAGCAAATTTACTTTGCATTAATTCCGCCCCCAATACTTCTTGGATATTTTACTTACAGACATCATATCATTATCCTATCCACGCTAGTCACAAGTATATCATGCAATTCGTCAGGAATCGTTTATATTTCGGCAAAGATTTACATCTAATAAAAAACACCACTTAAAAAGTGGTGTTTTAATAGCTAAGAAAAACCGGGGAATATTGTTCATAAATTTATTCCCTAAGCAAAGTTGATATTAGGCAAGAGAAACAACGGAATTCTTGGTTTTCTTTGCTGCGCGCAGCATTAAATCAACTTCTCTGATAACCTGTTTCTTATCCCAATCCCTGTTAATCGCTACTACGCCGATACTTACAGTAGCAATGCCGCACTCTTCACTTTCCAGTACAACATCTTTCAGTTTGTTTGTAATTTCCAATGAGCTTTTTATATCCGTATCAGGGAATATTATAACAAACTCATCACCGCCCCAACGGGCTACAACATCCAGATTGCGGGTGTATTTCCGAAAGATATTCGATATATTCACTAAGACTGCATCACCGGCGTAATGGCCCAGTTGATCGTTTATCTGTTTGAAATTATCAACATCTATTGCCGCCACGCAGACAGAATAGTTGCCGCGCCTGTTTCTTTCAATTTCTTGAGTAAGCCGTATATTGAAATACCAACGATTGCCTAATTTTGTCAAAAAATCGAACATTGCCATATAATGAAGCTCATAAATCATTTTGCCGATAATTGCGCCAAAAATAGCAAAAAGGACTATTGCAAAATAGACTACAACATCTCGCATACTCGGATAATAGGTTTCACTAAGTCGCTGAATCAAGAAAGCAACAGAAGCCGAAGCCGCGCCTAGTAACGTAAAGATAAGCGAAGTATGCTTGTGGAATATTTTATTTGTATAGATATACATTTGCCGGCACCTCGCAAAGGGCTTATTTATCTGAAAATGCAAATAAAAGGAGAACAAACTGTTTTTAAACAATAAATGACCAGACTTAGCTCTATTCCAAACATAGTGCCCATAAATAAAGCTGGTTTGACTGAATTCTATCACCTTTACAGTTGATTAGCAAGTGCAATATTGTCTAAAACCAGAATTTTAAATTAAGAATGTTTACAAAGTAAAAAAGACTTCTCAGTTTCCCTGAGAAGCCTTTAGCTTGTTTAGTTGGTGCGGGAGACAGGAATCGAACCTGCACGCCTCACGGCGCTAGATCCTAAGTCTAGTGCGTCTGCCAGTTCCGCCACTCCCGCGGCATGAAAATTATAAAAAAAATGGTGATCCACCCGCGACTCGAACGCGGGACACCCTGATTAAAAGTCAGGTGCTCTACCGACTGAGCTAGTGGATCACATGGCTGGGGCGGCTGGACTCGAACCAACGCATGCGGGAGTCAAAGTCCCGTGCCTTACCGACTTGGCGACGCCCCAAAGATAGGCAACAACTAAAAATTGTGGGGTGACTGGTGGGGATCGAACCCACGCGTAACGGAGCCACAATCCGCCGTGTTAACCGCTTCACCACAGCCACCAAATTGACCAAACTTTAATAGCTTGGCGACGAAAATTATTGTACCATAGACACTTGAGAGTGTCAATCACTTTTCGTAACTTTTTTACAGTTTAATAGATTATAGTAATCATTATCTGCAAACTGCTATAGTTTCTATCTCAACTTTAACATCTTTTGGTAGTCTGGCAACCTGTACACAGGAACGTGCAGGAGGATTTTCTACAAAGGCTTTGGCATATATTCCATTCACTGTAGCAAAATCATTCATGTCCGCTAAGAATACTGTTGTCTTGACAACATCGGCAAAGCCAAGGCCTTTGGCAGCAAGAATGGCCTCAATATTAGACAAGACCTGCTCGGTCTGTTCCTCTATACCACCTGCACAGATTTCTCCTGTTGCTGGCACAATCGGTATTTGTCCTGATAAAAAAAGTAAACCTGCCGCTTCAATTGCTTGTGAATATGGGCCAATCGCTTTTGGTGCTTTTTCTGTACTTACTACATTTTTCATATCTTTCTGCCTCCTGATAATTAGTTATTCTCCAGCTTTGAAATATTCTGCGGCCCAAGCTAGTGCCGTCGGCGCGTGCGCCAGTCCGCCTCCTGCTGTTTCTTTCAAGGCACAAGGCATACGGTCACCGACTTCTTTCATAGCATCAATTGCTTCATCAGCCGGAATAAAACTGGTAATGCCAGCCAAGGCCATTTCTGCCGCCGTCAATGCCTGCGTGACTGCTCCGGCATTTCTCTTGATACAAGGAACTTCTACCAAACCTGCTACGGGATCGCAAACAAGCCCCAACATATTTTTTATTGTCATCGCTACCGCATGACCAACTTGCTCAGGTGTCCCGCCCAGCATATCGACAGCAGCTCCCGCTGCCATGGCCGCTGCACTGCCGGTTTCAGCCTGACAGCCACCCATGGCTCCGGACAAAGACGACCTATTGGCAATAACCAGACCAATGCCGCCAGCTACCACAAGTCCTGCAGCTAAATCTTCTTCACTTAACGCATAATTCTTTTGCAGAGAAAAAAGCATACCAGGCAAAACACCACTGGCGCCAGCTGTCGGTGCCGCCACAATACGCCCCATTGCCGCATTTGCTTCAGCTACAGCCAGTGAAAATATTACCGCATCACTTACTGTCGACCCCAAAATATTAGCATAATTGTTGCTTTGTTTAGCTTCGAACAGTTTTTTGGCACTGCCTCCAGTTAGTTTGCTGCGTGAGCGCACCCCTGTAAGGCCGTAATCGATAGAAGCACGCATGACCTTCAGCATATCCGCCATTTTACCGAGAAGAACCTGCGGTTCAACCCCCATTGCATTAGCATTATTCGCGATTAAAGTTTCCCTTAAAGGAATACCTTTTCTCTCTGACTCCTCTATCCAGGCCGCCAGAGAAAGTTTATCTTTTGCCATTTTTGCTTACCTCACAGCACATTATTTATAAAGCGCACAGATTCAACAGCCATCAAATGAGTAATTTTCTCCAGAGTATCCGGAGCAACCTTTTGGTCACATTCAATTATCATGATTGCCAGTCCACCTTTGCCTGTGCGGAAAACCCGCATGCCGGCAATATTGATGCACGCTTCTGCCAGTTGTCCGCTGACCAGGGCAATCACACCGCATTGATCCCTGTGCAGCACTAAAACGCCAGGTAATCTGCCACTCAGTTCTACTGGGAAATCATCAATTTCTGTAACACTGACCTGACCGCCGCCAATAGAAGACCCTGTCACCTGGCACACGGCACCATTTTCACCTACTAATTTAAATCTCACAGTATTAGGATGTGCCAATTCGCCAAGGTTTACTTTAGTAAAGCTATATTCCAGGCCATTTTTCTCAGCGAAAGTCCCTGCTTCCGGGATACGTGCATCATCCGGCAGCCAGCCCATAAGGCCGGCAAGCAATGCAAGATCGGTACCATGACCACGATAAGTCTGTGCAAAAGAACCATGCAGTTCAATTTTTGCCTTCACCGGCTTTTCGCCCAAAATACTGGCAGCTAAAAGTCCTAGCCTGACGGCACCAGCTGTGTGGGAACTTGAAGGTCCAATCATAACAGGACCGATTACATCCATTAAATCCATAACACTATACCTCTGACTCTATATTTTATACTAAAAAACCCGTATAGCATCGCCTTTGACAATACCATACGGGTAAAACTTACTCAACTTTATCCAGCGAACGATGCGCAAGGCCAACGCATAACTCATTTAAGTTAAGAACGCCCACGCCCATGAAAATTGCCACACAAAGGTGTTCATCAAAACGGGCAATGCCGATTTTACCGCCAACATTAAACCCTATTGCCTTCACCTTAACCTGTTCCAAAGCTTCATGTGCTGCTCCGGCTACAGCGCCGGCGCCTACATGTGTGCTGGTTACTATTCCCTGGCGTTGGGCAGCAACGACTGCTCTTTCGACTATTTTTACAATCGACTGGATAAATTCACCGCCAAAATCAACTGCAGTGGAACGTATTCCCTGCAACGCTAATTCTTCCTTTACTAGTTGTTCTTCCGTGCGGTTGCTTGTAATCGCTATTTTTAAAGCAGCACGGCCAATATCAATGCTTGTGTGCTTGTCATCAAGCATACTATTCACCTTCTTCTTCGATTAACTCCGGTGTCTTGATAGGTCTTTGGTCGATGACAGCAACCAGAAGGAATACTATAACACAAACGAGCCATTCAAAATAAATTACATGTTTCAAAACATGCAGAGCCGGTACAAATTCCCAAACAACAATAGCAAGCAAACCTGCAAGAGTTGTGTAGAAGGCAGAGCTTCTGCGGCAGGCAGCAGGCAAAAAGATAGTAAATAAGAAAACAACCGTCAGTGCAGTCGTAAGGCTTAAACCAGCAACCATTGTTTTCAAGATACCGACTGCATTAAATGCCAACCACAAAGTACCAAGGCCACAAACGAATATGGTTACCCTGTTAACAAAAAGAAATTTTTCACCAGAGATGCCTGGATTGATAAAACGTTTATAAATATCTTGGGAAAACAATGTGCCTGCCCCCAATAAAATTGTACAGGCAGTAGAAATATCGGCAGCCCACATTGCTGCCAAAGTTATACCGGAAGCAAAAGGATCAAGTCCCATAATGACACTTGGCAACGCCATCGTCGCAGTAATGTTCGGAGAAGTTACTCTGGCAACAATTCCAATTAAAGCACATAAAAAACCTATTGGGAAAATAAGTGCAGCTCCCCAGATAAAACCTTTACGCGCCGAAGCTGAATCTTTGGCGCCACACGCTATCTGGACAGGTCCTTGAGCTGTAATTGCCTGGGTAATCATAACCACAAACCACCCTATTACAATCGCCATCGGCAAACCAGCGAACGGGTTGAGCCAATCTTTTCCTGCAGGTAGTTGGCTAAGTAATACAGTCATACCGCCTACCTGGTCGACTGCCGCATAGGTAGAATATAAAACACCGGCATAAATTAAGATAACACTTACTATATTTGAAAGTCCGGAAGACCAGAGTCCCCCAATCAAGGTAATACCAATAAAAACGACTGCACTTGTTAACATGCCGCCCTTAAAAGAGAAAATGTCGGGCAGGAGGGCGGAAAGAATTGCTCCGCCTGCAAGATACTGCAAAGAAGTGATGACCAGCATAATTATTAAGAGGCCAATAGCGCTGACAACTCTGCCTTTTGTATCGTAATAACGTTCAAATAAATCAGGAATAGTCGTAGCCTTCAAGGCACGATATTTTCCTGCGGCGATAAGACCCATGATCAAGGCACCCGCAGACCAGGCTGCATTATACCAGCCAGCTGCCAAGCCAACGCTGAAAGCATTTTCCGCAACGCCTACTGTCGAAGCCGCTCCGACAGCGAGACCTGTAATATTGACGGCTATAAGACCAGGGCCAAGTTTACGTCCCGCAAACAGATACTCTGAAGCCCCTTTGTCTGCTCTCTTCTTGGCAAACAAGCTGATGGCAAAAAGCAAAACAACGTACGCACAAACAATGAATAATTGAATAGACATTAACACCACGCTACCCTTCTACGCAAATGATAAAACAATAAATTCCATACTACCCTTCTGCATTGCTACAAACTTATCTAGTATTATATCAGCAAAACAATAGAAAAAAAAGCCTAATTGCCACAGTAACGTATTATTAAACAACCAGAATTTAACACATAAAAATATTTTCTTGTTAAATATTTTACAAGGATTTTATTTATCCTCGTCGAATATAATAATGGTTAAAAAATAACAACTATTCCCGCATTTCTAAAATATCTAAAACAACGGGAAACTGTGTAAAGCCTCTCAGGGTTGACTGCATAGGCTGCTGCACCATGACTTTGACCACATCTTTTTCATAAAACAATTTTTCGGCGTAGCCGCCAACGAAATTAAAAGCAGAATGGAGGGGTTCCAATGTACAAGATTTATAAAAGTTGTGCTGATGGCATTGACGAACTGATGTTGGACCAGCTCGAAAAAGGCATATGGATTGATATTATAAGCCCCTCAATGGAAGAGTTAACGGAGATTTCCGCTGCCACAGGCGTACAGCTTGATTACTTGACAGCAGCTTTGGATGATGAAGAAAAATCCCGTATTGAGTGGGAATCTGATCAGATACTGATATTGATCGATATACCTCTTTTACGCAGCAACAATGATTACGACACCCTGCCTTTGGGTATTATAATAACTGCTAACTGCATCATAACGGTTTGTCTGGAAGTCAACGCCGTGTTGGCAGATTTCAACTCCATGAATTATCGTACCTTCAGCACTTTTAAGAAGACGCGTTTCCTTTTCCAGCTTCTTTATAAATCTGCAACCTTATATTTGAAATACATTCGTAACATTAATCGTCGTACCGACGAATTGGAGCAGCACCTCAGAAACTCCATGGAAAATGCTGGTTTGTTCAACCTGCTGGATTTAAGGAAATCTTTAACCTTCTTCTCCGCTTCGTTGCGCAGTAATTATATTGTTACAGAAAAAATATTGCGGCTGCGTTCCACCAACCAATTGCAGCATTTAATTAAAATGTACGAAGAGGACGAAGACCTATTAGAAGACGTTATCATTGAATACAAGCAAGCAATTGAAATGGTTGAGATGTACAGCCATATTTTAAACAGCATGATGGAGGTTTTTGCTTCAATCATCAACAATAACATGAATGAGGTAATGAAATTCTTAGCTGGAATGACTATTATTTTGGCTATCCCAACAGTACTTTCGAGTTTTTGGGGCATGAACGTGGCAGTTCCTTTTAAAGATAACTCCTTCGGCTTCTATATCGTTGCCTTGCTTTCACTTGTTATTGCAGCAACCTTCGCTTATTTCCTCCGGAAAAGGCGCATGTTCTGATTAAAAGGAAGGAGTCACGAAATGTCAAAAATTATGGCTGAGCAGTTACTTGCCGGCGTTGTCCTAGGTGATACTGAAAACAAAGAATTTATCTATTTGCCAGGCGGTGAGGTCGGTTCCGAAAATCCTTACTGTGTCTTTGAAAAAGACGGTGTGAGAAAAGAAGACCTGCCTTTAGAGGCTGCAGTAAAACTTGCCAAGCGTTTGCACCTTGAACCAACCATACATCCTGTGTTTGGGAAAAAATCATATTAAAAAATTAAGTGCGCATCTCCGTCCATGTTTCGGATGGATATGCGCACTTTTTTATAGGCTTGTAAGTTATTTTATGACAATTACAGGAACATGTGCATCCTGCACCAATTTTGTACTGACGCTATCACTAAGGATACCTTTTATAGTTCCTAACCCGCGACTACCAACCACAATTGTGTCGCATTCAAATTTTTCAACGGTTTTCATCGCCATCGCTGCCGGCGAACCAAATTCAAGTATATACTGTACACTGATACCACTGCCGTCCAAAACTGCTTTAGCGCTTCCGAGTGCTTTATTGCCTGTTTTAACAGCCTCATTGTTGGCTTGGGTACGTAATTCCTGATCAAGCGGAGCCGCTTCTGCGGTGACTTTCATATCTGTTTTTACAGAAGTCATTACAATCAACTCTCCTGCTGACAACTTACATAATTCAATAGCATAATTCAGTGCACGAAAAGAGTTCTCCGCGCCATCAACTAATACAAGAACTTTCTTTAGCATATTTTCTCTCCTTTTACACAAAAAATCGTGCCGTTTTTACCGGCACGATTTTAAAGAAATCTTATCTTACAATAATTACCGGGCACGGAGCACTTGAAACAACTTTGCCGCTGACACTGCCAAGCAAAGCGGCAGACATCAAGCCAAGGCCGCTTGTGCCCATGACGATAGCATCAGCCTTCAGAATTGACGCCTGATGAACTATAGTCTTAGCTGGTTCGTTGTCAATTACTTCTTTAAATAAAATAGTTTTATAACCAGCTTCTGCAGCTTTTTTCTTTGCAACTTCCAAAGCACCCGCTTCTGCTTTGGATTTTTCGTCTTCAGTCAATTCTTCTTTTCTGGTCGCTTTCTTTTTAATTTTTTCGTAAATATCGTCCTCAAGTTTTTCCATTTCATAAGAATGTAGTTTGGAGAGATCAAACGGAACAGCCACATGCAAAACTATAATCTCACTACCACAGGCCGCTCCTAAACCCATCGCAAAATCTAATGCTTCGAATGAAAGCGGGGACCCATCAATTGATACCAGGATTCTGTTCAGCATTGAGAAAGTCTCCTTTACTAATTTCATACCTTCTCCATGAAATATAAAAGATGCGGAAATCGCAGCCAACGCTATTTTACAATTAAAACAGGTATTGTAGAATACTGGGAAACTTTAGAGCTGACGCTGCCTAATAAAAACTCCGCAATCCCGCTTAGTCCTCTGCTGCCAATAACTATGGAATCACATCCATGCTTTTTAGCAACGGAAAGAACCCTCTCCGAAGGATGTCCTACTTCAAGAATATACTCTACACCCTTTTTGTAGCCGGCAAGCTTCTCCTTTGCCATACTTAATACCTGATCACCAATCTTTTCCAGTTCGCTGTTTCCCTGGTTGATTGTCGCATAGTCAAATGGGACAGCCAACAAAGCAGCATTATTATATGGCTGGATAACATTAACAACTACAAGCTCACTATTAAATTTTTCACCTAAAACAATCGCCTGATTTAAAGCGTGCCACGCAGTTTCGGATCCATCAATAGGAACCAAAATTTTTTTAAACATTGTCTACACCCCTCGTCCGCATCTCTGCAAAATAAATCCTAACTCTCCGTCAGATAATATTCGCGCTTAGTCTTTGGTTGCATCCAGGGTTATTAATCACATTAATATGATTAATATCTAAGACATATCAATACAGCCATTATTTCACAACTAAAACAGGGCAGTTAGCCAAACCAAGCAGCTTGCTGCTAACGCCGCCAATAAGCAAAGATGCAAAAGTTCCTAATCCTCTGTTGCCCATTATAACCATATCAACGCTAAGATGGTCAGCCTGCTCAGCAATTCTCTCAGCTGGATCAATATCAACTACTTCTCTGAAAACAACATTGGTATAACCAGCCTCTTCTGTTTTTCTTTTTGCTGTAGCCAAAGCACCGGCAAAGGCTTTTGTCCTTGCTTCCAATTCTTTGTCTTTTGCGCTGTCAGCTTCACTTTGTCCAGCTTTGAGCATACGCGGTTCAAGTAGCTTCGAAATGTCATACGGTACAGATACATGTGATACGAATATCTGTGATTCAAAAATCCTGCCTAAAGTCATTGCGTACTCCAGCGCTCTAAAAGAATTTTCGGATCCATCAACTGGTACTAGAATTTTGTTTAACATAAAAACCGCCTCCTGTTGACACCTATATTTTTTTATGAAACTTCATAAAAGACTACAAAGCTTAATACCTGCCACTACTTAACTATTAAAACAGGCACTGTAGCATACTGAGATACCTTGGAACTTACACTGCCTAAAAAGAACTCTGCTATGCTGCTTAACCCGCGGCTGCCAATAACTATGGAATCACATTCACTCTTCCTGGCAAGGGATACAATCCGTTCGGAAGGATGCCCTACTTCCAGAGTATACGAAACTTTTTGTGTATATTTCGCAAGTTTCTCCTTCGCCATGTTCAAAACTTGATCGCCTATTTTTTCCAATTCACTATTGCTTTGATTAATTGTTGCGTCGTCAAGCGGCACTGCTAATAGCGCAGCATTATTGTAAGGTTGGATAACATTAACAACAATAAGTTCGCCACCAAACTTATTTCCTAAAGCGATTGCCTGCTCTAATGCTCTCCAGGACGTTTCAGAGCCATCAACAGGGACTAGTATTTTTTTGAACATATACTGCCACCTCCGCTAATTAAACCTCCAGGGCAATTTATCCTGCCTTTGCTATAATTATTCTTGATTTATTTGATTATTCCTGCAAGATTATCAGTTTTTTCAATAAACTTATCTCTCTTCACGGTCATATGGCACTCCCAAAGCTTGCGGCGAAGCAAGTCGGCCTCCTTTGCGGATCAAAACTAGTATGAGGACAAGAATTGTAAAAATATAAGGCAGCATATTTAAAATAAAAATTGAAACCGGCAGGCCAATAACCTGCAAATGAAAGCCAAGCGCATCAACGCCGCCGAAAAGATAAGAACCTGCTAAAGCTCTCCAAGGATCCCAGATGGCGAAGATTACCAATGCTACGGCAATCCAGCCTCTGCCCGCAGTCATATTTTCAAGCCAGCAGGGCGCATATGCCAGGGAAAGATAGGCACCACCCAAGCCAGCTAACGCACCGCCAATAATGATGTAGACATAGCGCAAACGAAATACATTGACACCGACCGAGTCAACGGCCGCCGGATTCTCACCCAAAGCACGCAGGAATAAACCTGCTCTCGTTTTATAAAGATAAAACGCCGTTGCCGCAACGAGCACATAACTTATATAAACAAGAACATCCTGTTTAAAAACAACTGGCCCAATAATGGGAAGATCACTCAAACCAGGTATCGCCAACTTACCAAAAGTATGTTCTGCGCGCATGCCGACATAAGCCTTGCCCAAATAATCGCTGAGACCCGAACCAAATAAGGTAAGTGCCAATCCGCTTACAACCTGGTTAGCTCTTAAGGTAACAGTGAGATAAGCATGAATAAGTGCGAGCAGTCCCCCTGCCACGAGAGCAGTGCCAACGCCCAACCAGGGATTGCCGGTATTTACCGTAATCATAAAACCTGTAACCGCTCCCACGAGCATCATACCATCTACACCAAGGTTCATAATGCCGGAGCGTTCAGCAATCAATTCTCCCAAAGCAGCAAATAAAATCGGCGTACCAGCTGTAATGGAGGCGGCCAAGATAGAAATAATCAATGTCTCACTCATCTTGTACTTCCTCCTTATTCGAAAACTTTATTTCATACTGAGTCAGAATTTCTGAACCAACTACGAAGAACAGTATTGCTCCCTGCAGCATTGTAGCTGCTGCAGAAGGAATCCCCATCGTCTGTATCATAAAACCGCCGACATGAATTATCGCAAACAAGAAGGCAACAATAACTATAGCGATTGGATGCAGTCTGGCGAGCCATGCTACGCTGATTGCCGTATAACCATAGCCTGGACTTATTCCCGGCTGCAGCCTGCCAACAATACCGCTGACTTCCACCATTCCTGCAAAACCGCTTATTGCCCCGGAAATAAACATAACAAGCAAGACATTCTTTCTGATGTCTATACCAGCATAACGAGCTGCCACAGGATTAGAGCCAATGACTAAAGTCTCATAACCCCACTTGGAACCCTTAAAGAATAGCCAAAAAATAACTGCTAAAAGCAAAACAGCAAAAATGCCATAATGCACGCGCAAAGCGCCAAAAGTCGGTATCAGGGCAGCATCAGGGAACGGAGCGGTGAGCGGGAAGTTCAGGCCTTTAGGATCGCGCCAGGAGCCATAAACAAGATAACTTACCCATAAAATAGCTATATAATTCATCATTAGTGTAGTGATTGTTTCACTGACCTGCCATTTAGTCTTAAACCAACCAGCCAGAAGTCCCCATAAACCGCCACCGAGTGCAGCCATGAAGATCATAAAAGGCAGCATTACAAGAAAAGGCAAATTCGGGAAAGTCAAAGGCACCCATGTAGCCCAGCAGGCTCCCATATAGAACTGTCCTTCGGCACCGATATTCCAGATTTGCATTCTGAAAGCGACAGCGATACCTAAACCACAAAGCGCCAACGGAATCATTTTTACAATTGTTTCGGAAATGCCGTATTCAGAGCCAAGTGCTCCTGCGAACATCGCCTGATAAACTTCGAAAGGATCTCTGCCTGTAACGGCAAGAAATACACCGCAAAATAGCAGCGCCAGGAAAACTGCAACCACAGGAACTACTATCTGGGAAGTTTTGTTTTGTGCCAAGCTTTTTTCCAGTCTTATCTTCATGCTTTGGCACCCCCATTTTCTACTATGCCGGCCATTAAGGCCCCTATTTTTTCTGTATCCATTTCTTTTACAGGAAATTCTCCCAAAATCTTACCGCTAAAGATTACTCCTACGCGGTCAGCCAACTTAGCAATCTCTTCCAATTCTTCTGAAACAAGAATGATTGCCGTATTATTTTCTTTCATCTGCAATAACAATTTATGCACAGATTCAATAGCACCAATGTCCAAACCACGCACAGGGTATAGTACTATCATAAGTTTTGGTTTGCTGGCAATTTCGCGTCCCAAAAGCAGTTTTTGCAGATTACCACCGCTCATCATCTTCACCGGTTGGAAAATGGAACCCATCTTAACATCAAATTCACGCACAATACGCTGCGTTTCTGCAATAGCGGCATCTCTCTTTAAGAAATGTCCTTTGGAAAACTTCTCGCTGTTGTACTCCTTGAGAATAACATTATCACAAGAATTCAGTTTTGGCACAAGCCCCATGACCAAGCGGTCTTCAGGAACATAACTTATGCCTCTGCCAATTATTTCTTTAGGAGAAAGACCGACAACTTCTTCACCATAAAATTTAACGCTGCCGGAAAGTGTATGACGTAGACCTGCAAGAACTTCAGCCAATTCTCTTTGGCCATTACCGGAGACACCTGCTATTCCATAAATTTCACCAGCTCGGACTTTGAAGGTAATACCATCAAGCCCTAAGGTGTTCATGTCATTCAGTGCCGAAATATTATCAATTACCAGCACTGGTTCCTTATCGCTGGGTTCAGATTTTTCGTAGGCAGTTATGATATCTCTGCCGATCATCATCTCAATAAGTCTCGTCTGATTAATTTCCGAACGTCCGATTGAACCGGTAACACGACCGTTACGCAATACCGTTATCTGATCAGCCAGTTCTTCTACTTCATTCAATTTATGTGAAATAAAAACAACCGCGCAGCCATTATCAGCCATATTACGCAGATTGCTGAAAAGCTCCCTTGTTTCCTGCGGTGTCAATACTGCTGTAGGTTCGTCAAGAATCAGCACCTTTGAATCATTATAGAGCATGCGCAAAATTTCGACTCTCTGCTTTTCACCTACAGAAAGCTGCCAGACATAAGCTCTTGGGTCAACCAATAACCCATACTTTTCACCTAGTCTTGTTATTTCTTCAACAATTTCTTCCTCCGATATCAAAACAGAACCAGAAGTCTGGCTCAAAGCGATATTTTCGGCAACCGTAAAAGATTCAATAAGCTTGAAATGCTGATGAACCATGCCAATACCATTGGCCAGTGCATCACTTGGCGAATTTATTCTTTTTTCCTCACCTTGAATTTCAATTGTACCCTCCGTCGGTCGATAAAGACCGGAGAGAATACTCATCAAGGTGCTTTTCCCCGAACCATTCTCACCAAGAAGAGCATGAATCTGACCAGCGTAGAGGTCAAGATTCACCTGGTCATTAGCGACAACGCCCGGAAACTTTTTGACAATATTGCGCATTCTAATAAGTGGTGTTACTTCCATTACAATCCTCCATTATCTAAAAACACGATCAGAAGTAGTCAGCAAACGCCAACATCCAACCCTTTTATTTTTTATCTGCTGCTCGTTCGCCAATCTTTCTTGCTGCATAGACGCCGCTTGCACTGGCCTGTGACAAGCCTCTGGTAATACCGGCGCCATCACCTATTGCAAACAGATTAGGGATCTTGGTTTCCAGGTTGCCGTCTATTTCAAGGCGAGCACTGTAGAATTTGACTTCGACACCATAAAGAAGAGTATCATCATTAGTCATACCGGGAGCAACTTTATTCAAGGCATAAATCATTTCAATAATATTATCCAGATGACGTTTAGGCAATACCAGACTCAAATCACCAGGGGTTGCCTCCAATGTTGGTTTAGTAAAGCTCTTTTCCAGGCGTTTTTCATCAGTTCTGCGCCCCTTAATTAAATCGCCAAACCTCTGCACAAGGACGCCACCGCCCAGCATGTTAGAGAAGGAGGCTATCCTTTTACCATATTTAAGCGGTTCCTGGAAAGGCTCTGTAAACTTGTTGCTGACGAGCAAAGCAAAGTTTGTATTCTTGCTGTGCAAAGCAGGGTCTCGGAAGCTATGTCCATTGACAGTAACGATACCGTCAGTGTTCTCAGCGACAACATAGCCGTTAGGGTTCATGCAGAACGTGCGAACGAGGTCGCCGTACTGCTTTGTTCTATACACCAGTTTTGCCTCATACACCTCATCGGTGATATGTTTAAATACTTGCGCCGGTACTTCAACGCGTACACCAACATCAACCTGGTTATTTATGAAGGATAATCCCAGGTCTTTGCATTGTTCGGTAAACCACTCTGCACCCGCACGTCCAGGCGCTGCAATCAGATAGTTACAATTTATACGTTCGCTTTGGCCCTTGATTGCCAGCGAAAAGGTACCATCAGCCTCATGGCAAATTTTCTCCACATGAGTATTGCAACGGATATCAACTTTAGTGACCAAGTGCTTATAAATGTTTTCCATGATTATTAAATTGTTTTCTGTCCCTAAATGGCGAACTTTGGCATTTAGCAAATGCAAATCATGCCCAAGTGCATCTTTTGCTATATGACAGTTTTTCGTACTGAAATATTCGCCGGGTGCCCCGTGTAAACAATTCAGTCTGTCTACGTAATCTATTAAATCAATAACATCATTTTCCGGTATATATTCATTGAGCCAACCACCAAACTCAGTGGTGAAATTGAATTTGCCGTCAGAAAAAGCTCCGGCGCCGCCAAAACCACGCATAATATCACACGGAACACAGCGCAAGCAATGGTTAACCTTTTTATCGGCGAGAGGGCATCTGCGTTTATCGATAGCGTGTCCCTCTTCAATTATTGCCACCTTGAGTTCAGGATATTTCAAAGTGAATTCATAAGCTGCAAATATTGCGGCCGGGCCGCCACCAATAATCGCTACATCAAACATATTGTTCATGTTATGCCTCCTAAACGAAAAATCACAACCTATATTATACTTCAAAAGTCGTCAAATACTCAATCACTTAAATTTTTTCGTTTCATCACCCAATGGTTTGTCTTTGTCCGGATTATTTTTAAAAATATCAATATTCTTCTTTGCTTCCAAAACAGCATTATCATAAACAGTTTTAAAAGCGCTAAGATCCTGAGGTTTGCCGGTTTTCAACCATTCAGCCACAACCTTGCCCAAACCGTAAGTAGTACCGACAGCTAGCGGAATCTGAAGTGGTGCAAAGGGAATCAACGTAGCAACTGTCTGTCCGATGAAAACAGTTCCCAATGACCCCAAGATGCTCACGGCCATTGATTCTGATATCTCTTCCTCATATACTTTGCCCAATTTGATTATCATATAAATCTGATTGGCGATGAGCGCCATCGTTCCCAGTAAAGGTGCAACAACAATAACACCAGCACGTGCTGCTGCCCATTTGCAGAGCACCTCCGCTTCATCCTCTCTTGCCTTATCATCTATCACAGTTATTTTCAACTCTTCGTCCATAAATATAACCTCCATTTAAATATTCTCATTTTGTAAATATTCGCCCATCTACCTTTAACTCCTGCAATAAGCAAAAGAAGGACGTCTCTAAAGACGTCCTTCTTTCATATTATTTTTTAGTCGTTGTCCACTGCTTCTGCAAGAACAGCTCCCAAAATCAAGCCAAGCAGCAAATCGTTGTCATTATCATAATGATGGTCATGCGAATTTCTATATTGAATCATAACCTTTTGAGGCACTCTCTTGCCATAAGCCCAATGACCAGGCGGCACATGAATGTTTCTCTCATTCATGATCTGACGGACTTTTTTCATATATTTTTTTGTGCCTTCAAGTCAACTTTTTTGTGCCAATCTTTATGGTCATCGTTTCTGTATTCAATTTTTTGATTGTGTTTGTGTTCATAATCTCTTGAAGCTGCTTCCGTTGTAGAAGTTGAAATCGTTCCTGCCAGTGAGCCTATTACCATGAAAGAAGCAATGATTTTTTGTACTTTTTTATTAACCATATAAATACCTCGTTTCGTTCGCCGACTCATCGGTCAGCTTTTTCATGTCTTTATATTAACGGTTATTTATGTCGAAATTATGGCGAAAAAAAGTTTTTTTGTCACAATTTCAAAAAACAAATACATCAAATTGCTGAACTTAATTGGCTGCTATACCAACAAAAAAGAACAGACCGAAGTCTGTTCTTTCTGACCTTATAAAAATAAAAAACTGTGATATTAAGCAAATTTAGTATTTTCTGTTTCCCAACGTTTAAACTGGCAATAGCCCCAAGGTGTATAAAGGCCGAAAGTTATGGTAACAAGAATAAGGATAATCAGCCACTGGAAGAAAAAACCTATACCCGTACCCGTAAACTCCAATTGTCTGCCCTCAACATAGGTATTACTGCAAATCCAGCGTTGTTGTGCAGAATATGCCCAAGGGAAAAACAATCCGCAAGTAATAACAGTCAAAATCGTTGTCCAGATCAGAAGCCAAAGATAGCCGAAGCCACTCCCCTCAAAAACAAAATCTTTCTTCATATTGCCACCTCCCGGATACTCCTCTTGCCCAGAATTATACTAGAGCACAGAACCCTTGGCAAGTAACGCATCAACTAAGCGCATGTCGAAGGCGGAGCAGAAAGATTGCTGGTTGCAATTACTGCTAGCCCCCAAATAAAAGCTCGCCAGCTGTCTTATCCGCGTAGCTATTATAACTCAGCGCTCCAGTTCTTAAATAAGAATTGCCAAGCGCGTGTCGAAGGCGGAGCAGAAAGATTGCCGGCGAGCTTTTCTACAATATTTATAAGTAATAAATACATATAACAACCTAGTCAAGGAGGCGGTTGACCCGAATGCGTAGCTATTAAACTTCGCGCTCCAATTCTTCAGGAAGAATTGCCAAGCGCGTGTCGAAAGCGGAGCAGACGAGGTTGCAGCCTCCTAAGAGCACATATAAAAAGGGCGCATATCTTTTAGATATGCGCCCTTAAGTGTTTAATTTCTTATTGCATTCTTTCTTTCAGCAAGTTGTTAACCATTTCCGGATTAGCCTTGCCGCGTGATTTTTTCATGATTTGTCCAACCAGGAAGCCCAGTGCACGATCCTTGCCAGCCTTATAGTCAGCAATAGACTGCGGATTTTCCGCCAACGTTTCCTCAACGATTTTGACAATTGCACCCTCATCGCTGATTTGTTCCAGGCCAAGTTCTTTAACCAATGCTTGCGGAGTCTTGCCGGTTTTCAGCATTTCAGCGAAAACTTTTTTGGCCAGCTTGCTGGAGAGAACACCCTTGTTGATCAGGTTAACCATTTCGCCAAGGTTAGCAGGAGTAATAGGGAACTTTTCGATTGTAATATTCTCGCTGTTCAGATAGGCGGAGACATCACCCAGCAGCCAGTTGGCAATACCTTTGGAATCCTCCGTGTGTTTAGCAGCTTCATCAAAGTATTCGGCCATTGCTTTAGTTGATACGATATTCTCAGCATCATAGTCAACAAGGCCTTTTTCCTGCATCAAGCGTGCTTTACGTGCTGCCGGTAATTCAGGCAGTTCGCTCTTTACTCTGGCAATCCAGGCATCATCAATTACCACCGGCACCAAGTCTGGTTCCGGAAAATAACGATAGTCATGGGCCTCTTCCTTGGAACGCATGGAAAGAGTCATGCCCTTGCCATCATCCCAGGTTCTGGTTTCCTGAACGACGGTGCCGCCATCTTCAACCAATTGAATTTGGCGTTGAATTTCGTACTCGATTGCTCTTTCCAAAGCACGGAAGGAGTTAAGATTTTTAATTTCAGCACGCGTACCGAATTCAGTCGCGCCTTCCGGCATAACAGAAATGTTGGCATCGCAACGCAGGCTGCCTTCTTGCATTTTGCAGTCGCTGACATCAGTGTATTCAAGAATGGCTTTCAGTTTTTCCATATATGCTCTGGCCTCAGCAGCTGAACGCATATCAGGCTCAGAAACGATTTCAATCAAAGGCACACCGGCACGGTTGTAGTCAACTGCGGAAGACTCGGAAGTCTTGATGGTTGCGCCGGAATGTACCAACTTACCAGCATCCTCTTCCATATGAATACGCGTAATGCCGACTCTCTTAGTCTGGCCATCAACTTCAATATCGATGTGACCATGTTCGCAGATAGGTTTATCGAATTGGGAAATCTGATAGTTTTTGGAAAGGTCAGGGTAAAAATAATTTTTACGGTCAAATTTATTGAACTTCTTAATTTCGCAGTCAAGTGCAAGACCTGCGCGAATAGCGAACTCAACAACTTGTTTGTTCAGCACCGGCAAAGCGCCAGGCATACCCAGACAAACCGGGCAGACATGAGTATTAGGCTCACCGCCGAATTCAGTTGAGCAGCTGCAGAAAGCTTTTGATTTCGTTTTTAGTTCCGAATGGACTTCCAAACCTATAACTGTTGCATATTTCATGATTATTTACCCCCCAGCGGTGCCATAACTTTGTGGTAATCATGTGCCTGCTCGAAGGTGTAAGCAGCGCGCAGAATAGTTTCCTCATCCAGGAGTTTGCCAATCAGCTGCATGCCAACCGGTAAGCCATCAGCAAAACCAGCAGGTACAGAAATACCCGGCAAGCCGGCAAGGTTTACAGGAATAGTGCAGACGTCAAGCATATAGATAGCAAGAGGATCCATCTTGCCGTCAATTGGATATGCAACTACAGGAGAAGTCGGTGTCAGAAGCAAATCGCACTGTTTGAAAGCTTCTTCAAAGTCCTTACGGATCAAAGTACGAACCTGCATAGCTTTCAGGTAATAAGCATCATAGTATCCTGAGCTCAAAACATAAGTACCAAGCATGATACGACGTTTAACTTCAGAGCCGAAACCTTCGGTGCGGCTGGCAGTAGTCATTTCCGGAGCTGAAGTTGCCTTCATGTTACGATAGCCGTAACGAACGCCGTCAAAACGAGCCAGGTTTGCAGAAGCCTCTGCAGGAGCAATTATATAGTAAGTAATTACCGCATATTCGGTATGTGGTAAAGACACTTCTACGATTTCAGCGCCCATTGCTTCATAATCAGCAATAGCTTTCTTCAGAATTGCATCCACCTTAGGATCAAGACCTTTGCCAAAATACTCTTTTGGCAAACCGATTTTCAGACCTTTAACGTCTTGTTTCAGTGCTTTAGTGAAATCAGGCACCTCAACAGGTAAAGAAGTGGAATCGTGAGCATCAACACCACAAATAGTATTAAGAACGGTAGCAGCGTCAGTTACGTCTTTAGTGATTGGCCCAATCTGGTCAAGAGAAGAGGCAAATGCTACACAGCCATAACGGGATACACGCCCATAGGTCGGTTTAATACCAACGCAACCCGTAAAGGATGCCGGCTGACGAATGGAGCCGCCTGTATCGGAACCCAGGGACCAGATTGCTTCGCCGGCTGCAATAGCTGCTGCAGAACCGCCGGAAGAACCGCCCGGTACCAGGTCAAGATTCCAAGGATTATGCGAAGTACCAAAATACGAAGTCTCAGTAGTGGAGCCCATCGCAAATTCATCAAGATTTGTCTTGCCGAGAAAAATTGTTTCATCCGCACGCAATTTTTCAATAACATGCGCATCATAAATAGGATTCAGATTTTCCAGCATTTTGGAAGAACAGGTTGTTCTCAGGCCTTTAGTAGAAATGTTATCTTTAATAGCGCCAGGGATACCTGCAAGAGGAGCAATCGCTTCACCTGCGGCAATCATTTTGTCAACTTTAGCAGCCTGCGCCAAGGCATTTTCTTTATCTAATGTAACATAAGCCTTGACATCTTTTTCTACTTCTGCAATACGGTCATAAACATTATTGGTCAGCTCTACAGAACTGATTTCTTTTTTCACGAGTTTCTCATGCAGTTCATGAGCTGTGCTCTTATATAAATCCACAGTATTTCCTCCTTCTATTCGATAACTCTTGGAACCTTGAAGCCTCCGTCATGTACTGCCGGTGCATTCATCAAGGCAACTTCCTGGCTAACGCCTTCAACTGCTACATCCTCACGCAGAACATTGCTGAGAGGCAAAACATGTGCTGTCGGCTCAATGCCCTTTGTATCCAATTCATTAAGAATATCTGCATAATTGAGGATTTGGTTAAACTGCTCGGTAAATTTTTCCATTTCGCTTTCAGGAATAGTAAGTCGCGAGAGTTGTGCGATATACTCTACATCCTTAGTAGTAACTTTCATTTTTTCACCATCCTAAATCTTTTATAATATTCACTCATCCAGAGAAAATAAAAGAGAAAACTTAACCTATAAATTATAGCACAAAAACCATCTAGTTGACGAGATGGTTTTTGATGGTTATTGTTGTAAAAGTCGCATGAATTCAGTTTCATCGATAACTTTAACGCCCAGTTCCTGCGCTTTCGTCAGCTTACTGCCAGCCTCGGCGCCAGCAACGACATAATCTGTTTTCTTGCTGACAGAGCCGGAAACCTTTGCACCGACATCCTGCGCCATTGTTTGTGCCGTTGCTCTGTCCAAAGTAGGCATTGTACCTGTAAAGACAAGGGTTTTCCCATAAAACGGATGGTTGGTATCTGTTCCGGCGACACCCTTCATCTCCATATTGAGGCCCAGTTTTCCCAGCCTGTATAGCAAATCCTGATTAGATGGAATCGCAAAATAGGACACTACGCTTTCAGCAATCTTTGGCCCAATATCTCTTATCGCGCTCAATTCTTCTGTACTTGCTTGCCGCAAATTATCAATATTGCCATATTGCAAAGCAAGGATGCGGGCAACTTTGGCGCCCACATGGCGAATGCCTAACGCAAAAAGCAGTTTGTCAAAACTCTGCTTCTTACTTTCTTCTATCGCTGCCAAAAGGTTTTCCGCAGATTTTTCACCCATACGTTCAATATTTAATAGTTGTTCTTTCTGCAGCAGATACAAATCAGCCGGATCTTTTACCAGTTCAGCGGCAATCAGCTGATTGATCACAGCCGGCCCGCAACCATCAATATTCATGGCATCACGAGAAACAAAATGGATAAGACCCTCTCTGCCTAAAGCTGGGCAATGAGGATTAGTGCAGCGGCTTGCGGCTTCACCTTCTCTGCGCACAACCGGCCAGTCACATTCAGGACAGGTTACCGGCATCGTGAATTCTTTTTCTTCGCCTGTTCTTTTTTCGAAAACAACCCAAAGCACTTCCGGTATGATTTCACCGGCTTTATTGATAACGACACGATCGCCAATGCGTATATCTTTTTCCTTGATAAAATCTTCATTATGTAAAGTTGCGCGGCTAATGGTGCTGCCGGACAACCTGACCGGCGTCAGCACTGCAGTCGGAGTCAAAACACCGGTGCGGCCTACCTGCAGAATGATATCTTCGACCGTTGTTTCAGCCTGTTCCGGCGGAAATTTAAAGGCTACAGCCCACCTAGGGTCTTTGCCCGTCGCACCCAGCATATTCTGCTGCCAGACAGTATTGACCTTAATAACGACACCGTCAGTATCATAAGCCAAAGAAGCTCTTACTTTTTCATGTTTTTCAATTAACTGCCAGACTTCTTCGATATTTTTCGCCTTTTGCCAGCCTTCGCTGACACGAAACCCATATTTAGCCAGCATTTCCATTGATTCCGCATGAGACTCTTGCGCACCAAGACCAACAGCATATGCAAAAAAACTTAAGGATCTTTTTTCCGTTATCTGCGGGTTAAGCTGTCTTAGGGAGCCTGCCGCCGCATTACGTGGATTGGCAAACTCAGGCTCACCAGCAGCTACACGCTCAGCATTCAATCTCATAAAAGCACGGCGCGGCATATAGACCTCACCGCGAACATCCAATAATTCAGGAGCTCTCTCTCCCGGCGCCAGCTGCAAGGTCAAAGGAATACTGCGAATGGTACGCACATTATTGGTAACGTCTTCACCCACCGTGCCATCACCGCGCGTCGCAGCTCGTACAAAACGTCCTTTTTCATAGATCAGGCTACAGGCGAGTCCGTCAATTTTCGGTTCTACGACATATTCAACTTTAGTACCTTCCGGCAAACCACTGTGAACTTTCCTGGCAAAATCTCTGACTTCCTCCGCTGAAAAGACATTACCCAGGCTCAAAAGCGGTGTTATATGCTTTACTTCCTTGAAACTCGGCGCTACCTGTCCGCCAACACGCATAGTCGGCGAATCCGGCGTAATAAGCTCAGGGTACTGACTTTCCAGTTTTCGCAAGTTTGCAACCAGCTCGTCATATTCGGCGTCTGATATTTCCGGCATATCCAACACATAATATAAATGTTCATGCCGCCTGATTTGTGTTCGCAGGTCTTCTATCTTTTCCGCGGCCCGCGTTTTAGATAAATCATCCATCCGAAATGCTCACCTCTGCCTTTCGCCATTAAACTTTCTTTAATACAGCATATTTCGTCAAAAGACTGCGCACACCTTCACCGGCAAAAGCAACTTTGACTTCCTGCCCGTCGGAATTATCTTTAGTGCTGACGATCGTACCTAAACCCCATTTAGCGTGTGCAACCTTGTCGCCAACAATAAACTTAGCTATTCCTTGCCCGGCTGCACTAGTCGGCACAAAGCTTTTAGCCGGTTTTTTGATCAACCAGTTCATTTCACCGATTTTTTCCTGTTTTCTATTGTCAGTATCATGCAAAACTCGCTGCTCAACTTCTTTTTTCTTCACTGTCAGAAGCGCTCGCGGAATTTCTTTCAGGAACCTGGAAGGCGGATACATGACAGTATGACCGAAAACCATCCTCATCTTAGCGCCGCTGAGGAACAGATGCTTCTCAGCTCTTGTAATACCTACATAGCACAAACGACGCTCTTCTTCTATTTCTTCCTCATCCATCAATGTACGTTGATGTGGGAACATACCTTCTTCCAAGCCGGCAAGGAATACTATCGGGAATTCCAGTCCCTTGGAGGAATGCAAAGTCATCAAGGTTAAAGCCTCACCATCAATGTGAGCATCATCTATATCTGCTACTAAGGCAACATGACCAAGAAAATTTTCCAGGCTGTTTTCTTCTTCTGCATCAGCAAACTCTTTCGCTACGCTTAAGAGTTCCTGCAAGTTATCTATGCGGCCCTGAGCCTGCATAGTATGCTCATTCTCCAGTTCTTCCAGATAGCCGGTTCGGTTCATAACCTCCTGCAGCAGATTCTCCACAGGCATGACCGTAGCCATTTCCATCAGTGCAAAAACTATCGAAGCCAATTCTTCCAATTTGCTGACAAAACGGCTGCTCAGACCTTTGACCAAGGTTGGGTTGGAAACTATATCAAATAAATTGCTTCCATTTTCCAATGCACAAGCCTGCAGTTTGCCAATTGTCGCATCACCGATGCCGCGCCTTGGTACATTAATGATACGTAATAAGCTCAATGTATCGTTTGGATTATAGAGAACACGCAGATAAGCCAGAATATCTTTGATTTCCTTGCGATCATAGAACTTTTGTCCGCCTACCATAACGTAAGGCAAGCCGCTCTTGATCAGCATTTCTTCAAAAATACGCGACTGCGGATTAGTGCGGTATAAGACAGCCACATCGCCAAGCTTGATATTCTCTTCCCGCTGCAATTCTAATACCTGCTCTATTACGAAACGCGCTTCGTCGCGCTCATCCACAGCCTGATAATAAGTAATTGGTGTACCGTTAGGGTTCTCAGTCCAGAGTTCCTTAGGTTTTCTTGCCGAATTGTTTTCAATGACAGCATTAGCCGCATCTAGAATCACTTGGGTAGAGCGGTAATTTTGCTCTAATTTGATAACTTTTGCTTTGGGATAGTCTTTCTCAAAATCGAGGATATTCTGAATATCAGCACCGCGCCAGCCATAAATGCTCTGGTCAACATCGCCAACTACGCAAATATTGTGATGTTTTTCGCTCAAAATCTTCGTCAGCATATACTGTACATGGTTGGTATCCTGATATTCGTCAACCATTATATAAGAAAATCTTTCCTGATATTTTGTTCTTACTTCTTCATTCTTCTGCAATAAGCGAATAGTTAAAAGCAAAAGGTCATCAAAATCCAAGGCATTATTCAGCAATAATTTCTTTTCGTATGCGCTAAAAATTTCCGCAATCTTTTGCGAATGAAAATCAGCAGCATTACGTGCATATTCGCTGGCGTCCTGCATATTGTTCTTGGCATTCGAAATATGTCCGATGATGGAATTGACCGGGAAGTTCTTTTCATCAAGATTCAATTCCTTTAATACTTCTTTCAATACATTCTTGCTGTCGTTCGTATCGTAAATGACGAAATTTGAAGCATAACCACCAAGTTTATCAATTTCCATGCGCAGGAATCGTGCGCAGAAAGCGTGAAAAGTAAAAAGCCAGACATCCTTTGCCGCAGGTCCGACCATCTTGTCGACACGTCTGCGCATTTCTCCCGCTGCCTTGTTGGTGAAAGTTATGGCCAAAATTTTATAAGGCGGTACACCTTGCGCGAGCAACCATGCAATACGGCATGTAAGAGTCTTTGTTTTTCCGGAGCCGGCACCTGCCATGATCAGCATTGGTCCTTCCGTGTGTTGTACTGCTGCCGCCTGTTCTTCATTCAATCCGTGTAAAATTTTGTTCATTTTTTTCCTCACAAGTCCATTTCTAAATAATAAGTCCAAATATAATTTTAACAGATTTACCGATTTCCTTCTAATGCTTTTTTTGTAACTTTATGGCATAATGATTACAATTAATATTGTTAAATAAGGAGGAAACGCTTCAATCAAGCCGTTCATGGCCTTTGCTGCGTATATAATTCAAATGTCTGATAAACCTTATGTCCCCGCTGAATTGCTCAGCAAACTTTGGCGCACTTTGATCGAGTTTGACATGCTTAGCGAAGGAGACAAAATATTGATTGGCCTCTCCGGCGGCAAGGACAGCATGTTTCTGACCGCGGCCTTAGCGGAAGCACAAAAATATTCCCCAGTCAAATTCGAGCTTGCCTGCTACACCGTTGACGGTATGTTCAGCCCAAACTTTCCTGAGAAAGAACTGCAGGCTTTCTGTGCAGGCTATGGTCTCACGCATTATCACGAAAAAGTCAACGTAATGGAAGCCTGGCAAAATAAAGGCAACACACCTTGTTTCACTTGTGCATACTTCCGAAGAGCCGCCACCAACCGCAAAGCAAAAGAACTTGGTTTTAATAAAATTGCCTTGGCCCACCATCATGACGATGCCGTGGAAACTTTTCTGATGAATATTTTGACTTCCGGCCAATTACGTACATTCCTGCCCGTAACCAAACTGTCACGCTCCGGCATGACCGTCTTAAGACCTCTGCTCTATTATAGGGAAGCAGAAGTCATTGCTGCCGTCAAAACGATCGGCCTGCAGCCGCTTAAAAATCCCTGTCCCTATGATGGCCATACTAAACGCCAGGAAATAAAAGAGCATATCGAAGCACTTGCAGCAATCAGTCCGGAAGTTTATGATCACCTAGCGGCCGCTATGCGCAATTCTCCTAATCAGGAACTATGGCCTGAGCAGTTAGCGCAGAAAACTATGGTAACAAAATTCCATCAATTCTGGCAGAAAAAGGGCAAGAAAGAATAATAACGCCTTGCCACGAGGGCAAAGCGTTCATTATATCTGGTCAACAAATAAAATCAATAGGTCAAACTTATAGCACCCTTTTCGGTTATCAATACCGTATGCTCCCATTGCGCTGACGGCAGACCATCTATGGTCAGTGCCGTCCAGTCATTTGCCGCATCAACATAGATATCTTTCTTACCCATATTAATCATTGGTTCAATAGTGAAAATCATGCCGGGCACTAACAGCATCCCGGTATTTTTTTTGCCCACATGACAAACGAAAGGCTCTTCATGAAACTCGATACCAACACCATGTCCGCCGAATTCACGCACTACTGAATAACCGCGCTTATGAGCATAATTTCCAATAGCCGCGCCTATATCGCCCATGAAGGCCCATGGTTTAGCTGCTTCAATACCTATTCTCAAACACTCTTTAGTAATGGCTACCAAATCCTGCTTCTTCTTGTCAACTTTGCCGATCATAAACATACGTGACGCATCTGAGTAATAGCCTTTATAAATTGTTGACACATCAACATTAACGATATCCCCGCTTTTCAAAATGACACTTTTGTCAGGTATACCGTGGCAAACCTCTTCGTTAACCGAAGTACAGCAGCTCTTTGGGAAACCCATAAAATTAAGAGGCGCCGGAATTGCGCCATGAGCAACGGTATAATCATAGACCATGACATCGATTTCTTCTGTACTCATACCGGCCTTGATGTGTTGCTCCACATAGTCAAGTACACCCGTATTAATATCGCAGGATTCCTTGATGCCGGCAATCTGCTCCGGTGTTTTCAACATGGAGAGATCAGGCACTTCATAACCTTTTTCTTTATATTCCTGTATCTTTTTTTCAATGAGCAGATGGCATTCGCTATAAGCTTTGCCGCTGCCGCACCAACATGGTGAATTGTTTTCTGACATACTTTTTACTCCTTTGTAGATGGTATTACTTATTATAGCACTTTTCCCGCTATTGCGCTCTCACGTTTCTGTGATAAACTATAAGTTGATAATTCTTTCGGAAGGACTGTTCTATGGAAAACTTATTATATTACGTAAATACTTTGATTTTTTATTTTTCAGAATATGTTATGCATTTTGATCGCTACATTCCGGCTATCATGCAGGATTACGGCTCTCTGATTTATTTTCTGCTCTTCGCCATCTTTTTCTGCGAAACAGGTTTGGTCGTTACACCCTTTTTGCCGGGTGACTCTTTGCTTTTCGCCTGCGGTGCGCTTGCAGCAACAGCCGACAGTCTGCATCTGCCAACGCTCTTTTTGATCTGCCTTACGGCAGCCATCCTGGGTGATGCCTGCAACTATATGATTGGCGAAAAACTCGGTCATCAATTGATTGCCCGACACAACCGCTTAATCAAACCAGAGCATATTGAAAAAGCCCAAAAGTTCTATGAAAAGCATGGACACAAAGCGATTTTCCTTGCACGTTTCGTACCAATCGTCCGTACTTTTGCACCTTTCGTCGCCGGCATCGGCAATATGCACTATCGCACATTTGCTGTTTACAACATTATCGGCGCTATAGCATGGGTAACTCTCTTCATCGGCACAGGCTATTTCTTCGGTAACATGTCTTTTGTTAAAAATAACTTTTCACATGTAACTTTGGGTATAATTATCTTCTCAATATTGCCTATTATTATTGAAGTAATCAGAGCAAGGAAAGAAAATTAGTAATTATAAAAAGGAGTAATTGTATGTACTATTTTACCAATGACTACTCTGAAGGCGCTCATCCGCTTATTATGCAAAAACTGCTGGAAACAAATATGCAACAGACTGATGTTTATGGCAGCGACCAATACTGTGCCAATGCCAAAGCACTTATTAAAACTGCCTGTGGCCGTGAAGATGCCGATGTTCATCTTTTTATCGGCGGTACTCAGACAAACTTCACGATCATCAGCGCCGCGCTCAGACCTTTTCAGGGCGTTTATTCCTCTTTTCTTGGTCACATCAACACGCACGAAGCCGGTGCCATCGAGCACACTGGCCACAAAGTATTGGAACTACCGACTTCTGATGGTAAATTGACAGCTCAGCAAATTGAAGAAAATTATCTTGTTTATTTAAATGATCCGAAACGCGAACATTGGGTACAACCAAAAATGGTTTATATCTCCCATCCTTCAGAGGTTGGCACCCTCTATACCAAAAAGGAACTGGAAGAACTTTCTGCTGCCTGTAAAAAATATGGTTTATACCTATTTCTTGATGGAGCACGCCTTGGCTACGGGCTTACTTCACCAGGTACCGACCTTACAATAAAAGATATTGCCAGACTATGCGACGTCTTCTACATAGGCGGCACTAAATGCGGTGCGCTGTTCGGCGAAGCAGCCGTCATTTTGAACCCAGCCTTAAAACCTGACTTTATCTCTATCATGAAGCAAAGTGGTGCAGTATTGGCCAAGGGTCGCCTGCTGGGATTACAGTTCCAGACCCTTTTTACTGACAACCTCTATGAAACAATCTGCCGACACGGCATCAACATGGCAATGCTCCTGAAGAAAGCATTTGAAGAGAAAGGTTTGCCGGTCGTTGCTGAATCTTTTACCAATCAGCAATTTCCTATTCTGACAGAAAAAATGTATGAAACTCTTACCCGGAAGTATGGCATCGGTTCCTGGGAAGTCTTTGACAATGGAACACGTGCTGTACGCTTCTGTACCAGCTGGGCAACTTCGGAAGAACAAGTTAATAATTTAATAAACGACTTAAAGAAAATGTGAGATAAAAAATAAACCGTGATTCTTATCAAAAAGAATCACGGTTTATTTATTTCTGCCTTGAGAGCAGGAAGACAGTTCCCAATATACACGCTACACCAATACTGTCAGGAATACCAAATTCAACGTTTAAAAGAAGCACCGACAGCACAACGGAAGAAAGCGGCTCCACTGAGGCCAACGCACCAACCTCCGAAGGCTTGATATATTTCGTGCTTTCCAGGTATGTATAAAAAGCGATTATCGTGCCGAAAATTATCACAGCGACCAAAGCAAGAAACGTATGCAGGTCCCAAATACCTATGAAAGGCCAAGGTCTGCGCACAAGCGTCAGAAGACCTCCGCCGATAACCATTGCCCACCCGATGACAAGTGTTGAGGAATACTTTAACAGAAGTTCCTTAGGCTGAATCGTGTAAAAGGCCATAGCAAACGCCGACAAAATACCCCAAAAAAGCGTTTCCTCAGAAATTGCCAGCTTATCCCACTGGCCCTTGGTAATCAAAAGATAAGTGCCTAACATCGCCAGCAAAACAGCAATGACCTCTGTATGATCAGGCCTGCGTCTCAATTTCCATACGGTATAAAGCAAAACAATGACCGGCATCAGATACTGCAGTATCGTCGCTGTTGCCGCATTACCGTAATTAATGGCCAGATAATAAGTGTATTGGGTCGCCATCATACCAAATATGCCAAAAATAACCAGTTGATTTCTATATCTCGCATCCCGCCAGATAGAAAAAATATCCCCGCCGCCATGATAGTGAAATATCAGCATGATGAGGCCAGCCACAAGCATACGGACACTGGCAAGCCAGGTTGGGTCAAGATGCTGGACTTCAAATAAATACTGCACGGCCACCCCGGAAGCTCCCCATAAGGAAGCCCCGCCCAAAACCATGATTATTCCTTTTCTCCTGTCTTTTACTGCCTTCAATATCATACCGCCATTCGCTAATGTATTTTGCTGCGCTTTGTTCTCAGTTATGTCTTAACGGAAAACTTCCGTCAAAGGAGGAATAACTTGCTTCTTGCGGGAGAGATAACCCGGCAGGTAATAGAAACCCTCATCCGTTATTTGTCCAAAAGCCGGCACAAGCATGCCTTGCGGCTCTCCGGCTACAAGCAGATCACTCGACCGTCCCAAGATATCGGTCACCATCAGCAGAGCAAAATCATAGCCTTCTTCCTTTTTCATTGCCTGCAAGGCATCCTGCAGTTCAGGATATTTTTTCTTTGCGTGCTCGCGATCCATAATGTTAATTTGTGCAACTGCTACCTTATAATCGCTGAGGTCAAATTCCTTGATATCACTGCGCACTATCTCTGCAGGTGACATGGTATCAATTACCGCTCCTTGCCTTAAAATGGTCATGGCAAAAGCTTCCACGTCTTCTATCCCGGCAATTGCTGCCAGCCTGAACGCAGTTTCTTTATCAAAATTAGTTGCTGTCGGTGACCGGAAAAGCAACGTGTCCGAAATAATCGCCGAAAGCAATATTCCGGCAATACTTGGCGTCATCTCAACATCACGATGGAATGTCAGATGTGCCACAATGGTCGCCGTGGAACCTACAGGTTCCTGTCTGATAAAGATAGGTGAACCTGTCGTCAAGCCGCCTAGTCTATGATGATCAATAATCTCCAGAATTTGTGCTTCTTCAATTCCTTCCACAGCCTGGCTGCGCTCATTATGGTCAACCAGTATTACTTCTCTATGTGGTTGATCCATGATTATTTGTCGGTCGACAGTCCCTATATATTTGCCTTTTTCCAGAACCGGATAGCAGATAAAACCAGTTTCAGCCATTTTTGCGCGGACATTTACCAAGGGATCGGCACTCGTAAAGCTCACTACGTCCTTAGTCATCAGGAATTTCACTGAAATACTCTGATTAATTAAACGGGTTGCTGTATAAGTGTCATAAGGGGTGTTAATAATTACCGCTCCCATTTTTTCAGCCAGTTCCAAAACCTCTGGCTCAACCTTATGGTCCCTTGTTATGATCAGGCCTGCCGCCGGTACGCGCAAGGCTGCTATCTGCGCATCTGTACGGTTGCCTATGATGACCAGATCCTGCGCTTGCAGAGCTGCACTGAGTGTCTCTGCTTTTGAAGCGCCAATCTTAATTCTGCCATTAAATCTTTTATTCAATTCACCGCAAAGAAGTTTGCCATCCAAAGCGGTCAGGATACTGCTGTAATCAACTTCAGCTTCCTGCAAATCCTGTATGGACATTTCATTATAATAACGCATTGCCAGATCTTTAACAGCAATGATGCCTGCAAGTTTGCCGCTTTTTTCCACAACCGGAAGGGCTCTGAGGTTTTGTTCAGTAAAAAGCTTGCCTACCTCCCTTAACGTCGTCTCTGGCTGCACACTTGGCGTAGCGTTAAGCTTAATATCCTCTAAACGCGGATAAACGTCATTAATAAGCATAGGTGCCGGAACGTTGAAGTAATCCAGCACGAACTGAGTTTCCGGATTTAACCTGCCTGCTCTTGCGGGAACAGCAGCAAAGCCAAGTTTTTCCTTTAAATAAGCATAAGCAATAGCCGAACAAATTGAGTCCGTATCAGGATTAAGATGCCCGATGACCAAAACTGGTTTTTTCAAAGCAAGCCCTCCTTTAAAAGCATTAAGAATACAATAAATTCTTACTCGAAATAAAGAAAATTGCGCACCTTTATTACTTTCCACACGATAGAAAAAATCTCCTGCCACTTTATTGTAGCAGGAGTTGTTGCCAGATAAAACAATATTTCATTATGATATATCTTAATATTTGCTGTTGTTTTCCTGCTTACGGCGACCACCGAGTTCAGCAAGCAATGCTCCTGGTGAAATATTATGGTAGGCCAAGAGTACCAGACAATGGTACCACAAATCGCTCATCTCGTAAACAACTTCCTTACTATTATTGTTCTTGGAAGCAATAATGGTTTCAGCAGTTTCTTCGCCGACCTTTTTCAGTATTTTGTCTTGGCCTGACATAAAGAGATACTTGGTGTAAGATTTTTCACCGCCGTGTTCTTTCTTGTCCTGAATAACAGCATACAATTCAGATAAAACACTTGGCAGATTCTCTTCACCAATGACAGGCAGATTTTTCCCTTCTCCACTATTCCACAGAGGATAGTTGAAGCAGGAATAACTGCCTGTATGGCAGGCATTGCCGGTCTGCTCAACCTTCAAAAGCAATGTATCTCCATCACAGTCATAAGTTATGCTCAGGACCTTCTGCATGTGCCCTGAAGTAGCGCCTTTATTCCATAATTCCTGACGGCTGCGGCTCCAAAACCAGGTATAGCCAGATTCTACGGTTCTCGCCAGCGATTCTTCATTCATATAGGCCAGCATCAAAACCGCATTGGTTTTCGCATCCTGAACAATCGCAGGTATAAGGCCTTTTTCATCAAATTTCAGATTTGCAAAGTCAATTTTCATAGTCTTACCTCCACTCCCCGGCTGCGTAAATATTCTTTAACCTGCCGGATACTGAATTTCTTATAATGAAAGACCGATGCTGCCAGAACAGCATCTGCTTTTCCTGCCGTCAATACATCATAGAAATGCTCCAGTTCACCAGCACCGCCCGAAGCAATAACTGGCACCTGCACAGCTTCTGAAACAGCCCGCGTTAACGGGATGTCATAGCCATTTTTCGTGCCGTCACAATCCATACTGGTAAGAAGTATCTCGCCAGCTCCCAGGCTGACAGCGCGTTTTACCCATTCGATGATGTCAAGGCCGGTCGGCGTTCTACCGCCATTAACATAAACTTCCCACTTATTTTCAGCTATGCGTTTTGCGTCAACAGCCAGTACAATACACTGGCTGCCAAAAAGTCTGGCCCCTTCGCTAATCAGCTCCGGATTTTTCACAGCGGCCGTATTCAATGATGTTTTATCGGCCCCTGCATTCAAGGCATTACGTATATCGATCACGGTACTGATGCCGCCGCCAACGGTTAAAGGCATGAAGACTTCACCGGCTGTACGATTGATTACATCAAGCATGGCCTTACGCTGTTCTACTGAAGCCGTGATATCGAGAAATACTAATTCATCAGCAGCCTCTTCATCATAAATATGGGCTAGTTCGACAGGATCGCCGGCATCCTGCAGACCAACAAAGTTTGTGCCTTTTACTACGCGTCCGGCTTTCACATCCAGACAGGGAATAATTCTCTTCGTATGCATTTTATTCCTCCTTTAGCGCAGCCAAAGCTTCTTTTAAATCCAGAGCACCGGTATAGATGGCCTTGCCAATGATGCAGCCTTCAATACCGTCTGCCTCTCGTGCCTGCAAAGCTTTAATATCTGCCAGAGAAGCAACTCCGCCTGAAGCAATTACTTTGATGCCGCTCGCCTTGGCAAGCTCCGCCGTAGCTTCGACATTCACGCCTGCAAGCATACCATCCCTGCTGATATCGGTAAAAATAATATGTTCTACGCCGACAGCAGCCATCTTTTTTGCCAATTCCTCGGCGCCGATACCGCCGCCAATGCCCCAGCCTTCAACAGCAACTTCACCATTTTTGGCATCAATACCGACCACAACCTGACCGGGAAATTTTTGACAAGCCTCACGCACAAGCTCCGGATTGCGAACTGCTACCGAACCCAAAATCACGCGTGTAACTCCCAGCGCCAGCATATTTTCGATATTAGCCAACGTACGGATACCGCCGCCGACCTGTACCGGTATTTTAACCTTGGCTAAAATTCTTTTGATAACCTCGGTGTTACTGCTCTGACCAGCCAAAGCACCATCAAGATCAACCACATGCAGGTATTCTGCGCCGGCATCTGCCCAGCGCACCGCCATTTCTGCCGGATCTTCCGCAAAAACGGTCTCGCACTCGAATTTGCCTTCCGTCAGCCGCACACAACGGCCATTTCTGATATCTATTGCAGGGAAAAGAATCATAGCTGCCACTCCTTAAAGGATTGTAAAATACCTAAGCCTACTTTGCTGGATTTTTCAGGATGGAACTGCACCGCCTGCACATTCGCTCTGCCCACTGCGGCAGTAACCTCCGTGCCATAATCACATACGGCCGTAATAATGCTTTTATCTTCAGGCACAGCGTGAAAACTATGGACAAAATACACATAGCCATCAGCTGCCTTTGCAAGCAGCGGCGAAGGTGTTTTCAAAATAAGACTGTTCCAGCCCATGTGCGGTACTTTCAAATCCGTCTTGATCTTTTCCACCTGTCCTTTGAAGAAACCAAGTCCTTGTGTACCGGGGGCTTCCTCGCTGCCTTCGAATAAAAGCTGCAAGCCCAGGCAGATACCCAGAAAAGGTTTGCCGCTGGCAAGTGTTTCTTTAATAACAGGCACCAAGCCATATTTTTCCAGGTTCAGCATGCAATCGCCGAAAGCACCGACGCCTGGCAGAATCACTTTGTCAGCCTTGGCTATCTTTGCCGCCTCAGAAGTCACCTCGACCTCGGCACCTACATATTTCATCGCCTTGTTTACACTGTGCAGATTGCCCATACCATAATCAATGATTACAATCTTTTCGCTCATAATTTCCCCTTACTGCTCATAACACCTTTAACGCGGCCATCTATTGCCACGGCCTCAGCAAGTGCCCTGGAAAAAGCCTTAAAAATTGCTTCAATAATATGGTGCGTGTTCTGTCCGTAAAGCAAACGTACATGTAAAGTCATGCCACTTTCTGCAGCAACAGCGCGAAAGAATTCCTCTATCATCTCTGTTTCCAGATTGCCCAAAACAACCTTGGGGATTTCTGCCCGCCAAACAAACAGTGGACGTCCGCTGAAATCAAGAGCAACATGTGCCAGCGCTTCATCCATCGGCAAAAAGCAATTACCATAACGGTGTATTCCTGTTTTATCGCCAATAGCTTTTTTCAAAGCCTGTCCCAACACAATGCCGCAATCCTCAACCGTATGATGAGAGTCGACCTCCAAGTCGCCGCTTGCCTTAATGCTAAGATCAAGAAAAGCATGTTTGGTGAGAAGCACAAGCATATGGTCAAGAAAGCCTATACCGGTAAAAATCTCCGCCTGTCCTTCACCATCAAGGTTCAAACTAAGCTCTATACTGGTTTCCAATGTCTGACGTTCGATTTCAGCCGTTCTCATCATTAAATCCCTCCTGCGTTTTTGCCAACCTCTTTAATCGTTGCAAGGATTATAATATTTTCTTCAGGAGTCCCCAGTGTTAACCGAATTCCTCCTTCTAAAGCAGGATTTCTTGTAAAATCCCGTGCCAGAATTTTCTTGTTCGCCAAAAATCTGAATACAGTTTGTCCTGCAAGTTTTCGTGCTGTGCCTGACTCAGTTACCAATCCCTCATTTTCGCCAAATTTGCTGAGCTTAACCGCCAGTTCTGGCTGCGCTGCAAACATTAAGAAATTAGTTGCCGAATCCCAGACTTTAAAACCGAGTTCCGACAATGCTGTCCGCATTTTTTCTCTTTCGGCAATAATCTGATTGGTCCGTTCAACGAATAGCTGTTTGTTCTTGTAAACTATTTCTGCAGTGAGCAAAGAAAATGCATTAACGTGATACGGCAAAAGCACCTTGCCAAGAATTCTCATTAATGATCTGCTGCCCACCCCATAGCCTACACGCATAGAGGCCAGTCCATAAGCCTTGGAAAAAGTACGTAAACAGATAAAATTATCATATTTCGTGAGCAGCGTCATCGTGGAACCGGCAAAATCGGCATCATACCCGCCGGCGAATTCCATATAAGCCTCATCCATGATTACCGGGCAATCAACGTTCGCCAGAATCTTCTCCATCTGCAAAAGAGAATTATAATTGCCAGTTGGATTGTTCGGATTACAAACAATCAACAAAGCAGGATTTTCCTGTTTACAGAAAGCAATCACAGCTTCCGCATCAATATAACCATCTTTATCTAAATTATAAGGCAGAGACGTGCTGTCGGAAAGTTTTGTATAAACCCCGTACATAGAGAACGAAGGATAAGGGAAAGCAATCTTGCGTCCGCTGCCGCCAAAAGCATAGCAGGCCATCTGCAAAAGCTCGCTGGACCCGTTGCCAAGCTGTACATTTGCTTCAGGCACGCCAAAATCAGCGGCAATCAGCCGACAGAGTCCTTCAGCCTTCATCGGAGGATAGCGGTTAAATGCAAAATCTTCGGCAGCCTCAGCAATCTCTTTTTGTACCGATGCTGGCAAACCCCAGTTGCATTCATTAGCGTTAACTATAATATCGGCATCTATATGTTCGACCGTATATTCTTCAATTTCTTCCAGACCCTTACGTGCTTTGAACGCAGTCATCGGCTTACTCCTTTCCTACGCGAACCCTGATAGCATTAGCGTGGGCTCTTAGGCCCTCTGCCTCAGCCATTTCGATGATATCTTCACTTACAGCGGCCAAAGCTTGTGCTGTATAAGCAATAATACTGGTTTTTTTCATAAATGTTTCCACATTAAGCACCGAATAGAATTTTGCTGTACCACCAGTCGGCAAGACATGGTTCGGTCCGGCATAGTAATCACCAAGGGGTTCCGGTGAATAGGCACCGAGGAAAATTGCTCCGGCGTTTCTGATAAAAGGTAAAAGCGCAAAAGGCTCTTTGGTAATAACTTCCAGATGCTCAGGTGCTGACAAATTCGCCATTTCAATAACCGTTTCCATATCTTTGGCAACAATTATTTTTCCTTGGTTAGTCAGCGACAAAGCAGCAATTTCAGCGCGCGGCAGTTTTGCCAGCTGCACTTCCAATTGCTTAACGGTTGCTTCCGCTACAGCTAAATCGTCGGTAACCAAAATGGCACTGGCCAGCGGGTCATGTTCCGCCTGTCCCAAAAGATCTACCGCCAGATAGGCTGGATCTGCCGTTTCATCAGCCACAATCAATATTTCGCTCGGACCGGCCAGCATATCAATGTCGCAGTGACCGTAAACAGCCTTTTTCGCCAGAGTAACGAAGATATTGCCGGGGCCGGTTATCTTTTCAACCTTTGGCACGCTTTCCGTACCAAATGCAAGCGCAGCGACAGCCTGTGCACCGCCCATTTTATAGATTTCCGTGATGCCAATTTCCGCAGCCGTTGCCAATACATACGGATTGACCTTGCCATCCTGTCCCGGTGGTACGGCCATCACTATGCGCTGTACACCGGCAACTTTCGCTGGTACGGCATTCATGATAACGGAAGAAGGATACGAGGCTGTACCGCCCGGCACATAAATACCGACAGAATCAACAGGCGTCACCTTTTGACCCAGCATCGAACCGAATTCCCTGCTGGTAAGCCAGGATTTCGGCATTTGCTCTTCGTGAAATTTTTTGACGTTAGCAATAGCCCTTTTGATAGCAGCCATTGTAGAAGGTTTAACAACTGCCTGCGCAGATGCAAATTCCTCTTCGGTTACCTTTAAAGAAAAAGTAGCCAAGTCAGCCTTGTCCAAAAGGCTTGTATAATATAATAATTTCTCATCGCCTGTCATACGCACATCGGCAACAATCTTATCTACAACCTGGGCAGCAGTGAGTGGTTCACCGAACATAGCCGTTACACCAGCCTGTACACGGGGAGATAATGTGCATTCATCAAAAGCCGGCTTTTTCATCAGCTGCGCAATTTCACTCGCCGTCATTTTTCTCGCATCAATGATATTCATTACACATTCTCCTCTTCCACAATAGCCCTTAAATCGGTTACTAGTTTATTCAAACGGTCAAACTTAAGTTTGAAGCTGACCCTATTGGCAATTAAACGTGCCGTCGCCGTATAAATGGAAGCAACTTCCACCAGCTTGTTTTCTTTAAGCGTACGGCCTGTTTCTACAATATCAACAATCAACTCCGATAAACCAACCATCGGCGCCAATTCGATAGAGCCGTTCAGCTTGATAATTTCGGTCTGAATACCGAGTCCTAAAAAATAAGACTTAGCACAATTAGGATATTTGGTTGCTACGCGCAAATGAGCATAATCTGATAAGTTCGGCTTCTGCATATGTTCCGGTACTGCCAACATCAAGCGGCAGCGTCCATACTTCAGATCCAGAAGTTCGTAGACATTCTTTTGCTCCTCCAGCAAAACGTCCTTACCAATAATACCGATATCGGCTGCGCCATACTCTACATAAGTCGGCAAGTCTACCGTCTTCGTTATGATAAAGCGAACCTTGCTTTCTTCATTAGTAATGACTAATTTGCGAGAGTCTTCAGTCACGTTATCAGCACTGTAGCCAACACGTGCCAGAAGGTCGACGCTTTTATCAAACAGTTTTCCTTTGGGCAGGGCAATTGTTATATAATCCATTTGTGCACTTCCTTTATTACGTTAAAGTATTAACATATTACCATGGTTATAATAAAATGTCAAACTTTTATTCAATAAAGATTAATTTTGCCGAATCACCTTAGCTATTTTATCAAGGCGAGGGTTAAAGAGTTCCTCTGGCTGCTTCCACACGCGACAATTCGCCTGCAGGCAGTCGGTCGCTGATGTGCAGCAAGCCCGTCACTTCTTCAGCCCTTGCCTTTCTTCGTACTATCTAAAATCACTGGTTCCCAAGTTAAATGTCTGACTTGTGTAAGATATTTTGGATTGCACTTTATTTTTCTTATTCAATGAAAATTAATTCTTTGCAATCGTTCGCTTTGCGTTCATTTTCTGCTACCGTTCTGGTAGAGGCAGTTGTTGCCACCTTTACTGTTTTGCCAGCTTTGCGCAGCTCAACGCTTTTAGCAATCGCCTGCGACAGTTTGCCGTAGTTCCAGGCAATGAAGAAATCCCATTCCGTTTTTGTTACCAGTTTTTGCTGACGTGCCAGCACAAGCATGATGCGGTCAATACCAACAGCAAAACCGGTTGCCGGGCAGGACTTGCCAAAACCTTGCATCATTTTGTCGTAACGACCGCCGCCGCAAATTGGGAAACCCATATCAAAGGTATAGACTTCGAACACCATACCCGTGTAATAATCCAGGCTGCGGATCAGGCTCAAATCAAAGCGAATGACATCTGCCACACCGTACTCTTTAGCTAATTGGAATATTTCCGACAAATTGCGCAGCGCCTGTCTGCTTTTAGCGTTCTTTACAGTTTCCTGCAATTCGTCAAGCATTGCCTCGTCACCGTGCAAGAGAAGCAAACGCTGGAAAACTTCTTTCAGCTCTTCCGCCATAGGAAGAGTTGACAAAAGTGCCTCCAAACCCACCAGATCATGTTGAAGAACTCTCTTCTTCAATTCTTCAGCCTGGTCCTCATTCAGCCCCGCTTCTTCCATCAGGCCAGTGATGAAATCACTGTGTCCAAGACTTACCGTAAAATCACTCAAGCCAGCAACACGCAGCGAAGAAATAGCAAGCGCAAGTACTTCCGCATCTGCAGAAGGCTCAGCAGCACCCATCAATTCGACACCAGCCTGGCTGAATTCACACTGACGGCCAGCCTGTGTTTCCTCATAGCGAAAAATATTAGCAAGATAGGAAATCCGTTTGATCTGCCTGCCATCATTAAGTCTGGTAGACACCATGCGGGCAATCGGCTTCGTCATATCACTGCGAAGCACCAAAGCCTGGTTATTTCTGTCAAAAAACTTAAAGCTATCTGACAAAAGTCCTGTACTTTCATCCACAAAAGTGTCAAGATATTCAAAGGTAGGCGTCTCAACTTCATCATAACCCCATGCCATGAAATTATTAATGATGCTGTTTTCTATCTCTCTTTTGACACGCGCCTCCCCCGGCAAAACATCTTTAGTGCCGTAAGGGATCTGCAAAACTTTTTTCTTAGTCATTACGTGCTTCCCCTTTTTTAAAGGAATTTAAAACATTGCGATAGCCATCGGCACCATAAACCAGACAACGTTTGACGCGCGAAATTGTAGCCGTACTGGCACCTGTCTTTTCAACGATTTCATCATAAATACGGCCTTCATCCAGCATTCTTGCCACTTCAAGTCTTTGTGCCATAGCTTTTAGTTCACTTACTGTACAGACATCTTCAAAAAACTGATAGCATTCCTCTTCAGTCTTCAGTGAAAGTATCGCCCTGAATAATTGGTCTGTCAGCTCGTCTTTAAGTTTATTCGTAATGCTCATAGTGTACCATCCTCAATATCTAGTATAGTTTTTTATTACCTCTTATTTAATACTTTAACACTTTATTATGTGAAATTGCAAGATTTTTTTTGACTCCTATTGACAACAAACAAATATGTGTGTATCATTATCCCATAACTTCATAATTATTCATCAAGAGTAGTCGAGGGAATGGCCCAATGACGCTACGGCAACCATCACAACCGTGAACGGTGCCAAATCCTTCAGGAAAAACCTGACAGATGAAGCCGTACTAAAAATGATTTTACGTGCCTCTTCTGAAAGAAGAGGCTTTTTTAATGCTCGAAATTTAAGAAAGAAGGAATACAATGATTGAACTACATAATGTAGAAAAAACATATCACAGCAAATCCGGTGACATCGACGCCCTGCATAAAACCAATCTGACCATCAACGCTGGGGAGATTTTCGGTGTTATCGGTCTGAGCGGTGCCGGCAAAAGCACCTTGATACGCTGTATCAATATGTTGGAAGTACCGACAGGCGGCCAGGTAATTGTCGATGGGCAGGACCTTACAGCTATGAGTGAAGCTGAACTCAGAAAAGCACGCCAGAATATCGGTATGATCTTCCAGCATTTCAACCTGCTTGCCTCCCGCACAGTTTATGACAACATCGCCTTTCCCTTGGAGATACAAGGCTTGTCTAAAGATGAAATCCGCAAAAAAGTTGAGCCGCTGTTGGAACTGGTCGGTCTGGTTGACCGCCGCGACCACTACCCTTCGCAATTATCCGGCGGGCAGAAACAACGTGTCGGCATCGCCAGAGCCTTAGCCAGCTCACCAAAAGTTCTGCTCTGCGATGAGGCAACTTCCGCCCTTGATCCGCAGACAACCAAATCCATCCTGGATTTGCTGAAGGACATCAATAAGCGCATGAATCTGACCATTGTGATGATTACGCACCAGATGCAGGTAGTGAAAGAAATCTGCGACAGAGTTGCCGTAATTGAAAATGGCGATATTATTGAAGAAGGCACTATGTTCGACCTCTTCACCAATCCGAAAACACCTACAACCAAAGATTTCATCAAGAGTATCAACAATGTCGAACTGCCGGCAATTCTGAAAGACGTACCGCTTAGCAAAGAATATATTGAAGGCGGCAAGTTACTGATCCGCTTATCCTTTATAGGCGCCTCCGCCGGAGATCCTTTGATTTCCAGCCTGGTCAAAAAATTCGACGTCGATGTCAACATCCTGTATGGCAATATCGATAGCATCAAAGATACTCCTTACGGCACTTTGCTGGTGGAAATCTCTGGTGTCCGCAGTTCTATCAAGGCTGCGCTGACCTATCTGCATGAAAGAAATCTCAGAATGGAGGTAATGGGCTATGTCTCCTGAAATCATCAATCTTTTAATCAAGTCCTTCGTTGAAACCTGTTACATGGTTGCCGCTTCTACAATAATCTCAACATTGATTGGTCTGCCGCTGGGCGTTATCCTGACCGTAACCCGCAAAGGGCACATCCTGGAAAATACCCCTGTTAATGCCATTTTAGGTGCTGTAGTTAATGCAACCCGCTCCACACCTTTCATTATCCTGATGGTTGCCATCATCCCATTGACGCGCATGATTGTAGGTTCTTCTATCGGTACGACGGCAGCTATTGTTCCACTGACAATTTCCGCGGCACCTTTCATCGCCCGCATCATCGAGTCTTCACTGCTGGAAATTGACCACGGCGTTATCGAAGCTGCACAGGCCATGGGTGCAAGTCCACTGCAAATAATCAACAAAGTATTGCTCCCTGAAGCACTGCATTCCATTGTTTTGGGCGTCACACTAGCTATCATCAGCCTCATCGGTTACTCGGCAATGGCCGGTGCCCTTGGCGGCGGTGGTCTTGGTGACCTGGCAATCCGTTATGGTTATCAGCGTTTCCGCGTTGATATCATGATCGCAACTGTTGTTGTTTTGATTGCTCAGGTACAAATTGTCCAATCTTGCGGTAATTACATATCCAAAAAATTAAATAAAAATAAATTATAGGGGGATTTATTTATGAAAAAAAGCATTTCCATTTTAGCTACAGGCTTGCTTTTGGCAGCATTTGCAGTAGCTGGCTGCGGTGGCAGCGATAAAAAAGCCGAAGAAAAGAAAACCGAGCAAACCCTGAAAGTAGGCGTTACAGCCGGTCCTCATGCTGAAATTCTTGACAACGTCAAAAAAATCGCAGCTAAACAAGGCTTGAAAGTCGAAGTTGTAGAATTCAACGATTATATCCAACCAAACGTCGCACTGTTCCAGGGAGAACTTGACCTGAACAGCATGCAGCACCGTCCATACCTTGATAACACAGTCAAGGACCGTAAATATGATTTGGTGGAAGTAGCTAAATCAGTTAACTTCCCGATGGCTGCCTATTCCCAAAAAATTAAAAAGGGTGAAACTATCCCAGATGGAGCTACTATCGGCATTCCGAATGACCCAACCAATGGTGGCCGTGCACTTCTGTTGTTAGCAGCGCAAAAATTAATAACCCTGAAAGATGGCATCGGTGTAAGAGCCACTTTGGAAGATATCACCGCTAATCCACATAAATTCCAGTTTAAAGAGCTCGATGCGGCAATCATTCCCCGCAGCCTTTCCGATCTTGATGTGGCTGTCATTAATACCAACTACGCTATTGCTACAGGCATGAACCCGGTTAAAGATTCTATCTTCATTGAGTCTGCTGAATCTCCATTTGTTAATATTCTCGTTACCAAAGAAAAAATGAAAGACGACCCAAGAGTAAAAGCTTTCATCAAGGCATATCAATCAGACGAAAATGCCAAATTTATCGCGGACCATTTCAAAGGTTCCGTAACTCCAGGCTGGACAAACAAATAAATATATCGTTACTATGCAAAAAGAAGGCTCGTCCAATTTGGACGAGCCTTCTTCGCATATAGCTATAAATATTTTTTAAACCAAACCTAACCATTTCCAGTAGGTAGCACCTAATAACATAATCAGTGAGAAGCCGATGATGGTAAGCGGAATACCGGAGCGGACAAAATCACGCACTTCAAAGGTATCGGTTCCATAAGCAATCATATTCTGCGGTGCGTTAACCGGCAGGATGAAGCCAAAGCTGACAACATATTGCAGGATCATTGTCATGCCAATAACATTGACGCCAGGAGTTTTGAGGCTTTGCAAGACAGAAATGATAATAGGGATAATTGCCGCTGCAAGACCAGTAGCACTGGCAAAACCAGTATGGATAATGATCAGGAACAAGGCCATGATTGCCAAAACAACAAGCGTAGTGGAATTAGCAAGTCCGAAACCTGTTACAATCTGGGTAGCCATCCAGGTTGCCGCTTTGGTGGAAAGCAAGGCTGATCCCAGAGAAATACCAACACCGAATAACAGAACCGTACCCCAGTTAATCTTATGGACTGTCTCCTCCCAGTTCATAACACCGATCTTCGGCAGCATCAGAAGGGTTACAGCAAGCATGGTTGTTGTTGAAGTATCGAGTTGGTGCAATGTTTTTTCAGTCGTCCACAAGCACAGTAAAGCAACTGAAATAAGCAGCAGTTTTTTTTCATTACCTGTTACATCGCCCATCTCCTGCAGCAATTTTTTAACTGTAGCCTGGCCACCGGGAATTTCATCAATTTCGGGAGGGAAGAGATACATCATTAATTTGTACAAACATACAGACATCAGAATCGCAAATGGCGCAGCTGCAATAAACCAATCGAGCCATGAGATATCGACGCCTAATTGGCTTTTGATAAAACTTACAGCTACCATATTTTGAGCCGCGGCCGTTTTGATACCAACATTCCAGACACTGTCGACCTGCGCAACCGTAATCATCAGCATAGCAGCAAACCTGCTTTTCATGGGCACATTAAATGCTTTGATCATACCGAGGACAATAGGCACAAGACAAGCTACACGTGCCGTAGTACTTGGAACAAAGAAACTTAAAATGAAACCGCAAAGAATTACACCAATTACCACCCTGTTTGCCTTAGCACCCAGTTTAGACAAAATAACAAGGGCGATACGCTTATCTAAACCGGTTTTTGTCATAGCCGCTGCCAAAAACATAGCTGCTGCGACAAGACAGAAGGCAGTGGAAGCGAAACCGTTCAGACCCATCGCCAGGCCGCCCGCTGTGCCATAAAGCTTACCAGTCGCCGGGTTAGGCGAGAAGCCAACCAAAAAGGCCATCAACGTCATAATAACACCTGCACTGACTGGATAAGAGATTGCTGTTGTCGCCCAGACAATTACAGAAAATACCATGATGCCTATCATTCTCTGTCCTGCTACCGAAAGGCCCTCCTGTGGCGGCATAAGTACTATGGCGGCCAGTACAGCTAAAGCAATATAAAAACCATACTGTTTGAGAAAGCCTGCCTTTTCACCACTTTCTTTTTTGATGTCATCCATACTTCACCAACTCCTTTGAATAAATTTTGTGCTGCAAAAGAAGCCCGAAATAGAGAAAACCCCAATACGCCACTTTAGTGGCATATCGGAGTCCTACTTTGCACTCTTCAACAATGGTTATACACTATTTTGATGAATATTTCAAACTATATTTTTAAATTGGAATATCCTTATTCACTTTGCAGACTTAGCAAAACCAAAAAGGAAACGATCAGCGATGATTTTAGAAACAGTCGCAGAAGATTCCTCCCTGTCATTGCCAAAAAAAACAGCCATAGCCACACCGCCGTATAGGTGTCTTGCCGCATAATGAACGCCCTTATTTTCCGGGCTTGGTTTAAAGACTCCTGTGTCGACACCTTCTTGCATTATATTTTCTAAAATTCGGAAGCTTGAACCAATAAGTTCAGAATAGCGTGACACGCGTTCTGCCTCTTCCTGCGTAGGACCCGCTCCCCATTTAACAACAAGACGGTTTTCCTTAGTTGCATAATCATGGATAAAATACCATCCTCTGTTAGCCCCCATCATTTCATAGAAAAGCACCTGCCACAGAGTATCATTTGTACGCAAGAAATCAAGCATTTCCTTTAAATATAGTTCCAGTTTCAGAAAAGGCGACTCTTCATTTGCTTCAATTTTTTGTAAAGCAGTGACGAATGGCTCATTTATCTTGGAAACCAAAGTATAAAATAAATTATCTTTATTTTTGAAATAATTATAGACAGTCCCCTTCCCCGTATCTGCTATCTCAATTATTTCGTCCAAAGTCGCCTGCATATACCCCTTACGTGAAAAAACATCAGCGGCAGCTAACAAAATTCTTTCACTTTTTGGCAGCGATTTGTCAATTTCCACCTCATAAACCTCCCCTCTATATTTTATATTATATCATTTGCCTTAAATTTTAGCACTTTTCAATAAACTATTTATATCTACGGGGGTTTAATGCCCACAATATTTGCTGTATAATTAATACAAGATTATGTGGCTTGAAAAAGCCTAATTTTTTTGATGTTTTTAAATTTATTCCAATAAATACTTAAGGAGGGTATCTTATGCTGAAAATTCATATCGAGCGTTGTAAAGGCTGCGGCATCTGTGTCGCGTTCTGCCCCAAGAAGGTCCTGGCAGTAAACGAAATTGAAAAAGTTGAAATCGTAAACGAAAAGGACTGCATAAAATGTGGACAATGCGAGACCCGCTGCCCTGATTACGCTATTTTTGTTGAAAAATAATAAAGGAGTGAAACCTTATGTCTAAAATACTTCTATTGCAAGGTAACCAGGCAGTAGTTGAAGGCGCAATTGCCGCAGGCGTGAAATTCTTTGGTGGTTATCCTATTACCCCATCTACCGAAGTAGCTGAGTCTTTAGCTGAGAAACTGCCGAAAGTCGGCGGCAAATTCATTCAGATGGAAGACGAAATCGCGAGCATGGGCGCTATCATTGGTGCTTCCTTGACAGGCAAAAAAGTTATGACTGCGACCAGCGGTCCTGGCTTTTCTCTCAAACAGGAATTGATTGGCTATGCCTGCATGGCCGAAATACCGCTCGTCATCGTCAACGTACAGCGTGTAGGCCCTTCTACCGGCCAACCTACATCGCCATCTCAGGGAGATATTATGCAAGCGCGTTGGGGAACCCACGGTGACCATTGGTTAATTGCCCTGACACCGGCAAGTGTCCCTGAGTGTTTTGATCTTACTTTACGTGCTTACGCTTTAAGTGAAAAATACCGCGTACCGGTTATCCTTTTAATGGATGAAGTAATCGGACACATGCGTGAAAAAATTGAACTACCGGATAATTATGATGAAATTCCGCAGGCAGAGCGCAAACTGCCAACCTGCCCGCCTGAAGAATTCAAAGCTTATGCTACTGATGAATCTTTGGTACCGGCAATGCCGCCTTTCGGCAGCGGTTACCGCTGGCATGTAACCGGCCTTGTGCATGATGAAACCGGTTTCCCAAAAGGAACTCCTGCCGCTACACTGGCAGCTACCAACAGACAACATGATAAACTTTATAACAACCTGGACGATATCGTCGAAGTTGAAAACTATGAAATGGACGATGCAGAATATGCCATCGTAGCTTTCGGCGGAGCTGCCCGTGCAGCTTACGAAGCGGTCGACATGGCTCGTGCCAAAGGCATGAAGGTCGGTTTGGTTCGTCCGATCACCATCTGGCCATTCGCAGAAAAACAAATGAAAGCACTGGCTGGCAAAGTAAAACACATCATGGTTCATGAATTGAACTATGGTCAATACGTACTGGAGGTTGAACGTGCCGTCGCCGGCAAAGTCCCTGTGACGCTCTTTGCCAAATACGACAACGAACCTGCCAGTCCTGCAGAAGTATTTGCCAAAATGGAAGAAGCATTCAAATAATAAGAGTACCACTTGAGAGGAGGATTTTTACATGAATATGGAAGAAATGATAGATAAATATTTTCGACCGGGTCGTTTGCCTCACATTTGGTGCCCGGGCTGCGGCAACGGTATTGTCACCGGCTGTATCGTCAAAGCCGTAGCAAAATTAGATTTACCTAAAGACAATGTAGCTGTTGTTTCCGGCATCGGCTGTTCCAGCCGTGCTTCAGGCTACCTCGATTTTAATACAGTCCACTCAGCACATGGTCGTGCCCTGCCTGTTGCTACCGGTGTCAAACTGGCTGACCCGAACCTCAATGTTATCGTTGTTACCGGTGATGGTGATGCGACAGCAATAGGCGGTAATCATCTTATTCACGCTGCCCGCCGCAACATTGACATGACTGTAGTTCTTTATAACAATAGCATCTATGGTATGACCGGCGGTCAATATTCTCCGCTGACCCCTGAACACGCCAAGGCAGCTACTGCTCCTTACGGAACTATCGAAAGATCTTTCGACATCGCTGAACTTGTCAAAGCAGCCGGTGCTACTTTCGTAGCACGCGCCACTACTTTCCATGCTCCGATGCTGGCTGATTTAATTGCACAAGGTATTGAGCACAAAGGTTTCAGCCTGATTGAAGCCGTCACTGCCTGCCCGATTTCCTTCGGTCGTCAGAACAAGATGGGCGGACCTGCCGACATGATAAAATGGCAGCGCGATCATGCTCTTCCGCTGGCTGCTTTCGAAAAGCTGAGCGAAGAACAAAAAGCGGGCAAATTCCCTATCGGCGTTCTCTACAAAGCTGAAGGCGTAAAAGAATATACTGAAGCTTATGATGAACTCATTGCTGCCGCACAAGGGGGTAAATAATCATGAAAAAAGAATTACGTTTATCCGGTACCGGCGGTCAAGGCCTTATCCTGGCAGGCATCATTCTTGCTGAAGCTGCTTTGCTTGATGGCAAACTGGCAATTCAATCCCAGTCCTATGGCCCTGAAGCACGTGGTGGTGCCAGCAAATCTGAAGTTATCATCTCCGACCAGGCTATTCACTTCCCGAAAGTAACTAATCCTGGTTTGCTGCTGGCTATGAGTCAGGAAGCTGCCCAAAAATATTCCCATGATTTAACTTCTTCCGGCATACTCGTAACTGACAGCCTTTTCGTTAAAACTCTTCCAGCTCATACCGGAAAAGTTTATGAACTGCCAATTACCCACACAGCTAAAGAAGTTCTCGGCAAAGCTTTATTTGCAAATATCATTGCTCTCGGTGCTATCGTCCAGCTGACCGGAATCGTTTCTGAAGAATCCATTATTAAAGCTGTTCTCAACCGCGTACCAAAAGGCACAGAAGAAGTAAATAAAAAAGCCATTCAGTTAGGTATGGAACTCGTAAAATAAAAAATGTTCAAGATTAAAAACGTCATCACTGTTCACAGTGATGACGTTTTTTCTTAACTTAATTTTTTCTTTTCAAATTGTGTATTTATAGTATAATGAGGAAGTGTTATCAACCTGAAAAGAAAGAAATGGGTGAAATTAATGCCAAATAAAGAAAAAATTGAAGCAATGCAAAATGAAATTGCTGACCTTCGCAAAAATCTGGCTGAATTAATTTTCGAAGTCGATCAAAATATTTTTCATAAAAGCCAATACCTGGAAAAAGAATACATGGAAAAAATCGGGCAACTGGAATTCAAGTCCTTTAAAACGCAATGTGCTATCCTGCGTGTCAGACGAAAAACAGAAATTGTGAAAGAACTGATAGACAATAATCGAGTGCTGGATCTGGAATTCGTGGAGAAAATCCTTGATATTGATTTTGAAGAAAATAAATCAACTTTGCAGGAACAAGAAAACCTTTTGAAGCTAGCTCTTACGCAAACAGATAAGTTCACGTTGTTGGCGGTCGAGGAAGATGAACTTAACTCGGTCTACAAAAATCTTATCAACCGCATCAATCCGGACCTTAACAGAGAACAACCAGATGAAGCCAACGATCTCTATAAAGAGGGTGTAACAGCCTTTGCCAAAAAAGATTTGGCAGCTTTGCAGGAAATCATGAAAAAATCTCTTGCCTATGTCAATAATGTTTCAGCAACTGAACCAGCTTTACTTTCACAATATAAAACGGCTCTGGAAAATGCAATCGAAGATTTGCAGAAACAGCAAAAACTGCTTAACGATTCCTTCCCCTTCGTGACGCTCAGCCTTTTGCACGATGACGATCAACTGAATGCCAAGATACATGAATTAAATGAACATATCAGCTATTATGAATATCACCTTGGTCGTTTTGAAGAACGTTTGAAAGAGCTTCTTGCCAACAAACTAAACTAAAAAATAAGGGAGACCGGCGTATGCCGGTCTCCCTTATTTTTACTATTTCAATTAAAAATTTTACCATTCTGCAGGAATTTCCTTATATTCACCAACCACTACCATAGTTGCCATCACCTCGGCAATCAGCTCACCAGCGCTCATTATTTCACCGCGAATAACCATGTAGTTGCCGTCATTGCTGATAATTTTCGCATGTGCCCTTGCATAGCTGCCTTCAGGCAGACCCTTGATGTAAGAAACCTGAAGTGAGGAAGTAACAACACGCTTGGAAACAGTGGCTGCCGAAACACCGAGTGCCGTATCAGCCAGAGCCGCAATCGCGCCTCCGTGGGCATGACGGCTGTGATTAGTATGTTTCTTACCGTCAATTGCAAGCCCTAATACAACTCCGCCACATTCAATATCTTCTATTTCCATACCGCAGAGATTTACAAAATGATTATCAGCATAAATTTCCTTGATCCGCTTAGTAACAAAATCTTTGCCATTTGCCAAAGCCATTGCCCCTTCCCGACACATTAATACAGCACCTATCATAGTACAAATGCTTTTTATAAGCAATAGCCAAGGCAGAAAGTTTATTAATTTTTCAATCCATACATTCCTTGAAATCAGTCGCGAAATCCCTACTTTCTTCCAATCTGTCAACCAACCGGCAAAGCTTTATGCTTCTATCTTTGCCGTACACCGGTGCAGCAAGGCTCATGAATTTATCTACGCTTTCCTCCCAGGTCATAGGATTGGGTGGATCCCCTTTTGGATAATCCACCTGTTTTTCGAAAATTCGACCGTCTTTGCAATGAATAACAACCTTAGAAGCCAGCTTGGAAGGATTATTTTCTATTACAGCTTCAATGGCATCGTCTTTGATTACTTCTGTACACGACATCAGCTCCCGCACTTCAGCATCATCAATAACATTTGCGGCAAATTGTTCCACGCCCATTTTGCCGTATTTCAGCATGCCGGCAACACAGTACTGGATACTGAATTTACAGCCATATGGATTTTCCGGACTCGGATTATTAATTAAAAAATCGGTTATATTGTTTACCAGAAGTTCTATTTTGGCGATATCACGAGGTTTCAGATCGTGCTCTTGGCGCAGGACCTGCACTGCATAAAGGCCAGCGTGGGAGTGTTTACAGCAAGCATAAGGCTTAAAAGAATTTTCATCTATCTTATATCCTTCTCCAATCCCAGCAGTTATTTTTTCTAAATGCGGAACAGGAGACACAGCATGGCAGAAACCTTTCTCCCCTTCTAAAATTTTGGTAGCAGCAGTAAATCCTTCCCGTGCAAGATAGGCGGACAAAACACCTGCATAGGAACTTTTGCCGGCGTGCAAAGTCTTACTCATGGCACCCTCTTTCAAAAATTCCCATAAACCTGCCGCCTGGGTGCCGGCACTGCCTAAACATTGTGTCATTTTTTCCGTATCAAGTCCCAGAAGATTGCCCGCGGAGGCCGCAGCGCCAAATGTTCCTGCGGTTCCGGTCGTATGCCAATAGAAATATGATTCAGGAATGACTGATTCACCTACTCTTGCCCCCACTTCGTAACCGGCAACGACAGCGGCAAGCATATCCCTGCCGCTTTTGTGTTCTGCTTCGCCAATAGCAAATACCGGCGGTATGACGACAGTCGCCAGGTGAATTATTGAAGGATTGTGCAAATCATCAAAATCCAAAGAATGCGATGCCGCGCCGTTGCAAAAAGCTGCTTGTAAAGCCGATGTCTCTTCTCTGCTGCCGGCAATGATACTGGCTTGTTTCGCACCTCCAGCCTCTAGCAACACATTACGAATCATCTTTACCGGTTTTTCCTGCGAGCCTCTTATACAAACACCAAGCCAATCCAGAATACATTGTTTAGTTTTACGGATAGTTGCAGCAGGTATTTTTTCGTAAGATATCGCTGCGGCAAATTCCGCCAACTCTCTTGTTGCCATCTTCTGACCTTCTTTCTTATCGGTATTCCCCGTCTCCATGCTTTTGAATTAAAAATTTGAACCATCCTGGCGGTATTCGCCGAATACTTCTTTCATAGTACCACAGATTTCACCAAGTGTTGCATAATCCTTTACTGCCTCGATGATGTAAGGCATCAGATTTTCTGTACCTTCGCAGGCTTTTTTCAGTGCGGTAAGGGAAGCTTCAACTGCTGCGTTGTCCCTTTCGCCTTTCATTTTATTAAGTCTGTCCACTTGCCGCTGACCTACACTAAGGTCTGCTTTCAGTACTTCCTGTTCTCCCAGCTCTTTGTCATCTACATACTTGTTGACACCCACCACTGTGATTGATTTTTTCTCTATCGCGTATTGGTAGTTAACTGCATTGGTTGCCATTTCTGCCTGCATATAACCTTGCTCAATGGCTGCTACCGCACCGCCCATGGCATCAATCTTTTTAATATATTCATAGGCTTCCTTTTCCATCTTATCAGTCAGTGCTTCTACATAGTAGGAACCTGCCAGCGGATCAATAGTATCAGTACAACCGCTTTCATAAGCCAGCATTTGCTGGGTTCGCAATGCCAATACTGCGCTTTCTTCGGTCGGAATAGCGATTGCTTCATCATAGGCGCAGGTCGCCATCGATTGGATGCCGCTTAGCATTGCTGCCAATGCCTGCCAAGTTACACGCACGATATTGTTGTGTGGCTGCTGCGCGGTTAGGACACTGCCTGCCGTGTGTACATGCACACGAAGCATCTGGGCCTTAGGAACAGTTGCTCCGAAGCGTTCTTTCATGATGCGGGCCCACAAGCGACGGGCGGCACGGAATTTCGCAACTTCCTCGAACAAGTTCAAACCTGCTGTGAAAATCCAGGAAATGCCCGGTGCGAAGTCGTCCACCTTTTGTCCTGATTTGATTGCCGCTTCGATATAAGCGATAGCATTGGAAAAAGCAAAGGCAATTTCCTGTACGCAGGAGGCACCGGCTTCGCGGATGTGGTAGGCACCTACGCTGATGGTATTCCATTTGGGAATGCTCTTAGAGCAATATTCAAAGGTGTCGTTGATCAGCCTCATGGATGGACGCGGCGGAAAGATGTAAGTTCCGCGGGCAATATATTCTTTCAGGATATCATTTTGGATGGTCCCTCTTAATTGCTCAGGTGCCACACCTTGTTTCTCTGCTACCGCCACATACATTGCCAGAAGTACTGCTGCCGGTCCGTTAATGGTCATGGAAGTCGATACTTTCGACAAATCGATGCCTTCAAATAATTGTTCCATATCTGCCAGGGAATCGATAGCTACGCCGACTTTGCCAACTTCACCATGCGACAGCTCACTGTCTGAATCAAGACCTACCTGGGTTGGCAAATCCATTGCTACCGATAAACCTGTCTGACCGGCTTCCAGGAGCAGTTTATAACGTGCATTTGTTTCTTCGGCAGTGGAGAATCCGGAATAGGCACGCATCGTCCACAAACGACCACGATACATTGTTGGTTGTACACCACGAGTAAACGGGTATTCCCCTGGGAAACCAAGTTTCTCGCAATAATCAAAACCCTCAGTGTCCAGCGGCGTGTAAACAGGTTTTACATCGAATTTTTTTCTTTCCGGAGCTTTAGCTATAGCTTTTTGTACAATTGCATCATACTCATTCAAACCAGCTTCAAGTATTACTTTATCTTCCATTCTCATTTTTCCCACTCCCTTATTTAAGCATTGTTCCGCTTTGTATAAATGCCTTTTGCATATCAAATGCATGTTCTAGAGCCTGTGGCTCATGGCCAGGAAAGTTGTGACTGGAATAGTTCAAATATTCCAGCAGCTGCTCTCTATAATCTGGGTGCGCACAATTATTGATGATAAGTTTGGCTCTCTTCAGAGGTGTCAATCCTCTTATATCAGCTACTCCTTGTTCTGTTATGAAAACCATGGTATCGTGCTCAGTATGGTCGGCATGCGTTACCATAGGTACAACACGCGAGATAGCACCATTTCTGGCGGTAGATTCAGTGGAAAAGATTGTCAGATAACCATTGCGCATAAAGTCTCCGCTGCCGCCAATTCCGTTCATCATCGTACAACCTAGCGTATGTGTCGAATTTGCTTGTCCGTAAATATCGAATTCCAGTGGCGTATTCATGGCAATTACGCCCAGACGCCTGATCACTTCCGGGTGATTGGTAATATCCAGCGGTCTTAACAAAATATGCTTTCTATATAATTCAGGTTCTTCTTCATACATGGCTTTTACCGTGGGCGATGGTGTAAAAGCACAACCTGAAGCAAAAGCAACCTTTCCCGACTTAATGAGTTTGAATACAGAATCCTGAAGAATTTCCGAATACATTTCCAAGTTTTCAAACTTTGATTTCTCTAATCCCAATAAGACTGCATTGGCAATACTACCGACCCCGGATTGCAGAGGCAGCATTTTGGCCGGAATTCTCCCTTTCTTTTGCTCATATTCCAGGAAATCCACCAAATTCTCGGCAATCTTTTCGCTCGTATCATCCGGAGGCGTCAAATTTCTCACATGGTCAACAATATCCGATTCGACAATACAGTTGATTCTCTCCAATCCGCATTCCAGATAAGGCGTTCCTACCCTGTCATTAACGTGATAGATTGGAATTTCCGTCCGTCTTGGCGGTCTTCCGACGAGATAAATATCATGTAATCCCTCGTAAGATAATGGAATACTGGTGTTGACCTCAACAATTATTCGTTTGGCGTGTTTGACCAACATAGGCGTATTCCCGATACCGGAGCCCAGGATAATATGACCATCCTCTGTAATCGCTGCAGCCTCTACTATTGCCACATCTACGTCACCAAAAAAGCCATAATCTATTTGCTGCGCGAAATGACTGAGATGTTGATCCAGATATTCTATTTCATTTTTGTTGATGGCAGTCTTCATACTCTTATTGGAATAAGCATAATAAGGCATTCGCCCTTTAATGCCGTTTACAGCCGCCAACGCCTCTTCAATTTCCGGTCCGACCGAGGCGCCGCTCCAGAGATTAATCCTGCATTTTTTCCCCTCCTTTATTGCCTTGGCAAGTGCCATGGTGGTTTTCTTGGGATAGCCTGATGGAGTAAATCCGCTGACCCCAACATTCATACCGTCCTCAATCAGCTCAGCCGCCTTTTCCGGGCTAACGACTTTCTCAAACAATTTTGGATTGCGTAGTCTTGTCTGATCTAACATTCCTCATCCCTTCTTTGCTTAGAATCATAAAGCCTATTCTCTTCGTCTTTATTGTAGGGCAAGGGAATTTATAATAAAAATATATAAATTTGATAAAATATATAACTAAACGTTATAATTACGCCTTTTTCTTGAAAAATCATTTCACACTTCATCCAAATATCGGCTGTAATTTTCGTATTATTGTAACTAACGTCAATTTATCAAATTCGCTTAAACAAACCTTACTTGCACTTTCTGAAATTTAAGCTATTATATTAAATATAAGAGAAAGTTATATTTTATATAATAATTACAGCTTTTTAAGAAAAAAGGAGGCGTTTTATGGATTTAGAACATTACAGAAATTTCATTACCATAGTTGAAAGCGGAAGCCTATCAGCTGCCGCTGAAAAAATTCATATCGCTCAACCAGCGCTGACAGCGCAAATCAAAGCCTTGCAAAAAAAATATGGAGCACCTCTGCTCCATCTCAAACGTGGCGTTCGCAATATTGAATTAACTGATGCAGGTTCTATTCTCTATAATAAAGCAAAATTTCTCTGTACCCTCGAGGACGATGCCCAAAGAGAAATCACAGCCTGTGCAAACGGACTCGCCGGCACCTTGCGAATAAGCCTTTCGCCCTCCATGTCGGTTCTCTTTATTCAAAATTTTCTCAGCAGATTTTCTAAAGAAAACCCCGATATTGATTACGAACTTTACGAAGTACCAATCATGGAGCAGACACATCAGCTTTTGAGCGGTATAACAGAAATTGGTATCGCCAACGCTCCTTTGGAACAAGCCCACCGGTTTGAAGTTCTGATGACCAAAAGCGAGTGTTTGGCAGCTGTTTATCACAAAGACTCATCCTGGCTGCCGCCTGATCTGGAACATCTGACCTTGGACTCTTTGGAAGAAGTTCCTCTTTGTCTTTCACGCGGCTGCTCCAACTTGTTTTTAAACGTCTGCAAAGAAGCTTATGTTTATCCCAAGATTCTCAGTATAAACACCACAAAATTATCAACAATCATGTGGGCCAAGCAAAAAGCAGGTGTTGCTATTGTTCCTGTCGGCACCGGCGAAAGCTTTTCGGAAGAACTTTTTTGCCGCCCCATTCAGGATGACCGGCTTAACATGAACAAGACCCTTTGCGTAGTCAAAGGCAGGCCTTTATCCGCTGTTGCACGCAATTTTCTCAGTTTCTATTCGCAACTTTCTTAAATGCATGAGCATTCATGTTTAGACGCAAAAAGGGCCTGTGGCTATTGCCACAGGCCCAAGTTTTAACTTCAACTTATTTTATTTACCAATCAAACGACGGATAACTTCCTGGTAAGCTTCTTCAACATTACCCATATCTCTGCGGAAACGGTCTTTATCGAGCTTCTCGTTAGTTTCGAGATCCCAGAGGCGGGAAGTATCAGGAGTAATTTCATCAGCAAGGATTACCTTACCTTCAGCATCAACACCAAATTCGAGTTTGAAGTCAATCAATTGAATTTTTCTTTCCAATAAAAAGGCTTTCAGAATATCGTTGATCTTCAGTGCGTATTCCTTCATCTGAGCAATCTGTGCGTCAGTTGCAAATCCAAAGGATTCAGCATAATCAGCATTAATCATCGGATCGCCAAGGTCATCATTCTTGAAGTAGAATTCAACTAAAGGTCTTTTCAGAACCAAACCTTCTTCTACGCCCATCTTTTTAGCCAGGCTGCCTGCTGCAACATTGCGGGTAACTACTTCCACCGGAATAATGGTGACTTTTTTGCAAAGAGCCTCGCGGTCACTCAGCTTTTTGATTTGATGATGCGGAATACCATTTTTACCAAGCAAATCAAAGAAGAAAGTTGTAATTGTATTATTCATGATGCCCTTATCAATAATGGTACCTTTTTTCAAACCATTAAGAGCAGTCGCATCGTCTTTATAATAGACGACGATTTCGTTAGCATTATCAGTAGTGAAAATCTTTTTTGCTTTACCTTCATACAACATAGTTGCCATAAAATTAACCCCTGCTTTCATTTTCATATTATTATATAAAATTCATATAAGCTTAAACTACTAAATTCTACCTAAAAATGCGCTCATACCGCTTTTTTAGTTTAGCTCATATATGGTATCATGTCAATATTAAATCCGAATATTTTTCCTATATATAGTGAAAAAAGAGTCTTTTTGACTATTTTTCCGAACGTTATTCCAATTACGAAAAATATTATTTTGTTTTATGCCAAAAAAAGTATTTACAAATTCCAGATTTTGTATTATACTCCTTTCATAAGCAACAGTGTTGTTGCGGGCTAAGGCCCGGACCAGCGCTGTTGCTTTTTTTATTTGCGATTATGTAATTATTTCTAAGGGGGAAAGGTTATGAGTAACGTTCCAAAACTTTTTGGTGATCTTGTTTTCAATGAAACCGTAATGAAGGAGAAGCTACCAACCGCCACCTACAAGGCGTATAAAGCAGCTCTTTTGACCGGCAAAAATCTGGATCTGCCAATTGCCAACGTCATTGCTAATGCCATGAAAGATTGGGCATTAGAGAAAGGCGCAACTCATTTTACACATTGGTTCCAACCAATGACCGGTATCACCGCAGAAAAACACGAAAGCTTTATCACTCCTACCGCTGATGGCCGCATTATCATGGACTTCTCCGGCAAGGAACTGATTCAAGGCGAACCAGACGCTTCCAGTTTCCCTTCCGGCGGCTTGCGTGCTACTTTTGAAGCTCGCGGCTATACTGCCTGGGATCCTACTTCTTATGCTTTCATTAAAGACAATACCCTGTGCATCCCAACAGCCTTCTGTTCCTACACAGGCGAAGTTTTGGACAAGAAAACTCCTCTTCTCCGTTCTATGTCGGCAATTGACGTTGCTGCCAGAAGAATTCTCGACCTGTTCGGTACTCCTACTGAAAAAGTTATCACTACTGTTGGTCCTGAGCAAGAATACTTCCTGGTTGACAAAGCAATGTGGGAAAAGAGGCGCGACCTTGTATATACCGGTCGTACTCTTCTCGGCGCAATGTCTCCTAAAGGCCAGGAAATGGAAGACCACTACTTCGGTATTATTAAACCGCGCGTAATGGCTTTCATGCAAGAGCTGGACGAAGAGCTTTGGAAACTTGGTGTGCTTGCCAAAACCGAACATAATGAAGTTGCTCCTGCCCAACATGAGCTAGCTCCTATTTTCACTTCAACTAATATTGCTACTGACCACAACCACTTAACGATGGAATTCATGAAACGCGTCGCGGCCAAACATAATCTGGTCTGCCTGCTGCATGAAAAACCATTTGCCGGCGTTAACGGCAGCGGCAAACACAACAACTGGTCCATCGGCACTGCCGAAGGCGATAACCTGTTGAACCCAGGTTCAGAACCACACAAAAATACCCGGTTCCTGCTCTTTCTGGCGGCCATTCTTAAAGCTGTTGATGAATACCAGGATCTGCTCCGCGTGTCTGTTGCGAGTGCAGGCAATGATCACCGTCTCGGTGCCAATGAGGCTCCTCCGGCCATCGTTTCTGCCTTCCTTGGCTCTGAACTGACCGCAATCCTGGAAGCCATCGAAAAAGGCGAAGAATACAATTCCGACGGTGAGAAATTAATGCAAATCGGCGGCAATGTTATCCCACTCTTCGCTCAGGACACCACCGACAGGAACCGTACTTCCCCCTTTGCTTTCACCGGCAATAAATTCGAATTCCGTATGTTAGGTTCTGCCTTCTCAATCTCCGGTCCAAACATCGTTCTGAACACGATTGTTGCCGAAGAACTTGAACAATTTGCAGATATCATAGAAAAAGCGGCTGATAAAGAAACCGCTATCAAAGCTTTAATCAAAGAAACCATCACTGCGCACAAACGCATCATCTTCAATGGCGATGGTTACACAGATGCATGGGTAGAAGAGGCCAAAATGAGGGGGCTCCTTAACCTGAAATCAACTCCGGAAGCAATTCCTTGCATGCTTGCCAAGAAAAACATTGAACTGTTCACTAAGCACAGTATCTTTACGGAAGCTGAAATTCATGCTCGTACTGAGATTCTGTTGGAAAACTACGCTAAGACCATCAGAATTGAAGGTCTCTGCCTAGCTGAAATGATTGCCAAAGACCTGCTGCCATCTGCTTCAGCTGCAGCTAGTGATCTGGCAGCCACAATTGCCAATAAGAAAATGGCTGGTCTTGACGTCGAGGGTACTTATGAACTCGAAACCGTCAAAAAGATTACCACTCTTTCCTCAGCACTTTGCCAGAAAGTTGCCGGCTTAGAAAAAGCTCTGTCCGAAGCAGCTGCTGTTGAAGGCGGCGAAGAACTTGCTAACTACTACCACGAAAATGTTTTCACTGCAATGCTAGACATCCGTGCTGCAGCTGACGAACTTGAGCCGATGATCAGCGAAAAATATCTTACTTACCCAACTTACGGCCAATTATTGTTCGGCGTTAACTAATAACAATACCATAAGTTTTAACCTTAACACAAAGAGGTGTACCGCATAAACAGCGGTGCGCCTCTTTTCTATATTAATATCCAAGCATTATAAATTTTAGGGGGTTTTAACATGTATTCATCTGTCGACACAATCTGGGTATTGTTAGCTGCCGTACTCGTTTTCTTCATGCAAGCTGGCTTTGCCATGGTAGAAACTGGTTTCACCCGCGCTAAAAATGCCGGTAACATCGTTATGAAGAATTTAATGGACTTTGCACTTGGTACCATCGTTTACTGGGCAATAGGTTTCGGGTTGATGTTCGGAACAGACATTGCCAGCATAATCGGTACACCAGACTTTTTCGTTATGAACGATTATGGCGTTAAAGATGGTTATACATCTTACTCTTACCTTATTTTCCAAACAGTTTTCTGCGCAACTGCTGCAACAATTGTATCTGGCGCAATGGCAGAGAGAACAAAATTCATCGCTTACTGCATATACAGCCTTCTTATCAGTGCTTTCATCTACCCTATTTCCGGTCACTGGATCTGGGGCGGCGGCTGGCTTGCTACAATGGGTTTCCATGATTTTGCCGGATCAACAACTGTTCATATGGTTGGCGGCGTTGCAGCACTTATCGGTGCTAAAATTCTTGGGCCACGTATCGGTAAATATGACGCTAATGGCAAAGCAACGGCTATTCCTGGCCACAGCCTTACTTTGGGTGCTCTCGGCGTATTCATTCTCTGGTTCGGCTGGTTTGGTTTCAACGGCGGTTCAACGGTTTCCGCTACCGGCGATAAAATGCTTGTTTCCATGAGCACTATCTTTGTTACAACTAATATTGCCGCTGCTGCTGCTGCGACAGCAACTATGATTTTCACTTGGCTGCGTTATGGCAAACCTGACGTTTCCATGACTTTAAACGGTGCCTTAGCTGGTCTCGTAGCAATTACTGCCGGCTGCGACGCTGTCAGCCCTGTCGGCGCCTTCTTTATCGGTTCTATTGCCGGTGTAGTTGTTGTTTTAGCCGTAGAATTCATTGACCAAGTACTCAAAATTGACGATCCTGTAGGCGCTATCGGCGTACATGGCGTTTGCGGCGCATTAGGCACTATCCTCACCGGCGTTTTCGCTCTTGATGGTGGTCTTCTTTATGATGGTGGTGCTAAAATGCTAACCACTCAAGTCATTGGTGTTGCTTCTGTAGCAGTTTGGGTGGCTGTCACTATTGGCATTGTCTTCATGATAATCGACAAAACCATCGGCCTGCGTGTCAGTGAAGCAGAAGAAATTGCCGGTCTTGACCTGGAAGAACATGGACTTGCAAGCAGCTATGCTGACTTCATGCCAACCACCGCGACTTTTGTTCCTGTTGAAAGAGCAGTACCGGTTGTGCACCGTCCTGCTGAAACAAAAGTTTCAGCCGATGGCCACAAACTTTCCTTGGTTTCCATCGTCACTGCTCAGGAACGTTTTGAAGCCTTGAAATCCGCCCTTGATGAACTCGGTATCACCGGCATGACTGTTGCAAAAGTTTTGGGCTATGGCATCCAAAAAGGCCATACAGAGATGTATCGTGGTGCAGAAGTGCCAACACGCCTTCTGCCTAAGGTTCAGGTTGATGTGGTCGTTTCCAAGATCCCTGTAAGAGATGTTATCGAAACAGCTAAAAAAGTACTATACACCGGTAAGTATGGTGACGGCAAGATTTTTGTATACGACGTTGAAAATGCCGTCAAAATCAGAACAGGTGAAGAAGGCTATGATGCTCTTCAAGATACCGAAATCGAAGAATCCAAATAAACCCCCTTTTCCCTTCTTAGTAGAAAGAGAGGCAGGTGCCATCAGCACCTGCCTCTCTTTTATTTAAATCACAATTCAATCAATTCATATTCTCTGCTGCCCATACCAATTTTTTCGGCATAAGCCAGTGCCTTCGTACCATCAACATAATCATGCATATGCATGAATTTATCGGTACCTGCCGCCAACGCTTTGCCCAATGCTGAATTAGCCAAGCCTTCTGCAGCTTTGACCAAGTCATAAGCTGCCTGGTCGATAGCTACCGGATCTGTGGAGGCTAAAAAGCCTATATCAGGCACAATCGGCGCATCACTCCAAGGTACACAATCACATAAAGGCGTAACATTCACAACCAATGTTATATAGCCGACTTTGTTTTTCTTATTGACTGTAGCACCATACGCATATTCAACCATACGCTCCAGGAAAGGATCAATTTCTGTTTCCCAATCAATCTCGATTGTCTTCTTGGGGCAAACCGTCAAGCATTCGCCGCAGCCAATACACAAACTGGCATCGATTTCAGCTTTGCGATTGGCATCAAGACTTATCGCATGCTGGGGGCAGACCAAAGTACAGGCCGCACAACCAATGCAGCCTTCCTTCTTAACTTTGAAACAAAGATTATGCTGCGCCTTTTTGCCAACGGCAGGAGCGCAGCCCATTGCAAGATTCTTCAAGGCACCGCCGAAACCAGCCATCTCGTGGCCCTTAAAATGCGATACAACTATCATGCTGCCAGCATCCACGATATCACCGGCAATATGTACCGTATCAAAATTTTCAAGATCGACTTTCACTTTCTTGCAGTTACCACCATGAAGACCATCGGCGACAATGAAAGGTGCGCCCGTGACCTCCATGCCGAAACCATGCGCCAAAGCCGTCTCCAAGTGGCTTACAGCATCATGGCGGCTGCCAGAATAGAGCGTGTTGGTATCAGTAAGAAACGGTCTTCCACCGGCTTGCTTGATCCGGTCAACTATTTGCCTGACCAGAACAGGTGAAACATAGGCATCATTGCCAGCTTCGCCGACATGCAATTTTACGGCCGTCAATTCATTCTGAGCAATAAAATCAGCAAAACCGGCTATATCAAAAAGACCGCGAATCTTTGCGCCTTTGTTGGTTCTTGGCCCCTTACTGCGCAAGTACGAAATATAGACTTTGCTCTTTTCAGTCATAGAAAAACCCTCCTTGTGCATTACTCATAAATAGTATTCGCACAAAAAGGGTATTTCCCTGCCCTATAAAAGTCCCGGCAAATTTAAATTTTTTGTGAAGATTTCCGGATCACCAATGACTCTAGACTTAACAAAGTCACCATGGCAATCGCTGCCACCGCTGATCAATAGGTTATTGTTCTGGCAATGTTCCAATAATTTTCGGGTATCTTCCTCATTATGTTTTGAGTGATAACATTCAAACCCATCAAACTTTTCCAAAGCCATTTCAGCCATAGTACCGGCAAGACCCGGGCCATGCATTTCACTGGCCGCGTGCGCCAGTATGGCAACACCGCCGGCATTATGGATAACATCAATGGTTTCCGCAATCGAAGGAAAAACCGGAAAACCTAGTTTATTCTCCTTCGTAAAGATACGATTGAAAAAATCCATGATATCCGCACATAGTCCCTTGTCCTGCAAATAACATAAAGCCTTCCAGCCGCCGCGGCACCTGTCATATTCGTAACCGTGAAATTCCTTCAAAGACACAGGCCAGCCTTTCTCAGCTAAAATGCGGATGCTGTCCTCGTCCTTTTTAGCCAAAAGATACTCATTATGGTCTAATAGTTCCAACAAGCGTTTATCTGCTATATTTATACCATAGCCAAGCACATGAAAGCTGGTTTCGCCCTTCGTCGTTGAAATTTCGACACCACGTACAAATTTCAGGCCGGCATCAAACGCATATTTTTCTGTTTCGGCAACATTGGCAATGCTTTCATGATCAGTAACCGCAATAGCACCCAAATTTGCCTGTTTTGCCGCTGCCACCAATTCCTGCGGCAGCCAGGTTCCGTCTGACGCAGTACTATGCAGATGCAGGTCAGCGCGAATCAAATCCATAGTCAAACCTCCTAGTGCCTTCTGGCATAATCCCAGACAATATAGTTTGCCAAGGCATCTTCCTGCGGTGTCGCAGGATATGGATTATCCAATGTATCTACAAAGCTCAGATATTCTGAGAAATAATAAGCCTTACCACCAAAATATCCCAGCGCAAAAGGTATATCTGTCGGCTGCAGAAGATCCCGGCCCAGGAAATCTTTTGGCGTTTCCAAACCCATCAAAGGCAGAAGCGTAGGTGGCAAATCCATGGAGCTGGCATATTCAGCAGTCATCAAGTCATTGAGAGGTGCCAGGTTTTTAGCAACGAAAATCAGCGGTATCGGTGCGATGCTCTGCGTATCTGCACCGTTTTCCACCAATTCTTTGTATTCACCGCCGGAATGCGGGTTGTGGTCGCTGGTGATGATAAACAATGTACGGTCGTCCATCAGGCCATTGGCCTCTGCTTCTTTGAAGAACTCTTTGAGAGTGTGGTCTACCCAGTACATGCCCCTTACTGTCACATATTTATTATCACGTACAGACTCTGGCATATCTTCCCACTTCAAGCCATAGTACGGATATGGCTGGTGCATGTCAAGAGTTTTGGTAACCATGAGCATCTTGTCATTGCGCCCGCGCTCCAACATTTTAATAGTCTCTTTATACATTACATCATTGTGGAAGCCCCAGCCGCTGGCACCGGTATACCCCTGTTCTTCCAGATACTCACGGGCATAGTATTCCTGCATGCCAAATTGCTTAGGATACTGCTTAAACTCATTGGCATAATAACCACTGGAAGAATTTAAGAAGATTCCCCGCCAATCAGTTTCACTAAGCTGATTAAAAATCGATCCCTGCTTACCGATTTCAGGTACATCTCTGTCAAACAGAAGCTGTGAACGGAAAGTGCTGTTAAGCCCCTCGGTTGTTGGAATCGCCGAAGAATAATAGCGATCCAGATGTGGGTATTTACTTAGCAATTCATCAAGAAAGGGCGTCGCTTCGGCAGGAATATTTTTATTGTAATAATGCATGAAGTCACGATGAACAGACTCCAGTACCAATATGACAATTTTGTCATATTTTGCAACAGTCGGTACAGGCGTATGCTTTTCCGGAATAATGCCCATACCCAGCAAGATTTCCTTATCTTTTTCCGAAAGCTCTTTTTTCTCCAATTTTTTCGGGTCTTTAATGATTCTGTCAGTATCAAAAAGTGCCTTGCTGACAAAATTAATATTGACGGGCATCGATACGGCATTCCGATAATTTTGTCTTGTAGCTTCGATTTCATTTTCTGACCAGAGCCCGCCTACCTTGTCGATGGCAAAATGCAACCCATCCGATATCGACATATAAGAAAAATTCAAGGAAAGCGTAAAAATAGAAACGCAGAGAAGCGACCAGGCGAAATTAGGTTTCTTGCTTGTTGGTTTGCTAACGCGAAAAAGCAGCAGGACAAGAAGAAGTATAACAGCTATAGCAACAAGAAACGGCGTTTTGGCCGTTTCGAGAACACCCTTGATGGAATAATAATTCAGGTTTCTGAACAAAACACTTTCGACGTGCATTGATGTTGTCCAGAAATACACAGCGTCAAAGAGCATGATTATACAACTGGTCAGATAAACAAGAAAATAAACTATTCTCATCCCGCGATTAGGCCATTTATGGTAGCACATGGCAGCCAAAAGACAAAGAAGAATATTGTTATTCAAACCGGCCAATACGGAAAGCAAAGTCAGAAAACCCAAGTCCAGCTTCAGATAATGGACCATAAAAGCGGCAAAAGCAAGATAACCAACGCCGAGAACAACAACCGGGAAATAACGTTTAATCCTGTCTTTTATTCTCTTGCGAACTGTGTACAACAAAACAAACGTACCTATGAGCAAGGCGTCTCGCAGGAAAAAATTCAGAGTAGTAAACCAAAACTCCTCAGTTGGGAAAGGCACAATCTCACGATAAAAACGATCCGAAAAAAATGCTTCTATAGCAAAACAGACTATGAGCAGAGCAATTATAAACCAATTATTCTTCACTTGCACGCCACCTTACGAAATAAACTTGATTGGGCTGGGGATCAATCTGATACTCAAAGGCGAACTCACCAAGCAGTCGCCGTCCAATTCTGCCGCAAATTTTTCTATGTTACACTTAATCTCCACTTTTTTGGCTTCAATGATTTCGACAGATTTGTCAGCAGCAAGGGTATCCGTTGCAAGCAGAGCCAGATATCTTAACAAATCCAGCTTATTAACACCACGAAAAAGGCAGACATGCAGTTTAGGCGAAGAAAGCGAAGCTCCGTCAACCAAGGAAAATCTCCCTGCGTAATAGCGGCTTTTTGCTACAATTACAGAAGCAGCATCACGCCAGACGCCATCATCATCAATCATTACCTGGAACTTGTACTGCCAATCTTTCCACAGAAGCTCCCTCTTAACTAATTCCGTTCCCTGAAGGACGTAGGCAAATTTGGATAAATATTTTTTCTCTGTCTCGGAAACGCTGTCAATCACCATGGAATCAATGCCTATGCCGGCACAAGTCATGAACAGTCTGTTATTAGCCTGTCCAAGCCAAACAGGGATGGCAATACCTTTAGATACCCTCTTCACCCATTTTCCAGGTTCCGGTGACATCATGAGCTCTTTGGCAACAAGATTAACTGTTCCCATAGGATAAACGCTCATATAAGGGAATTTGTTGTTTTCTACAAAAACTTCCGTAATTGCTCGCAGTGTACCGTCACCACCGGCCACTATCACCCAGTCAAAGTCCTCATCGCAAATTCTCTTGGCGATACTTCTGACCTCTTCAAAAGACCTGATGGCAACCTCAGTTAAAGTGGCACTCCCCAGTATAGCTCTGAGTAAATTACGCACCTCATTTACCCTGCTGGCACTGTCATTAAACAGCTGTCTTCCCGAATTAGGATTAAAAACCAGCATGACCTTTTTAAATTTCTTTATATCAACGCTTTCTTTTAACATACTTTTTCCATCACCTATAATGCCTTCAAATATTTTTATTTAAAAAACTATTTTTATTCAAAAAATCCACTTTTTCCTGGATAGATAATTCCAGACAACTACAATAGCACTTGCTGCGACTTTTGCCGCCATGGCATCCCAGGCAAAAAAGCCTACGAACAAACCCATCAGGAGCAAATTAAACAACAGACCAATCGTACTCACCAAAAAAACCAGCGACAGTTCCTTTTTGCGCTCATACCGCGCGCCGCTGTTGAAAACAAAAATATTTCCCAGGACATAGTGACACAAAGTTGAAAACGTAAATGCCAAAGCAGTTGCAAATAGGTAATTTATAAGCAGCCAATGATTGAGGCCATAAAAACATCCCCACTCAATTAACGCCGCTGTTCCTCCGATAAAAAGGTATATCAGGACCTTTATCTGCTCATTATCGGTATAATCTATGCCAAAAATCTTCTTCTGTCCATTATTATCTTTCAAACACTTTTTCACTACTTTCATAGGTCGTAAATGACCATATTATCCCATTTCAGCACTACTTATTATACCACAACAGTAACAAACAAAAAACAAGGGATAGATTAATTACCCCCTGTTTCAAAAAGTCATTTAAGTTGATTTCCTAATTTTTCGATTTGTGCCCGCCAATCGCTGCAACAGGCAGCGCTTCCCTGGGCAAAAGCTGCATTGCCGCCGCCCTTACCGGACAAAAGCTGATTAACGGTCTGGCAAAGCAGTTTGCAGTCTCTGCCACCTTCGCTGCTCATAAATATATAATTAATCCTTTCTCCGACGCGATAAAAAATACCAGCAGTCAGCTTTTCTTCATCAGTTGTTAGCACCTGAGCAAAAAGTTTCGCATCTTTTGCCGTGCAATCTTCCTCAGAAACCAGCACAAGTCGCCTGCCATCATTGTCCCTTGAGGCATTTGCTGCAAGCCTCTCTTTGCGCAGCTGATAAAGTTCAAGCGTCTTGTTTTTAAGCCTCGCAGTAATTTCTGCTAGCTCTTCTTTTAGTTTTCTGACCGCTGTCGGCACTTCTTCCGGCTTCACGGAAAGCAAGGCATTGGTCTCCGAAATTGCTTCATGCTTACGGCGGGCATCCAATAACGCTCGTCTGCCGCAGACAAACTCAATGCGCATACCGCCGCGATGCCTGTCAGCTCCAATTACTCTAATAATTCCTACCATGCCGGTAGCAGGCGGATGTGTACCACAGCAAGTGCAGCTATCACCATGTTCGACAGAAACAATCCTTAATATGCCTTTAATATTTTCGTTCTTCTTCCGCATTTCCCGTTCTGACAAATCATCTGAGGAGATATAACTGATGGTGATCGGTTTATCCTCCCAGATTTCAGCATTAACAAAATCTTCGGCCTGCATTACTTCTTCGGGACTGACTTCCTTATCAAGATCAACAAACACTGATTGTTCGTTCATGTGAAAACCGATGTTGTTGGCACCAAAAAGCTTCCAGAACGCGTAAGACAGCAAGTGTTCACCACAATGCTGCTGCATGTGGTCAAGACGCTCAGCCCAGTCCAGTTTAACCAAAACTTCGCTGCCTACCGCTAATGCTGCATTACAATAATGAAAAACCTGCCCATCCTTTTCCGCTGCGTGTGTTACAAGGGCATCGTTAATCCACCCTTTGTCACTGGGCTGGCCGCCGCCTTCCGGGAAAATAACCGTCCTATCAAGCACGATTTCATAATCATTAGCTTTTTTATTGCACGCCAGAACTTTAGCACAGCATTCTTTCAATAATGAATCATTTTCATATAATTTCTCTGTATTCTGCAAAATCTCAGCCCCCTCAAAGCTGCATACTCTATTTTGCCTGCACAATACCCTGGAATGTAATAAATACCAAGGAATTGAAAACCGCTTTTTCTTCTTCCGTATTATCTTCTGCTTTAGACATCTTTTCGAAAACAGTCAGCGCTATTTGTTTTTTCTTTTTGGTAAGTCCGTGTTGTTTCACGCCATGCGCTTTAACTGATCTGATAATAGCGTCAAGCACCTCCAGAGTGGCATTTTTGCCCTCCTGTTTCAACTCTGGTGAATTTTTTATTTTCTCACGAATCACAGTGGAAATTTCCAAAAATTCCTCTCCACCCATTTCACGCTGTTCCTTTTTTACATCTTCTGCCATATTCGTACCTCCCACAATTTATTATTTGTCAGCAAATATTTATTATCGTCTGTTCCAACTGATAAGCATCGCCATAACTACACCCACTATTGTACCGCTGAAATCAAGCAGCACATCGGTTACCTGACCGGAGCGTCCAATGCTGTAGAGCTGGATGTTTTCGTCGATTACTGCGGTCAATAGCCCTATTAAAAGCGCATATGCCAGCCAGGTCTGCCTCCTCACCCTGAAAGCAGTTAATGTTTTGGCAACAAAAAACGCTTCCAGCGCATATTCCGTAAAATGAGCACATTTTCTAATAGCATGGTGCAATTCACCTATTGGCACATGAAAACCCAGCCAATTCAAAACGTTCTGCACAAAAGCTGTCAAAAATCTGCTTTCACTGTTAGAATCTGTGGCATCCATCATTGAATTGCCGAAAATAAAGGCTATAATTAATAAACTTAAAAGCAAATAACTTATTTTTTTCATAATAATTACCCCAAGACCTTCATCAACACTGAATAATTATTCCTAATAATTATAATATACTCTTCGGCAAAAAGGTAGGAAATTAAACGTTTATCTGCGTTTAAATAAAAAACACCGAGGTTTTTAGCCTCGGTGTTTTCTGAGAACTTCTACAGCTGCGCTATAACTTCTTCAATATCCGGCAGCGTGCGAATTTCGTATTTTTTCACCCAGCACACAATACCTTTTTCATCAATAAGAACATTAGCCCTTTTAGAAGCTCCGTATTCTTCACTGAAAAGTCCATATTCTTTTGCCACCTTGCCGAGCGGATGGAAATCAGCAAGAATTCTAACGTTATTAAGCAGCAAAATCTTAGCCCATGCTGATTTGGAAGGTGCGGAATCCACACTCATACCCAGAACAACTACGCCCTTTTCTTCAAAACGTCTGTAGTTTCTCTCCAAATCTCTCATCTGGTCAGTACAAACGGAAGTCCAGGCCAGAGGATGCCATGAGAGCAAAACTTTCTTACCATGAAAATCGCTTAAGGCAACATCTGCTCCGCTTTGATCCTTCAAAGTAAACTCAGGTGCTTTTTCACCGACTTTTATCATCTCTTCCAACTGCATTACCTCCCTATTCTACAATTATTGCTGATACAGGACAACCGTCGGCCGCCTGCCTTGCGCACCCCTCTAAATTTTCCTCAATCTGGCCTTCGCCCAATTCTCCATCAACTTGTAAACTAGCCGCAATCTGGCTCAAGCCGTCATCTGCATTCTGCTCAAAGACTTCCGGACAAGTGCCCCAGCATGCGCCGCAGCCGATACAAACATCTCGTTCAACACTCACTTTCGCCATATTGTTCACTCCTATCAAAAAGTAAAGGTAACATCGCTCCACAAAGTTTTATCTCTGCCTTCATTATACTTACCGTCAAAATTGAAATATTCGACGAGAGCAACTATGTTTTTTGTTATTGTGTAATCAACACCCACACCATAACCCTCAAACCCCCAAAGAGAATCATGGACAGCGTCAGTTGTGTGGGCAACATAGGTAGAACGATCCTGATTATAATACTTCGCCCAAATACCGTAAGAACCCTTCTTTTTCGGTTCAGCTCCTTTATAATTTAAGCCAAAAACTATGCCATCATCGTCGTCAGTATTTGCAGCGAAATTAGATTTCAAATATTCACCGTGCAGTCTGATATTGTCACTGACGTCGATACTGCCCCCGACCGTCCAGATTTTATTATCAGCATTACCGACATAATCCAAAAAATTATAAAACGCCGCATTAAATGCAAAAATTCCTGTTTTGTAGTCCAGCGTCGTAATAAACGCATCATTATTTTTAGTATAAACGGTATTACCGCCAGCGTCTTTAAAAGAGTGAAAATCATTGCCGCCGGCAGGCCGGCCATAAGCCATGCTCGCCTTCAATACTTTGCCGAAATCAATTTGTACGCCATCAATGGCCTCATCAAAAACATTACCTTGGCCAACAGTGTAATTGTAGCGGCCACCGGTAACTTTCACGTCTCCGGCATTTCCTGTTACATAAGCGCGGCGGAATTTAGTCTCGCTTTCTTCCTTGTTGGTGTTAAAGCTCTGCATATTTTTCAACATTGCGACATAGCGCCAATCACTACTGCCTTCACCACTCAGCCACAAGCGGGTGCGAAGGTCAGCCAGATACATCTTGTCAGGCCCTTTAACATCAGCATAGCGCATGCGAGCCTCACCGGTAATTTTTGTGTTATCACTTTTTTTCTCCAGACTAGTCGTGCGCACGCCCAGACTCGCCAACTCTTCAGCAAATTCGGTCATCAGTCTGTCATCGTCGCCAATGCCTCCTTTTGCGTATGCTTTGGCAACTATTTGTGCCATTTCATACCTGGTCATCAGGTTGTCACCCTTGAAAGTTCCGTCCGGATAGCCCTCGATAATCCCGGAAGCAGCCAATTTAGCCACAGAGGCATAGACCCAATGTTCTGCAGGCAAGGCCGAAAAAGGATTCGCCGCCCAAGCTGTAGCAGATGCGCCCAAAAAAATCGCCAATGCAATTACCAGAGATTTCTTCATGACTATCACCCCTTGGCAAGGCTCTATTTTAAAAGTGAAATAACCACCTGTGCCTACATTATAACTTGTATTTGCTTACAATTACAACGAATATTTAGAATATTCTGCATTATATTTTTTCAATATTCCCTCATTTATTTAATAAGCAACCTTTCTCTTACCCATTTATTCATAAAAATATCACCTGTTGCAGAAATTGCGCAGGTGGTGTTTTTGCCTGCAAGGAATTTTTCAAATGATGTGGAAACATATATGGTGAGGTGATTACGATGCCATACTTTTACAGCAACGGTCATAAACTGCATTACAGAGAAAAAGGCACAGGCAGCCTGCTCCTGATTCTCCCTGGCAACACAGCTTCTTCCGCTAATCACACTGATGACATCGAATACTTCGGCAAATATTTTCACACCGTTTCCCTTGATTTCTGGGGCACCGGCCAATCCGACAGGCTCCGTGACTGGACGCGTGAATGGTGGTCAGAGGCTGCTGAAGATACTGCCAACCTGATCAAGCACCTCGGTCGTGACTCAGCTCATGTCATAGGCTGCAGCGGTGGTACTGCCGTTGCCATGCTGCTGGCCGCGAAACATCCGGAAAAAGTGCGTTCTATAGTTGCGGACAGTGAGCTGACCGATTATGAGTATGATGATATGCTGCGTCTATGCGTGGAAACCCGCAATATTCCTGACAAGGCACAAATAGATTTTTGGAAGAAGGCCCACGGTGACGATTGGTTCGAGGTGGTTCAGAAGGACAACGACGTAATGCTCGATATCGCCGCCAACGGACACGTTTTTAAAGATAAGCTTGACGACATCAGCTGTCCGGTCTTATTCTGCGGCGGTTTGCGAGAAGAAGAATATGTGCCTTATTTCGGCGAAACGATGCTAGACATGTGCCGCCAAGTGGAAAAAGCAGAACTTTACTTGGTTAACGATGGCGACCACCCACTCATGTGGACCGCTAAAGACAAGTTCAGAAATATGGTGCTGGCGTTTTTGCACAGAAACTAAATATTAAAAATCAAAATCCCTCAGTTGAGTGCGAGATGACTGCAAGTTGTCATCCCGACCGCAGCGGAGGGATTTTTTTCGGGCCAAATGAGCTTTTAACCGGATATTTTCATCAGTATTTCATAGCCATAACCGGCAATGACTCTTTTCCAACCAGTGAGCAACTTATTTACTTCTTCATCTCCGGTATCGACATAGAGCTCATTACCCGCTAAACCTGCCAGTTTATTTTTCGTAGCGACAACGATGATATTGTCTTTGCCGACCCTGCGTATTACTTCCGCACTGATCTGCTGGTTGCCACGGCCAAAAATATAGCCCTGACCGCCGATTACCGTTACGACTATCTTCGCTTTATCATAATGACTTAAATGCTCCAATATCGTTTTTTCGTTACAGTCACTGGCAATAACCCTGCCATTATAAACCAAATCAACGCCCAGTAAAGTATTCGGCAGGTTTAGCTCTTTCATGACAGCGGCTATGGTGGAACCTGTCCCCATAATGTAGAGAGTATCCTTTTCCATCTTGTCAGCGACATATTCCGCAATACCTGCCATTGCTTCCGCGTCTGAAGCTTGCGCGCCGCTTTTATGGGACTGTACTAGTGCCTTGTCGTCCGGTATTTTCAGATAACCATAGAGCTTAGCCTGGACGATATCTTGCCGAAAAAGCTCCTCATCGATGTCCATTACATCAGCCTCTTTGCTGCCTGTAACTTTTCCCAGTAAGACATCAGCCGCCAGAATACCTGCGTCACGTGGATTCAGGGCATAAACCCCGGAATGAATTTTGCAGCCTGTCGGTATCCCAAGTACCGGTACATCGCCGTCCACAGCATCCAAAATGTCGCGTGCCGTCCCGTCGCCGCCGGCAAATAATAGCAGCGCAACTCCCTGTTTCACAATTTCTCTGGCTGCCTCAACCGTATCCGAAGAACTGGTTTCATCCTTGGCCTTTTCGCCTAAAACAATTGTTTTCAATCCTGCCTGCTTGCAAATCGCTTCGCCCATCTCGCCCGGATAAGTATAAACTTCAACCTCCGGCACGCTTTTGGCGATTTCGTTGAGCGCAATCGAAGCTTTTGCACCACTCTCCGGAACCGCCCCCAAGGCTTTGGCTCTTTTTATTATTTCTGCTCCGTCAGACCCTTTCAGGCCAACCTTGCCGCCTATGCCGGCAATCGGATTAATGACCAAGCCGATCTTCTTCATAGTGAATACTCCTTCAGCCGTTTGCTAAAACAAATCTGGCTTCCTTGCAGTCATACCTGAATATCTCACCGGTCTCAATGATATAGTGCCAGCCGTCCAAAGTCAGTTTTTTCGCTTTGACTTTCTCCCTTATATACGGATAAGTCAGAAGATGTTTCAACTGCTCGACAACATTCTCCTGTTCCATCATCCACTCTCTGGCAGCCGGATCATTCTCACCCAAAGCTTGCAGTACGCGGTCCCTGACAGGATGCGCCAATTCCAACCATTTCCTGGTATGCGGTATTGATTCCAGATACTCCGGTGGTTTCAGGCAAGCATTACAGCCGCCGCAATTAGAGTGACCGCAGACAATGATGTGCTCTACTTCCAAAAAAGCTACAGCGTATTCAATGGCAGCCGTAGTCGCTACGAATTCTGCCGTTTCCCTGTAGGGCGGCACAAGATTTGCGATATTTCTAATAATGAAAAGTTCTCCCGGCAAAGTCTTGGTGATCAGATTAGGATCAACCCGCGAATCAGAGCAAGCAATAAAAAGGGTATGCGGCTTTTGAGCAGAACCTAAATTTTGAAAAAGCTCCCTATGCTGCTCAAAATCTTCACGTTTAAATTGGACAATGCCGTCCAAAAGCTTTTGTAGACCTTCCATCTTTCTGCACCCCTCAATAATCTATCTCTATCTGAAAACATTTTTGATTATACACTTTTATTATGACACACCCAAACAAAATAAGCTAACGGAAAACATGCTGCCAATGCCAAAAAGTGGTACAAAGGGGACGGTCCCCTTTGTACCACTTTTTGCTATCGAAAACTTATTATTTCTATGCCTTGTTCCCGCAGAAGCTGCTTCAGCTCTTCCATTTTCGCTTCTGTCGGCGTTTCAAACACTACTGCCGGCAATCCCAGTGCCGTCATCTTTTCCAGTCCTAGTTCATGATAAGGAAGAAGTTCAACCCTTGTAATCGTTGTTTTTTCCAACAGGAACTTGCTGAGCGCCAGCATATTTTCGGTGCTATCGTTAACGCCGGTAATAACCGGTACCCTGACAATGATATTGTTATTGATTTTGGAAGCCGCCTCTATGTTTGCCAAGATACGGGAATTGTCAACACCGGTATATTGCTTGTGCCTGGCACTATCCATTATTTTGATGTCAAAAAAAATCTGATCTATGCTTTCAACGATGTCGCGGCAAGCTTCAAAATCAAAATGGGCACAGCTCTCCACAGCAGTATTAATACCGATTCTGTGGCAGTCCTCATTAAGCTGCCTGAGATATTCCGGGTGCAGGAAGGGCTCGCCGCCGGAAAAAGTGACGCCGCCGCCGGATTCCTGATAAAAGATATAATCCTTTTTCAGTTGTGCAATCACCTCAGCGATAGTCATTTTCTCGCCCATTTCCTGTCTGGCATCAGCCGGGCAGACACCAATACAGGCACCGCAGTCAACACAATTGGCAGAAACAAAGTTTATTTCACCCTTGCTGTTTCTGACGTTGGCATCATGGCGGCAGGCAGTAAGACAATTGCCGCAGCCGGTACATTTATGCGGAAAAAACATCACCTGAGGATCAAATGACCAGGACTCAGGATTGGCACACCATTGACAGCGCAGGGCGCAGCCTTTGAAAAAGACCGTCGTCCTGATACCTTCACCGTCGTTAACGGATAGGCGCTGCAATTGGAAAATGTTACATGGTTTCATAAGTCGTTCTTTCTATAATAGCATCCTGCGCATTTTTGGACAGGTTGACGAATTGCGTGCTATAGCCTGCTACACGCACCAAGAGGTCACGGTATTCGTCCGGTTTTTCCTGTGCCTTATACAGCACTTCCGGCGAAATGACATTGAATTGTACGTGGAAAGCGCCGAGAGCAAAATAGCCGCGGATAAGGGATGCCAGATTAGCCAGGCCGCGATCAGTCTTCAGCAGTTCTGGCGACAATTTGATATTTACCAAGGTACCGCCGCTGTGGATTTCCTGGTTGATTTTGCCGGCACTCTTCAACGCTGCCGTCGGGCTGGAAACATCTGTCCCTGCGTGAGGGGAAACGCCCTCTGTCAGCGGAGAACCAGCTTTACGGCCTTCCGGTGTAGCACCGACTACGCTGCCAGCCGGGATATAGTTGGAAATACCCATGAAGGCTGAATTAAACGGAGCGCCAAATAAATCTTTGTATTGTTGAATTTCATGGTTATAGAAATCAGAGAGTTCTGACGTAATGCTGTCGACATAATCATCATCATTGCCATATTTAGGACAAGCGAGAACATCCTTGTGCAGCTTTTCATAGCCAACCCAGTCGGCAGCAAGCGCTTTTGTGAAATCGCCAAGAGTATATTTGCCTTGTTCAAAAACCAAGCTCTTGATAGCAGCCAAAGCATTAGCTGCATCCGCCAGACCAATACCGGTCAAAACAGGGGCAAGACAATACTTGGCGCCGCCCTTGCTGAGGTCCTTACCTTTTTCCATGCAGCCATCAACCAACATTGAGAGATATGGTCTTGGCACGATTTCCGCATGTACACGCTGGCAAACGATGCTGCCGGTAACAGCAACCCTGATCAGATGGGCAACCTGCTTTAAGAAGATCTTTTTAAAGCTCTCATAGGAATCAGCATCATTCAGGTTAGTATCCGTGCCAAGTTTTTCGCCGCTCATCCTGTGAATGCCGTTGCACATAGTAAACTCCATGGCAGCCGCCAGATTGATGTTAGCTGCTGAAGTCCATTCGCCGATTTTACGGAAATGCGGCACTACACAGCCGCAGTTGCTCCAGTCACGGGCATCTTCAGGTTCAAGACCTGCCGCCAGAAGCATTTCATAGCCGGCACGGTCATTGTGAACAGCCGGGAAACCGGTACCGCAGCTGATCAGTTTGCACACCGCCATCATGAATTCCGGCGGGCAGTTGGGATGGATGCGCACACTAAGGCCAGGCTGGTGTGTCTGGACCTTTTCGGTCGCCTCCAGACACAAATAGGAAACCTCATTTGTGGCGTCGCTGCCGTCTCTTTTGCGTCCGCCAACAGTAAGGTTCTGGAAAGAATTGTAGCCGGCAAAGAATTGCGCCGTATTGCTGGAAATCGCCCATACCCATTCGGACAATTTGACCCACAAAGCTTCAATCAGCTCGAGAGCACGTTCACGCGTCAGAATACCTGCCGCCACATCTTTTTCATAATAAGGATACATATATTGGTCAAAGCGCCCTAAATTGAGCGCCAATGAATTCTCTGACAAAATCGAACCGAGCTGCGTAAACCAGACGCATTGGACAGCTTCCCTGAAGGTAGTCGGCGGATTTTCCGGCACATTGCGGCAGACAGCTGCAATTTCTTCAAGCTCCGCCTTACGCTGCTCATCGCCGCAGGTTGCAGCCATTTCCGCCGCTTTTTCACCGTAACGGTTAGCGAGTGTAATAATACCTTCGGAAACAATGGCTGCCGCAGTATAAAATTCGATTTTCTCGATGTTTTCCGGTGTCACAGGTGCGAGCTCCGCCAGCTTTGCTTCCGCTTCTTTCCTGAAGCCGCCGAAACCTTTTTTGAACACCAAATCCTGGTAGTCGGCAGTAATCTCACCAACAGCACTGCGCCATTTGGAATCGTTGTCAACAATCCCTGTATCTACCAAGACTTTGGCCGTGTCTTTGTCCAGTCTCGCCAGGAAAGTTTCTTCCAGTGATTTCCCTTTCCAATACGGGAAAATTTCTTCACGCAGAACCTTTTTGTCACTGTCGCTGATATTGTACTGATCCTGCGTTCTGTCCGCAAAATTGTCCATCTCTTCGTCGACCCACTGCCAGGAATATTCCGGGCAAATAATACCGCTGCGTCTGAATTCACCAATGCTGCCGACAATCAGTTCGTCGTGGAAAATAGAGATATTTATCTGGCGGCAGACATCGCGAAAAGCTTTCGCGCGTCTGATAATGACCGCTTCGCCCTCTGTTGCCTTATGGGATTCAGTGAAAATTTTTGCTCTCTGGCTGCTGATTGAAGGTCGTGTTTCGATGTACTCCTTCTTGAAAGCCAATATACGTTGTGTTGTCATGTTAATCCCCCATTTTGCCTTCTTCAGCTTGTATTTTTATTTTTGCAAAAATGCGGCAAGCTGTTTGCCGGCCTTTTGCATGTGCTGTTTCAATAATCTCTTGGCCTTCGTGATGTCTTTGGCTTTGCAGGCCTCGAGAAGCTGCAAATGTTCCTTGTGCGACTGCTCTTTAAACTCCATCTTATCCAGATAAAAGACCAGATACCTGCCCACGTTGTTGTGCTGCAGCCGGATCAGGTCATTTAACCGTTGATTGGCACAATACTTATACAGAAATTCGTGGAACAAAGAGTTCAATTCGTTGTAGCGCTGCGGTTCTGTGCAAAGCTCTTCTTCCGCCAGTATTGCCTCCAGCTTTTGATTGTCTTCTGCTGTCAGTTGAGGAATGGAAAGTGCCAAAGCCTCTGTTTCCAGTAGAACACGGATGGCGAAGATGTCCAGAGCTTCCTGGGAAGAAAGTTTCGCGACTGCGGCCCCATGATTCGGCAGGAATTCTACCAAGCCCTCTCCTTCCAAAATTTTCAGGGCTTCCCTGATGACGCTGATGCTCACATTAAATTGCTGCGCCATATGGTCCTGCTTGATCTGAGTTCCTTCAGTCAAGCCACCTGTCATAATACTGTCCCGCAAAGAATCGCTGATACTTTCCGATAAACTTTTTTTGATGCATTCGTCTAAGCGCAAGTTATTTTTCATAGCATAAATATAACACTCGAATTTTAAAAAAGAAATATTATTATCGAAAGTATACAGTATACAATCGTAATAATTTTACGCTCACTCTTGACAACAGTTATTAATATGCTTTACGATAAAGCCAACAAAATATTGTTCCAATGAGCGATTAAGCGCTTGTATCCCTGGAACTCTCGTATATCATTTATTTAAGCAACGCTGCTTGTTGACAAGGTCAATCAGGCGGCGTTTTATTTTTTTAAGGGGTGATGAACAGTGGACATGAAACAAAAGGCATATGAGGTCATTGACGAAAACCAGGAAAATATGCTTGCACTATGGGAAAAATTAGTAAACATTGAAAGCGGACCCGGCTGCAAAGAAGGTGTCGATGAAGTTGGCAGCATTCTTGCAGACTTCTTTGCCAGCATCGGCGGCAAAAACAGATTCCATAAGTTTAGTGACGCCGGCAATATGCTGATCAGCGAATTCGGCGACTGCAGCAAACCCTTCATCATACTGACCGGACACATGGATACTGTTTTCAAAGGCGGTACTGTCGCTGAACGACCTTTCAAGATTGAAGATGGCAAAGCCTACGGTCCCGGCGTGCTTGACATGAAGGGCGGCATCGTTATTCTTGCTTACGCCTTAAAGGCGCTTAAAGAAACTGGTTGGGACAATTATCCGGTCAAAGTAATTCTCCTGGGCGATGAAGAAGTTGGCCATGCTCACAGCACTGCTCCTGCCAAAATACTGGAAGAAGCGAAAGGCGCTTTCGCAGCCTTTAATTTCGAGACAGGCTTCGTGGATAACGGCATCGTCGTGGAACGCAAGGGCATGTACCAGTTTGAGATTGAAGTTTTCGGCAGAAGCGCTCATGTCGGCAACGACCCGGAAAACGGCCGCAGCGCCATCAAAGAAATGGCACATAAAATACTGGGCATCGAAAACCTGACCGACTGGGAAAAAGGCAACACCTTTAACGTCGGTGTTATCACCGGCGGCACCGTCTGCAATGCTACCCCGGCCTACTGCAAAATCATCTGCGATATGCGTTTCAAAAACGCTTCCTATTTGCCGGCAGTCAAAAAACAACTGCAGGACATTGTTGACAAAGTTTATGTTAAGGACACCACTACGAAACTGACGGAAATATTGGAATTTAATCCGATGCTGCGTCTTGACGGTTCCATGAAGTTATTCGACTTCATCCGCGATGTTGCTGCCTCGGAAGGTTTCGGCGAACTGACTCCCAAAGCCGTTGGCGGTGCCTCTGACTGCGGCTATACAACCTCGGCAGGCGTACCATCATGCTGCGCTATGGGCGTGCAGGGCGGACGCAATCACACGGTGGAAGAATTCGCCGTTGTTGAGACTCTCTTCAGCAGAGCGAAATTGCTAATAGCAATTCTCTCCAAAATAAATAATCAATAACAAAAAAACTCGGGAGGAATGAAAATGGAATTCAAACAACAAATAGACTATGAACACAAGCTGACTTGGCGAGGATGGCTGTCCTTCATCTTCATCGCCTTTTCTTTCTCCGGAGTTTTAGCGCATGCCGGCGCTTTCAGCGCCATCGACTTTCAAGTACTTATTGGTAAATTCGGCAAAATAGGAGCCGACACATTTACCGGCAAAGGCGGTGTCGGTGCCCGCGAAGGCTTTATGTTCGGCCTGACTCTGATGCCAACTGTAATGTTCGCCTTAGGATTAATTCGTGTCGTTGAATCTCTTGGTGCCTTGCTCGCAGCCGAACGTCTCGTAAGGCCAATTCTGCGTCCACTAATGGGACTTCCTGGTGTCTGTGGTCTGCCACTGGTCAGCTCCATGACCAGTACAGATGTCGGTGCTGCATTAACCAGACAAATGTATGACAACGGCCAGATAAACGACAAAGAACGCAGCACCTTTGTAGCTTACCAATATGCTGCTTCCGGAGTTGTAACCAACACTTTCGACTGCGGCGCTCCGCTTCTTGCTATCTCTGTACTGCCTGTAGGTATAATTCTGGCAGTAGAAATCGTTGTTAAGATCATCGGTGCAAATATCGTAAGATTTTACCTTGCACGCCAAGAAGAAACTGTCTCAGAAGTATCCGTTGAAGGAGGTAAAGCTTAATGAGCACCCAAGATACTGCCGCAATACAACCAAAGCGCTCCCTTTTAGAAGAATTTATGTTCGGTGCCAAGAACGGTTTTTATTTAGGCGTTGAAAAAATTATTCCGGCGATGATTATTGCCTACGTATTAATAACGTTCTTGAAAATCACAGGTTTGATGGCAATAATCGGCAACATTATTTCCCCTGTAATGGCCATCTTCGGTCTTCCTGGCGAGGCAATCGTTGCGCTGATTTCGGCCTTCTTCGCCAAAGCAGCCGGTGCTGCCACTGCAGCTACTTTATACGCCGATGGCACGATCAATGCCATCCAGGCAACCATTCTCTTCCCGGCAACGATTACCATGGGCACGCTGATCGGCCACTTCGTCCGCTGCGTCGTCACTTCCGGCACTAATCCCAAACATCACCCGCTGATCATCGCTATTCCCATCATCGACGCTGTCTTGTCGATGTTCCTGACCCGCATGATCATCAGCTTCATGGGTATCAGCTAAAAACTCACATATAAGAAGTGGTACAAAGGGGACGGTCCCCTTTGTACCACTTTTTTTAACGAAAATAGTCAATTTGTGAAAAAATGCAGGAACCAACCTCCAAAAAGTCGAAGGTATAAATATCTTTTTTAAAAAGATAATATATTTTTCAGGAGGCAGTGTTATGGCAACAAAAGGTTTTTTCAGAACTTCAGATGAGGCTGTTATCTATTATGAAGTAGAAGGCGAAGGCCAACCTTTGGTTTTAGTACATGGCTGGTCATGCTCCTCCAAATTTTTCCAGCGCAACGTTCCTGTGCTGAAAAAACATTTCAAAGTGGTAACTCTTGATTTGCGCGGTCATGGACAATCAAGCAAGGGTCTGCACGGTTATGTGTTGAGCAGACTGGCTAAGGATATACGCGAATTAATCTTAGAGTTAAAACTGGAAAATGTTATCCTGATGGGTTGGTCGCTAGGCGGCCCTACCCTTTTGTCATACTGGCAGCAATTCAAAGCTGACAGCAAACTGGCAGGCCTTGGGCTCATAGATATGACCGCTTTTCCCTTCAGCGACGGCGAGTGGAATAGTCACAGCCTCAGAAACCACAATGCTGAAGGTTTTAATGTCATGGTAAATAATCTGGTCAACCACAGAGAAGCTTTCTTAAATGCTTTCATCAACGGCATGTTTTATAAGGCTACCCAACCAGCCGGTACCGAATGGGTAAATGAAGAATGTCTGAAATTGCCGCCTTATATAGGAATTGCTTTGTACTCCGATTATATTTACAGCGATTTCACCAGCGTGCTCCCAACTATCACAATTCCTACTGTTTTCTTTTCTGCCAATAGCAAAATATTTGTGGAAAGTATCAAGCAAGGTCAATATATGGCTGCACAAATTCCGGATGGCGAATGCGTTCCTTTCCATCAGAGCGGGCATATGCTTTTCTATGAAGAGGCAGATAAATTCAACAATACCGTTATCGAATTTGCCAAAAAGTGCCATAAATAAGTCATGCCAACTCGAAGAAGTGGTACAAAGGGGACGGTCCCCTTTGTACCACTTCTTATCTTAAAGCCCGTTGTATTTTGTTTTTGTTAATTCCTGTGATTTCTGCCAAATCTCTTAATGAAAGATTGCTCCTCTCTTTCAACAATTGCAATTTATCTTCCTCAGCCATATCCGACAACATCAAATGCATCCAGATATCTTTGCCCATACGCAAATAATCATTCTTATTCTTTACGTCCAAAAAATCGCTTTGATCTTCCTGAACCATAAAATTTTTAAATTCTTCAGACACGTTGCCACGTTCGTATCCAAACATTTCAAGAATTATTCCCGTATCAGCAAGCTTGTTTTGCTTATCTATGTTTATATAATCACTGTAACTACTCCATTTATATAATTCAGGCGCAGAAACCATGCCTGCTTTCATTGGATTCTGATGAATGTACCTGGCTACTGCAAGGAAATAGTTTTCATCTTCAATATCCTCACTCCTATAGCGCCCCTGAAACAAAGGTCCAACTCTGTCATATTTCCTATTGAAATAACCTGCATAAGTTACATTTACACTTTTCATTATATTTGACAACCCCATTGTTTGCTCTTTAATAAGCATATGCACATGATTATCCATCAAACAATAAGCCGGCAGCAAAAAATCACACTGTTCCTTTTTATCTGCCAAAACATGAAGAAAATATTTTTTATCTTCATCTTCCAGAAATAAATCGTTTTTGTTAATTCCCCTTACCATAACATGGTAAAATCCACTACTACTCTTTTCACGGTTTTGTCTTGACACTACTATCAGATCTTCTTCCAATTTTCAAAATAACTCCAAAGAACATTATAACACCTAAAGGCAAAACAAAAGTGGTACAAAGGGGACCGTCCCCTTTGTACCACTTTTCGGCTGACTTAGTCTATGTCCAACTTAATCTTTAATTTTTGTTATTTTTATGTTGGTTCTTATGAATTTCTATATTGTCATTATGGTGGTCGTTATTTTTGTCATGATCATCATTTTTGTCATAATTTTCTTGGTCATGGCCTTGATGTTTGCCATCATTTTCCTTGTCAGCGCCGTAATGATTGCCCGGGTTTTCTTTGTCATTACCGTAATGGTTGCCAGGATTTTCCTTATCATTGCCGTAATGATTGCCTTCGTTATCTTTATCAGGATATTGATGCTGGTTGTTTTGTTGATTTTGCTCCTGCCATTTTGGCGGCTTTTTTTGATCATTGTCTTGTTTGCTGCCAAACATTACGTTCAGGGAAGTATTAGCTGGTTTAACATTAATGAAACCATAAGCACTTGAACCAATATTTTCCTGATGTTGGGCCGCATTAACAACCCCCGGCAAAGCCATAGCCAACGACAAACACAGTGCAACATATAATTTTTTCTTCATAACCGGTCACTCCTCGTATTTTTTATTTGTGAAATATGATAGATACTTACGTCCTTAATGTAAAACATTCAACCATATTATCCATCAAAGACTTACTGTTGTCATGCTTTTATCTTATCCGGTAATTGAGGCGAAAATATGACCTTTTAGTGGTTTTTTCGGCATAATTATTTTTCTTAAATGGGACAAAGAGGACCGTCCCCTTTGTCCTTTTTTCTTAGTTATGAACTCGTGCTCAGTACATCAAGGTCAAAATTGCCCGTATAAAGCTGGTAATATTTACCATGTTTACCGATTAAATCCTCGTGACTGCCGCGTTCTATCACTTTGCCGTTTTCCATGACGATGATCGCATCGGCGTTACGCACTGTAGAAAGTCTGTGCGCGATGACAAACACTGTACGTCCATGCATTAATTTATCCATACCCTTTTCGACGAGAGCCTCCGTCCTGGTATCAATGGAGCTTGTCGCTTCGTCCAGAATCAGTACCGGCGGATTAGCTATCGCCGCCCTTGCTATAGCAATTAACTGCCGCTGTCCTGCGCTTAAATTGGCACCATCCAAAACGAGTTCGGTATCGTAGCCCTGCGGCAAATTCATTATGAAGCAATGGGCATTGGCGAGTTTTGCCGCCTCAATTACCTCATCATCTGTAGCCTCCAGCTTGCCATAACGAATATTTTCCCTCACCGTATCAGTAAACATATGCGTATCCTGCAGAACCATACCCAGAGAACTTCGCAAATCATCTTTTTTAATATCATTGATATCGATGCCATCATAAAATATTTTGCCCTTTGGAACCTCATAAAAACGATTAAGCAGATTGGTAATGGTCGTTTTTCCCGCTCCCGTCGATCCTACCAAGGCAATCTTTTGACCAGGTTTGGCGAAAAGTGAAATATCATGCAGCACTATTTTGTTCTCCTCATAGCCAAAATTGAGGTTTGCAAAACTGATGTTTCCGGTAAGCTCAGTATAGGTTACGGTACCGTCAGGCTGCTGATATTTCCACGCCCAGACACCTGTGCATACTTTGCTTTCACTTATTATGCAGTTCTCTTCTTTGGCAACATTAACCAAAGAAACAAACCCTTGGTCCTGCTCGGGGTTCTCGTCGATGACCTCAAAAATTCGTTCCGCTCCGGCAAGCGCAGCCAGGATGGCATTAAACTGCTGGCTGATCTGTGCAATCGGATGAGAAAAAGAGCGCGTATATTGCAAGAAAGCAGCTATTGTCCCGATGTCCATCCTGTCGGTGATAACCATTACCGCTCCCACGGCGGCAGTGAAGGCATAATTAAGATAGGAAAGGTTCCCCATGATCGGCATCATGATATTGGCATAGGTATTGGCATCGGTTGCCACCATACGAAGATCTTCGTTTAACTTGGCGAAGGCCTTTTTTACCTCCTCCTCATGGCCGAAAACCTTGACAACCTTCTGGCCCTCAATTATTTCCTCAATATAACCGTTGACTGTTCCTATTACCTTTTGCTGTTTTTTGAAATACATTGAGCTCCTTCTGCTGACCATTCTCGTGATAGTGAACATGACAAACAGCATGATAACGATCATCAAGGTCAAAACCGGGCTCAGTATCAGCATCATGACAAAAGTTCCGACAATCGTAAGGAAAGAAGCCATCAGCATTGACAGTCCTATACTTATTGCCTCGCGGACTGCATCGACGTCGTTGGTATAACGGCTCATGAGCTCTCCGTGCGTATGCGTGTCGAAATATTTAATAGGCGCATCCTGCATACTGTTGAACATATCTTTGCGGATGGCATTAAGCGTTCCGTTCGAAACCTTGATCATGAGAAAGCTGTAGGCATAGGACGACAAAGCTCCTACCAAATAAATAGCGCTCATACCAAGGATCATTCTTAGAAATGGTTCGAAGTCTTTTAGCTGCACATTTTTACCGACCAGCGGCAAAATTCCTTCGTTGATCAGGGGTTTTAAAAAGTAAGTTCCTGCCACGCCTGCCCCTGCGCTGATCAGCACAAATGCCACTGACAAGGCCACCATCCATCTTTTGTGCAGCATATATTGAGAAATGCGCGCAATTGTTTTGAGTGCGCTTTTGGGTTTACGCTCCGCTGAGGCTCTTCCTGTTCGAGGCATTATTCAGACACCCCCTTTTGCTGCGAGCAATAAACTTCCTGATAAATTTTGTTGTTCTGCAACAATTCGGAGTGCGTCCCGATGGCATTGACTTTGCCTTCGTCCAGCACAATAATTTGCTCAGCATCACAGACAGAAGTAATACGCTGCGCAATGATAATGACGGTGATATCTTTGCTGTACGCGCGGATGCCTTCGCGAATCCTGGCTTCCGTTGCCGTATCTACCGCGCTTGTGCTGTCATCCAGAATTAATATTTTGGGTTTCTTTAACAAAGCCCTGGCAATGCAAAGCCTTTGTTTTTGCCCGCCAGAGACATTTACGCCGCCCTGCCCCAGAATAGTTGCGTAGCCGTCCGGAAAACTCATAATGAAATCATGAGCCTGAGCCACCCTACAGGCCGCAATTATTTGTTCATCCGTTGCCTCAGTATTGCCCCATAGCAAATTGTCTTTAATCGTACCGGAAAACAGCATGTTTTTTTGCAGCACCATAGCAACAGCGCCGCGCAGTTCCTGCAGTTTATAATCCTGCACAGCGCAGCCGCCTACGATGACCCTGCCGGCGGTCACATCATACAAACGGGGAATAAGCTGCACGAGAGTAGTTTTAGCCGAGCCGGTGCCGCCGATAATACCAACCGTCTGGCCGGATTTGATACTGATGTTGATATGCTGCAGTGTATCAATCTCAGACTTGAGGTTATAGCGAAATGAGACGTTTTGAAACACAATTGACCCGTCTGCTACCTTGAGTTCAATTCTTCCTAGGCCGTCCGTAATATCCACCTGCTCATCAATTACCTCAAAAATACGGCTGACAGAAGCACGTGACAACACCAAGTGAACAAACACCATGGAAATCAGCATCAGGGAAATCATTATTTGTGTAACATAACTGATAAAGCCAATCAGCTGGCCGGTCAGCATCGAGCCGGCAACAACCATGTGGCCGCCAAACCACAGGATCGCAATGATGCAGGCATACATCGTGAGCTGCATGACAGGCAGATTGCAGACAACTATTTTTTCGGCCCGTATTGAGGCTTGCATTAAATCGTCGTTGGCTTTTTTGAATTTCATCTTTTCATATTGGGAACGTACAAAAGCTTTTACGACCCGGATAGCAATCAGATTTTCCTGCACGGAAGCGTTGATGGCATCGTATTTCTTCAGCATTACACCAAATCTTGGCAATGCCGTCATGGCAATAAGCGCTAAAGCAAATCCCAAAACCGGAATTGCGACCAGAAATACATTCACAAGGTTCTGGTTAATGCTGTATGCCATAAAGGTTGCGCTGACCAGCATAATCGGTGCCCGCACCAAAATACGAATGGTCATCATAAAGGCGCCCTGTGCATGGCTGATATCGGTCGTCAGGCGGGTAACCAGTGATGCCGTGCTAAATTTATCGATATTCGAAAACGAAAAATCCTGTACCTTATAAAAAAGTGCCCGCCGCAGTTCACTGCCGAGTCCCATGCTGGCAGTGGCGGCAAATCTTGAAGATAACACGCCGAATAACAGCGAAAACAGTGCCATGAGCACCATTAATCCGCCTGTTTGCAAGACATAATCAATATCCCTGTGCGCAATTCCCTCATCAACAATTTTAGACATCAGAAAGGGAATCCTGATCTCCAAAAAAACTTCGCCAATAACAGCGAGCGGACAAAGGATTGCATAAATTTTGAATTTGGCCAGATAAGTCAGCAGTTTTCCAAGCATCGGGTTGTTCCTCGTTCTTATTTTTTTACCCTTTTAGACGTGTTTATATGATTACTGCTTTCGCCGTTTATTCTTAGTGTCCTGCTTTTTTTCTTTGCGCTAATAAAGAAAAAGTGGTACAAAGGGGACGGTCCCCTTTGTACCACTTTGTACGCACTTTATTTTGCAGCTAACCTGAGAAAGACGATAAGATTGCCGCCTTGCTGACGATGCCCTGTAAACTTCCGTCATCAGCCACAACCACCAGCGGAAATCTTGCATTGGCCGCCAAATTAACTATATCAGCAATAGGTGTGTGGATATCTTTAATAATCGGGATATCCCTGATAATTGCCTCTTCAAAGTTCAATTGGCCAGCACGTACTGCAAGGGCATTTTCGAGTGTAATCAAACCTTGAAACTGCATGTGTTCCCCAACAACATAAGCACTGGAAAGCCCATTACTCTTCATGCTTTTCAATGCAATATTAACACCATCGCCTGCTTTAATCATAGCCCCTGGCGTAACCATAATGTTTTTGACGCTGAGCACTTTCGTAGAATCGACATTGTCGATGAATTTTCGTACATAGTCATCCGCAGGATTAGCAAGCATTTCTTCCGGTGTTGTAAGCTGCACCATTTCTCCTTCGCGCAAAATACCCACGTGATTGCCTAGTTTGAATGCTTCATTAATGTCATGCGTGATAAAAACAATGGTTTTCTGCATTTTTTCCTGAATACCCAAAAGCTCAAACTGCAAATCGTTGCGTACTAGAGGATCTAGTGCCGAAAAGGCCTCATCCATCAGCAGAATATCAGGATCATTGGCTAAAGCTCTCGCAATACCGACGCGCTGTTTCATGCCGCCGCTCAAATTATCTATTCTTTTGTTCTCCCAACCCTCAAGACCTACTAAGGCAACCATCTCCAAAGCTTTGCTTTCACGTTCTTTTTTGTTTACACCCTTTATTTCCAAACCATAAGCCACATTAGACAAAACATCACGGTGATCCATCAAGCCGAAATTCTGAAAAACCATGGCAACTTTTGTTCTGCGGAGTTTCATAAGCTGTTCCTCATCATATTTGGTGATATCCTCATTTTCCACATAGATATGACCGCTTGTAGGCCTATGCAGCATGTTCAGGCAACGTATGATCGTCGATTTGCCAGACCCGGATAGCCCAATCAGTGTAAATATCTCTCCCCGTTTTACCTCAAAGGATACATCATTGCTGGCAACGACAATCCCTGTCTTTGCTCTTATCTCAGCCGGTGACAAACCTTGTTGCAGCATCTCAATAGCCGTTTCTTCACTAGCACCGATTTCTCTGGATCTGAAAAGTTTATATAAATGCTCCACCTTTAAAATTGTTTCTTCCATTAACGTCCCCCCTTTGCCGAAACGCTCTGTGTCAGTCGGTCAATAATAATCGCAATGATTACAATGCAGATGCCGGCTACAAGTCCCCTGCCAGACTCCGTACGGTTGATAGCAATCAATACTTCCATACCCAAGCCATTAGCACCAATCATCGCACAGGTTACTACCATCGCAACGGCCATCATCATCGTTTGATTGACACCAGCCATTATTGTCGGCAATGCTTGCGGAATCTGTACCTTAGCCAAAATCTGCCAACGTGAAGAGCCAAAAGATCTAGCCGCTTCTACGACTTCTTTATCAACTTGCTGAATGCCGTGACTGGTCAGACGAATGACCGGCACCACAGCATAAATCACTGTTGCGAGCACCGCAGGTACCTTGCCCGGCCCCAGCAGCATAACAGCAGGAATCATGTAAACGAATGTCGGCATAGTCTGCATCGCATCCAGAACAGGCCTGAAAATACTATTAACCTTGACACTTGTTGAAATCAAAATCCCTATCGGAAGCCCAAGGAGAAGAGACAAAATTACCGCTGTAATGACGATGGACAGTGTCTCATTCATCATATGCCAATACCCGAAGGCACCTATGAGAAACATCAGCAAGCCATATAAGAGGCCAGTTCTGTAGCGTCCGACCAATTTTTTCGTCAATAAAACAACAAACAAAATCAGCAGCCACCAGGGAATAAGTTCCAAGCCTTGGTAAATGCCGCCAATCACGCTATTCAAAATCGCTTTCAAACCAGCGAAAAAATCGGCATAATGCACATTCAAATAAGCAATAAAGGCATCTATTTGTTTAGTAAAATCAAGGCGTATCGTCGATGGAAAATCTAAAATCCACTCCATCACATCACCCCTTAGTTGCCCAGCGCACTGCGCACGCTTTTTGCTTTATCTGCCGGCAGCCATTTGTCCAAAAGCTCACTATGTTCTTTCAGAAAATGTACTGCAGCTTCGTCATAGCTTGCCTTGTTTTCGGAGATATAAGCCAAAGCTTCTGCAGTCAACGCACTGGACGTGTGGTACTTTTTCAGAAAATCTGTAAATTCCGGCGCTTTTTTTGGCAAATTCTTATTCGCCGTAACAGTGACACGCACCGACGGGAAAGCTGTTTCTCCCTCTAAAAAACCTTTTTCATTATAGGGCGCATCTTCCAAAAGGACTAAATCCAGTTTGCCAGAGAGCCAGGTAGGTTCCCAGTTATAAGCAACGATTGGCTCACCTTTTGCATAAGCCGCCACGATTGAAGCATTGAGCGTAGCATCAGAACCAGGACGGAAATAATTATATTGTTCGTTCAAACCATAATAGTTGAACTTCTTAAATAAAATCTCATCAACTGCCCAACCAGGAATCGCTCCGTAAATTCTGCCCTTGGCCGGATTTTCTTCATCAACGAACAGTTTGCTGTATTTTTTCAGGTCAGCTACAGTTTTCAGTTCAGGAGCCATTGGCGCTATTCCTCTCGCTTCATCACCCTCTATCACATAACGCGGCACATACAAACCTTGCTTGTTGTCGTCAAAATTAACTCCCAGCTCTACAATATAACCTCCGGCAACATCATTTTTGTAAGAAGCTATATTATCGCTCCAGGTTTCAAGATTCACATCTATATCACCACGTACGAGAGCAGTATGAGTAATTGGCGTCGAACCACTGACTACCTTTGTCTTCAGTCCATAGGCTTTATCAGCAATGTAACTTACTACCGCATTATGAAATTTCACGCTATCCCAACCGGCATCACTCAAAACAATTGTTTTCTCCGCACTTTTGTCCGGTCCTCCGCAACCGGCAGTCAATGCCACTGCCATAATTAATGTCATCAATACATAGATTGTCTTTTTCAAATGTATCCCCTCCTTATGTCTTTTTGCCAACTTGTAAAATTAATTAAGTTGTCGCTTCTGTTATAATTATATTTTATTTTTTATCCTCATGTCAAATTACCAGATTTAAACGCGCCAATAAAAAGCGCTCCGGTTTACAACCAACGGTCTCTATGATATATTGAGTTCAGCGTAAATACACGATAAGGAGAGGACTCTAAATTGGCAAATAAACATAAATTTGCTGAGCCGATGTACCAAAAAATTGCGCTCGATCTCGCTGAGAAAATTGTCCAAGGTAAATTTCAGATAGGCCAAAAGGTATCTGGCAGATCAGTGCTTGCCGGACAGTATTCTGTATCACCGGAAACGATACGACGAGCAACTTTCATGCTGAAAGATTTGAACATCGTACAAATAGACGCCGGCAGCGGCATCACTATCACTTCTGTTGAAAATGCCGCTCTTTTAGTTGAGCGTGTCAGAAATATAGCGACGTTGTCAGACAAAAAAAATGAAATAGAGATACTCCTGCAGCAACAAGCACAGCAGCAGGAGAGCATTTTATTAAAAATCAATGAACTGATGGAACAAATAGAGCACTACCGGTCAGCCGCTCCTATCTTAAGTTATGAAATCAAGATCACCAAGGACTGCCGTTTCCTCGGCAAAATGATTTCTGAAATCAACTTTTGGCAGAATACCTCCGTCACCGTAATCGGTATCAAACGTAAAGGCAGCATCATTATTTCCCCGGGCCCCTATGCTCTTTTTGAAGAAAATGATATTTTCATCATGGTCGGCAGGGAAGGCAGCGAAGAATCCGTGCGTTCTTATCTATACGATACAAGTCTCTGAAACATAAAAATGAACCAAACTTTCAATTGACACTTTTTCTTGGCCATAGTATAATTCGTATAATTCAGACTTGAATAGTATGATTAATGTATTTTCTAGAAAGAAGGGTTAAATATGAAATTCAAAAAATTAGTAGTTCCATTCGCCATTTTGGCTTTTGCTTCCTTAGCCTTAGCAGGCTGCGGCAATTCCAGCTCTAGCAGCACTAAGCCCGCTGAAACCAAGAAAGAGATTAAGATTGGTGCCACCGCCGGTCCACATGCCGAAGTGGCAGAAGCTGTCGCCAAAGAAGCACAAAAACAAGGTCTTAATGTAAAAGTAGTTGAATTTACCGATTATATTACACCGGATAAAGCTCTCGCCAGCGGCGACATCGACCTCAACAGCTACCAGCACAAACCATTTCTGGACAACTTTAATAAACAAAACAATTCTGACCTCGTACCTATTGGCAAGACGATTTTGATGCGCATGGGTGTCTACAGCGATAAAGTTAAGGATGTCAAAGACATTAAAGATGGTGGCATCGTGGCTATCCCTAATGACCCTACCAACGGCGGCCGCGGCCTTGTGCTTTTGGAAAAAGCTGGTCTGATCAAACTTAAGGACGGCGTTGGCTTCAAGGCAACTATTGCCGATATTGCTGATAATCCGAAAAACCTGCAGTTCAAGGAACTCGAAGCAGCACAATTACCTCGCAGCCTCGCTGACGTCGATGCCGCAGCTATCACTATGAACTATGTTATGAGTGCTGGCCTCGATGTTAAGAAGCAAGGCATCTTCCTTGAATCGAAGGATGAGCCTTTGGCAGTAATGGTCCTGGCAGCTCGCAATAAGGATAAGGATGATCAAACTTACAAGAAGATTGCCGATATCTTCCGTTCCGAAGCTGTCAAACAGTTTATTGCCGACAAATATAAAGGAACCATTGTTCCGGCAGAATAAAACTTTAAAACATAGACTTAAACCATGTTATAATAGATCAGTAAGCTAGATTAGCAATGGCGCTGGATGTCCCTCTAGGGATATCCAGCTTTTTTCTTATTCCAAAGGAGGACTGTCAATGTACCATTATTATCATCAAAAACATTACAGCAAAGGCGGTACTCGTTGGCATGAATGAACAACTAACAATAAAATCAAAAATCGAAACTGGTTATCAAGATAACTTGCGTGTTGCCGCTGTCAATTTCCAACCCATTTGGGGAAACAAAGAAGCAAACCTGGAGCAAATGATTTTGCAAGCCCGGACAGCCGCAGACAACGGTGCTCAGCTCATAGTATTTCCAGAAATGTGCCTTACAGGTTATGCTATAGAAAGCGACGATTCTCTGGAACGTTCTGCACGCATGCAAATCAGGTCAGCCGAAACTTTGGATGGTACAAGTGCTAAACTCATGGCAGCGATTGCCAAAGAAAAGAGCATTTATATCATTTACGGCTATCCTGAAAAGATTGGAAGCGACCAGCTAAATGTCTATAATTCTGCTGTAGCAATCAGTCCTCAAGGCAATATTTTAGGTTCATACCGCAAGATACATCCTTTCGACAGAGAAGTACTTTGGGCCAAAACAGGTTCAAAACCTTTTTTATTTGACTCTCCCTGGGGTCCAATCGGTATCAGCATCTGCTATGATACCTACAACTATCCTGAACTTGTACGTTATTATGCGGCAAAAGGTGCACGCCTCCTGCTTAATCCCACAGCCACCACTTGGGCATATTATTCTGCCAGCGAGCTTGTTGATGGACAACCCCAAAATGATGGCAAGCCATATAAAGGCAATAACGCGGCCTGGCTCAATCGTTTTCAAACCCGAATTGAAGCAATAACTATCCAAAACGGCGTTTTTCTTGTAAGTGCTGACTTAGTTGGTGCCGAGCGGGATGCAAAAGGCGCTTTCATGGGTACATGTTTTCCTGGAGGAACCTGCGTAGTTGGTCCGACTAATGACCAAAAAGGTACTCTGCATTACATCGACTACTGTGGCACAGATCCGGCACTGGCCACCGATGTTCAAATTGTATACAGTAATCTGAACCTGGCAAATGCCAAGCGCAACTCCTTTACCAATTACATTAAAACTGATATTCAGGAAGGCAACCTCTATGCACCGGCGCTTTACGCCAAATGGTATAAAGACCTGGAGAAATCTTATGTGCTGCCTGAATAAAGTATCAAAAAGCGGCCAAAGGGAACTGAAATGAACTGCACCCCAATTGTTAGACAGTATGATATGCACAGGTCCATCTTTTACGGACAGAACTAAAACACCTCTAATGTAGGATTATGAAATTTTAAGCCGACTGGCGCTGCGTAAGTGGCGCCAGT